>Ga0209806_1000322_pt1 | contig 32069 bp, 36 predicted proteins | sample GraSoiAngelo_152_FD_186166 | JGI IMG/M metagenome (GOLD analysis project Ga0209806, IMG submission 186166) | Grasslands soil microbial communities from the Angelo Coastal Reserve, California, USA - 14_1009_12_30cm (SPAdes) (version 2) | ecosystem: Environmental > Terrestrial > Soil > Grasslands ... | reverse complement strand
TACATCCGCGCCGAGCAGCTGGCGCGCGCCGAGCTCTTTTTCGCAAGGCACGGTGACAAGGCGATCCTCGGCGGGCGTTTCATACTCGGCCTCCGCACCTGGGGATCGATGCTGGCCGGGATGTCGCACATGCCTTTCTGGCGCTTCCAGGTGTTCAGCGCCGCCGGCGGCCTCCTGTGGGCCGCTTTGATCGGGATCGCCGGCTACGTGCTGGGCAGCAACCTCCCCCTGCTCGAGTCGATCATCCGCGCCGTCGGGATCGGCGGCCTCACGGTTCTTCTGCTGATTGCGTTGGCCCTGATCGTGGCTGAAAGGCGTGCAGTCCGCCGGCGATGACACCCACCCCACCACCCAGCAGCAGCACGCCGAGGCCGCCCAGCACCTGGGCGGTGCCGATCGTGTCGGCAAGCGCCGCGGCGATCAAGACCGGAAGCGCCGACACGCCGTTGATGACCATGTAGAGCAGCGAGAAGATTCGCCCGCGGATGGCGTCGCTGGTCGCCTCCATCAGATAGGTGATGGCGGGGATGAGGATTGCGCCGAACTCGACGCCGAGGAGGAAGCTGAACGTCGCGCCGGTGATCCGGTTGTGTACCTGGAGGTCTGGAAAGTGCCGCATCGCCTGCGGCACCGCGGCCAGCGCGAGGAGGGTCAGACCGTTGGCGATCAGCGAACCCGCGAGCAGACGCGAGCGGTCGACGCTGCGCAGGAACTGGCCCAGCAAGACCGCGCTGAGCATCGCGCCGGCGGTCGCCGGGCCGAGGATGACATAGGTGTCCTGGGCGGCGATCCCGATGACCCTGCTGACATACGCGGGGGCCAGCGTGTAGAGCATGAAGAGGACCAGCACCGCGACGCTGACCTGGCCGAACGCGAGCCGGAGGCCACGCGACGCACGCACCGCATCGAAGCCCTCCTGCAGGTCGATCAACATGAGGTGGAAGCGGTTGCGGCTCTCCTCCACGGGCGATTCGGTATGGCGCTCCAGGCGCGGTATCTCCGAGGCAAAGATCAAGGTGCCGGCGATGAGGAGCAGCACGACCGCGCACCAGTAGGGCGCGTACAGGTCGATCCTCGAGACGATCGGCGCCAGCACTCCGCCGACCACGAGCGTCAGGACCATCGTGAGCAGCGCCATCGAGTTGGCGGTGATCAGCCCTTCCCGAGGAAGGATCGTGGGTATCACTGCTGCTTCAGCCGGGCCGAAAAGCTGCCCCACGGCGGAGAAGATGAGCGTGATCAGCAGGAGGTGGATGAAGTCGCCTTTCAGGCCGGGGATGATCGCAGCGATTGGGATCAGCGCAACCGCCGCCGCCCGGCCGATGTTGCACCACAGCATGATCTGCTTGCGGTTGAGGCGGTCGGCGATCACTCCGGCCGGTGGAGCGAATAGAACCGCCGGAACCGTGTAGGCCAGCAGCGTCACGGCGACGGACGTGCTGCCGCCCGAGATGTTGTAGGCAAGGATGATCAGCGAGAAGAGCAGGAACTTGTCGGCGAGCTGCGCGGCCAGCTGCGCGAACCAGATGTTCCGAAATGCCGTGTAGCGGAGGACCGCGCGAAAGCCGCCCGATGGAGCCTCGACTGGCAGCCTGATCGGATCCACAGTCGGTAGAGCCTAACGACCGAACCTTGGGTTGAATGCGCGATAGAGCTGTTCCCATTCGCGCAAGGTGAGGGTCTGCGGGCGGCGGACCGGGTCGATTCCAAGCTCACGAAGCCGCGACGCCGCATCGACGTTCGGGGCTCGAGCGATCCGGGCCACGGTTCCTCCGACCTGCTTGCGGCGAAACTGAAACACGGCTTCGACGAAGCGAAAGAAGGCTTCCATGTCGTCGACCTCCACCGCCGGCCGTTCCCGGACCTCCAGCGTCACCAGCGCGGAGTCGACCTTCGGGACCGGCATGAATGACGCCGCCGGAATCGTCATCACCATCCGGGCGTCAGCGAAGACCTGGACCGCGACAGTGGCAAGGCTCGCGCCCGTGGTCGCCGTCCAGCGCTCGGCGACCTCCTTCTGCACCACGAGCGACAGGCGTCGAGGGCGAGGCGGGCGGTCCAGCAGCTTGCGGATCAACGCGCCCGTCAGGTTGTACGGGATGTTGCCGGCCACCACCTCCCCACCTTGCGGAAAGGCGCCGGCCACGTCGAATCGCAGGATGTCGGACTTTACGACCTCGACGTTCGCGTGGCCGGCCAGTACGTCACGCAACACGGGGATGAGGCGCAAGTCCAGCTCGACCGCGACGAGGCGCCGGCAACGGAGTGCAAGGGCGATCGTCAGCGTTCCGGCGCCGGCGCCCACCTCGAGCACCTCGTCCTCGCCACCTGTGCCCGCGGCCTCCGCGATCGTGTCGCGGATTTGCGGGTCGATCAGGAAGTTCTGACCCAGGCGATGCTGGAGGGTGATGCCGTGGCGACGCAGCAGCTTCTCGAGCTGTAGCTGGTCGGCCGGGTCGATCACTTCATCTTTTGAAACAAAGTGATCGCGTTGGCGCGCTCCTGGTCGGCCAGCTGCTCGAGGCTGATCCCGCGCAGCTCGGCCACCACCTCGGCGGTGTCGAGCAGGTACGCCGGCCGGTTGGGCGTCGACATGCGCTTCTGGGCGTTGCCGTAGGGCGAGTCCGTCTCGAGGAGCACCCGGTCGGCGGGGCAGTGCTTGACGACCTCCCGCAGCTCGTCCCGGCTCGGCCGCGTGATCAGCCCCGCGAACGACAGGTAGAACCCCACCTCGAGGAAGCGTTGAGCCCAGTCCCAATCGAGCGCGAAGTAGTGCATCACGCCACGGATCCCCGAGTGCCTGGAGATGGCGGTCAAGAGCTCCGTCGATGCGCCCCGGTTGTGGACCGATACGGGAAGGTCGAGCTCGGTCGCAAGAGCGAACAGCTCGTCGAGCCGCTGGATCTGCAGGTCGCGATGCGGCCCTCCGATATGCTCGAAGTCGAGCCCGATCTCTCCGATGGCTACGACCATCTCATCCCTTGCCAGCTGCCGCATGGCGCCGAGGTCCGGTTCTGGGATCTCGAGGGGGTGATGCCCCACGCCCGCCCACACCTCTTCATAGGCGTGCGAGAGGGAAACGGCGGTTGCGCTGCGGTCGAGATCCACCCCGACCGCGATCAGGCGGGTCACGCCTGCCGCCACGGCCTGCTCCACCACCTCCGTGGCCTCACCGAGCTCTTCGAGGTGGAGATGAGTGTCTACGAAGATTCCGCTATCTCCTCGACGACTTCGTCAAGCCGCTTGAAGAGTGCTTGCGGTGCCGGCAGCTTGCGGCCAGGGTTCAGCTCCGAAGGCCGCCAGCGGTCCTCACTGGGGTAGTCGCCCGTGATGATTCGGTGCGTTCCCAGATCCTTGATTTGGGGCTGGGGCGCGATCTCGTCCTCGTACCCGAGCATGTTGTGCAGGCGCTGCGAGGAGAAGGGCACGAATGGCGTGAGCATCGTCTTGAGGTTGTCGACGCACCGCAGCGCCACGTAAAGGACCGTGCCGGCGCGCTCGCGGTCGGTCTTGATGGTGTGCCAGGGCTGCTCCGTGCCGAGATAGACATTGACCTTGGCCGCCGTGCTCATCGCAAGCTTCAGCGCGTTCTGGAAACGCGCCCCTGACAGGTGCTGCGCCACGTCGTCGAGCGCCGCCTCGACCTCCTTGAGCAGCGATTGATCGGCGCTCGTCAGCTCTTTCGGCTCGGGAACCGCGCCGAAGTTGCGGTGCGCGTTGACCAGCGTTCGATGGACCAGGTTGCCCCACGTCGCGACGAGCTCGTCGTTGTTGCGCCGGACGAATTCCGCCCACGTGAAATCCGTGTCCTGGTTTTCCGGGCCGGCGATCATCAGGTAGTACCGCAGCGCGTCCGGGTCGTAGTGGTCGAGCACATCCTTCACATAGATGACCTGGCCGCGGCTCGTCGAGAACTTGCGGCCTTCCATGTGCAGGAACTCGCTCGCGACGATGTCGTCCGGCAGGTGCAGGTCGCCGGCGCCCATGAGGATCGCGGGCCACATCACGGTGTGAAACGTGATGTTGTCCTTCCCCATCGTGTAGTAGTGGCGGCTGTCCGCGTTCTGCCACCAGTCCTTCCACGCGTCGGGTTCACCGGTGTTCATCGCCCACTCGACCGAGGCGGAGAAATAGCCGATCACCGCGTCGAACCAGACATAGATCTTCTTGCTCGGGTTGTCCTCCCAGCCGGGTAGCGGTACGGGCACGCCCCAATCGAGGTCGCGCGTGATGGCGCGTGGCTTCAAGTTGCGCACGTACTCGAGCGAGTACTTGCGGACGTTCGGCCGCCAGTTGTCGTGTGACTCGATCCAGCTCTTGAGCGGCTCGCCCAGCGCGGGCAGATCGAAGAAGAAATGCTCGGTCTCGCGAAACTCGACCGGAGCGTCGCTTCCGCGCTGGTGTGGGTTGATCAGATCGATCGGATCGAGCTGGTTGCCGCAGTTGTCGCACTGGTCTCCGCGGGCCTCGGGGTAGCCGCAGATCGGACATTTGCCTTCGATGTAGCGGTCGGGCAGCGTACGCCCGGTCCCCGGGTCGAATGCGCCCATCTGCTTCTTCTTGACCAGGTAACCGTTTTCGTGGAGCTTGAGAAACAGCTCCTGCGTCACCCTGTAGTGGTTCGCGGTGGTGGTGCGGGTGAAGATGTCGTACGTCATGCCAAGGCGCGCGAGGTCATCGACGATCAATGCGTTGTTGCGGTCGGCAAACTCCTTCGGCGGAATTCCGCTCTTGTCGGCCTCGTAGGTGATAGGCGTGCCGTGCTCGTCCGTGCCGCTCGCCATCAACACGCGCGCGCCCCGCAGGCGCCAGAAGCGCGCCAGCACGTCGCCGGGCACCGCAAAGCCGACGACGTGGCCGATGTGTCGCGGTCCGTTTGCATACGGCCACGCGGGAGCGATGAGAACTGTTGCTTCTTTAGCCACCGGAGATGACAAGCGTAAACTCGCCGCGCGCTCGTTCACCGAGAGCGGCCAGCACGTGAGACGCGGTTCCGCGCAGCACCTCTTCATGCACCTTGGTCAGCTCGCGAGTGAGCGTGATGCTGCGCTCGGGCAGCGACTCCGCGATGAGAGCGAGCGATTTGTGGATCCGATAGGGCGACTCGAATGCGACCGCCGGCCGCGGATCCTCACGCAGCGACTCCAGCAACCGCCGCATCTCCCCTGGCTTGCGCGGCAGGTAGCCGAGGAACGTGAAGCCTGGGCCGCCGTAGCCCGCAATCGAAAGCGCCGCGGTGACCGAGCTCGGTCCGGGGATGGGCACGACCGTGTGGCCTCCCGCCCAGGCGGCTGTCACCAGGACCTGGCCTGGGTCCGACAGGGTCGGCGTGCCGGCGTCGCTGACCAGTGCCACGTCGCCTGCGTCGAGCGCGGCCAGCACGCGCGGGAGGCCACGGCGCTCGACCGGTGCGCGGTAGCTGATCAAAGGCTTGCGAATGGCGTGGCGTGCCAGCAATCGGGCCGTCACGCGCGTGTCCTCGGCGGCGATCGCCGAGACCTCGCCCAGCACACGGAGGGCGCGAGCGCTAACGTCTTCGAGGTTCCCGATCGGCGTTGCGACGACGAAGAGGTTGCTCACCAGCCCCTCCGGCCCTTCGGGCCACCTCCCCACACGGTGGGGAGGAGCCTTAACCTGGTCAAACTCCCTCCAGCCAAGCTCCGACCCTGGCGGCTACTGCGGAGCCTGGGCCCACGTAGCGGGATGCCGGCGGAAGGATGTCCAGGAATGCCTTGCCGTAGTCTCGGCCCAGGATCCGGTTGTCCAGGATGACCACCGCACCGCGGTCCGTCGAGCGCCGGATCAACCGGCCGAAACCCTGCTTGAGTCGGAGCGCCGCCTGCGGCAGGGCGAGCTGTGAAAACGGGTCGCGGACCTGCTCCGCCCGCGCCGCGTAGACCGGATCGGTGGGCACGGGGAATGGCAGCCTGACCATGATCACGCAGCTGAGGCGCTCGCCCGGGATGTCGATTCCCTCCCAAAAGCTCGAGGTGCCGAGCAGCAGCGGACGGTCGGCTTCCTCGAACGTTTTCAGCAGCTGTCTCCGCTGGCCATCGACACCCTGGCCGAGGATCAGCACCTCGTCCAGGTCGACGCGCTGCTTGAGCGCGGAGTGCACGTCGCGTAATTGGCGGTGGGAGGTGAACAGGACGAGGGTGCGTCCCCCCACCCGTCGCGCGACGGCCGCGATGAGCTCCTCCACCGCGACGTCGAACGAATCGTGCTCCGGCGGCGGGAGGTCGGTGGGCAGGCAAACCAGGGCCTGGTGATAGAAATCGAAATGCGACGGAAGGATCATCTCCTCGATCTCCGGACCGAGCCCGACGCGGGACCTGAAGTAATCGAACGTGCCTCCGACCGCGAGGGTTGCCGAGGTGAAGACGGTGGAACGCCGCTCCGCGTAGACACGCTCGCGCAGCAGTGAACCGACGTTGACCGGCGCGGCACGCAGCAAGAGATTTTCGGCGCGGGAGACCTGGCTGAACCAGTAGACGCGATTCGAGTCGGGCCGGAGAAAAGCCTGATCGAGCAGACCTGTGGCGGCTTCGAGCCGGCCGCGAATCATCTCGAGCTCGCGAACACCCTGGTCTGGCTCCTCCCCCCCGAGCCACTCGCGCACTCCGCCCACCGCCTTGCGCAGGTTGACGTCGAGTGCCGCCAGCGCCGTCACGGCGTTCTCACCCACCACGAGAATGTGGTGCCAGTCCTCGTCTTCCCGAAGCGCCGGGGTGATGCGCAGCGATTCCTCCCTCCGCTCCGATTCGCCCAGGCGTGCGGCGACCCATGCGTCGGCCAGGCGGAAGAGCTCGCGGACCCGATCCGCCGCCGAGACGGCTTGGGGCGCGGCGCCGGCGAATGCGTCGCTTGAACCGCCGAGCTGCGGTTGGCGCTCCAGGTCGGGCAGCAGGCCCCCGGCCAACCGATCAAGCAGCGCAAGCAGCCCTGGCCCGTCGACCTCCTGCCGCAGGCCCCGGGTCGCCGCCTCTTCGAGATGGTGCGCTTCGTCGATCACGAGGTGGTCGTGCTCGGGCAGCAAGCCTCCGCCCACCTCCGCATCCGCCAGCAGGAGCGAGTGATTGATCACCACGAGGTCCGCCGTCTCCGCTTCCGCACGCGCCCGGTGCACGTAGCAGTCCTCTTTGGTGCAGTGAATGCCGACACAGTCGAGAGGGTCGCTCGCAATCCGGTTCCACAGCACCTCTTCCTTGCCGTACAGGCGCAGCTCGGAGCGATCGCCGCTCTCGGTCGTGTGCAGCCACATCAGGACCTTCAGCTTGAACATGAGCTCCTCGGCGTCATTGCACGGCTCGACGAGGTAGCGGCGCCAACGGCGAAGCGAGACATAGTTCGAGCGTCCCTTGAGCAGCACCGCCTTGAAGTCCCATGGCAGCCACTCGCGCAAGCCGGGCAGGTCCTTGCCCATCAGCTGTTCCTGCAGCGTGTGGGTGTTGGTCGACACCACCACACGTTCGTGGTGACGGACCGAGCGCGCGATCGACGGCACAAGGTAGGCGAGGCTCTTGCCTGTCCCGGTTCCGGCTTCGACGACCAGGGTCCCGCCGCGCGACTGGATCTGCGCGACCGCAAGCAGCATCTGCATCTGCGACTCGCGGTGCTCGTAGGCGGGCAGAAGGCCGGCCAGCGGACCTTCGGGTCCGAGAAGGGCCGCGACTGCCGCCGGGTCGTCGGGCGGCACGCCTGCCGAGCGGCCGCGGCGGACGGCTTCGACACCGACCGCGGCCGGCGGCTCGGGGTTGGGGCTGGGGGCGGTCAGCGCGTCGGCAAAGAAGCGCGCGACGGGCCACCCGTAGGGCGCGACCAGCGCCAGCATCGACTCCTTCAACCCTTCGTCCAGGGCCACCGCCTCCTCGCGAAGGCGGAGCAGGAGCTGCCGCGTCGCGTCGGCGTCGTCCAGCGCGCGGTGCGGCCGGGGTTGGTTGAATCCCATCTCGGTCGAGAGGAGAGGCAGGCTGTGGCTGGCCGCCCCGGGCAGCAGGATCCGGGCGATGTCCAGCGTGTCCAGGATCTGCTGCGAGGGGTCCCAGAGGCCCGCCGCCTCGAGGAACTCGACGTCGAGCCTGGCGCCGTGCCCCACCGGCTGGCGACCCCGGACGAAGTCGGCCAACCGGCCAAGCGCGATCTCCGGGCTCGCCGCACCGCGCAGCTCCTCTTGCCTGATCCCCGTCAGGCGCAGGACCATGTCGGGGACGGCGCGCCCCGGATCGACCAGCTACTCGAGGGTCGAGGTGATCCGGCCCGGGGTGAACGCGACGGCGCCGATTTCGATGACTCGGTCTCGGGCCGGGTCGAGACCGGTGGTCTCGAGGTCCAGGGCGACGTATTCCGGCAATGTTTCAGCGATTCTACGAAGACACCTGAATCGGGGTCTGAGCCTGAGTCCCGAACTGTAATATGTGCGCCCGATGGTAACCGGGGCGATCGAGGCTCCCAAGCGACTGGAAGACCTGCACGTAAGACGTGACCTGGTCGCCAGCCTCTTGCTTCGAACGCTTGCCTTCGCCGACCAGCTGACCGGCGCCGCCCTGGAGCAACGCCTGGGCCTTCCCTTCGAGACCTTCTCGCCGCTGATCGACGAGTTCGAGAAGAACCAGCTCATGGACACGCGAGGCGTTTCCAACGACCCGGGCATGGAAGGCCGCCCTTACCCGGTCAAGATGAACTACGCGATCTCCGGCGCCGGCCGCCAGCGGGCCGCGGAGATGTCAACCGTCCAGACGCGGTACCTGGGCCCGTGCCCGGTCAACTTCGAGGACTATCTGGCGCTCATTCGCTCCCAGGTCAGCGCCAAATCCCCGGTCACCGACTCCCAGCTGAAGAAGGCCCTGGGCGAGCTCGAGCTGGAGCAGCACATCATCGACCAGATCGGCGGCGCGATGGTCTCGCGCGCGTCGCTGTTCATCTTCGGCGCCCCCGGCAACGGCAAGAGCACCATCACCGAGCGAATGGCGCTGCTCATGGGCGAGCCGATCGAGATCCCACACGCGGTCGCCCTCGGCGACGAGATCATCCGGGTGATCGACCCCGTCTACCACAAGGTGGCCGAAGGCGAGCAGCCGGTCGACCGCAGGCTCGTACGGGTGGAGCGCCCCGTCGTGACCGCCGGAGGCGAGCTCAAGCTGCAGCAGCTGGATCTGACTTACGACTCGCAGAACCGCTACTACGAGGCGCCCCTGCAGTGGAAGGCAAACGCCGGCGTGTTCGTGATCGACGACTTCGGCCGCCAGGAAGTGCCTCCGATGCGACTGCTGAACCGGTTCATCGTTCCGATGGAGAAGAAGATCGACTACCTCGACCTTTCGGCCTCCGGCCGCAAGATCGAGCTGCCCTTCCTGTGCCAGGTCGTGTTTTCGACCAACCTGTCGCCCACCGAGCTGGTTGACGAAGCCTTCCTCCGCCGCATGGCTTACAAGATCGGCATCGGCAACCCGACACCGGAGGCGTTCGGCCGCATCCTCCGTTTCGAGTGCGACCGGCAGGGCGTGCCCTTCGACGAAAAGGCGATCGGCTACCTCCTCAACAACCTGTACGGCAAGAAGCCGCTCCGCGGCTCACACCCGCGCGCGCTGGTCGCCCGGCTGGTCGACCTGGCCAACTACCGCCAGCAGCCGCCCCACCTCACCCCGCAGTCGCTGAAGGAGGCGTTCGACGCCTGCTTCAACCCCGCGCTCGGCAGCCTGGTCGAGGATGACTGGGCGCGACCCGCAATCGGCTAGCCCCTTCCCCCTATGGGGAGAGCGGGGCAGTTACTCCGTCCAGTCTTTCCCTTAGCGATTCCAGGTCGCTGAAGGCTCCCCGTTTTTCGGGCGGCAGCAGCTCGGCGATCGCGAGCATGATCCGGTCCGAAGCCTCCTGGTGTGACACGCGCTCGCCGTCGGACCGCTTCTGCAGGACCAGGAACGGCTTGCCGTAGCGGATCTCAACGGGCACACGCCGCGGCCACCACTCTCCCTTGGGCAGGCATTCCGCTGTGCCGATGAGCGCGACCGGGAGGACCGGGCATCCGCAGAGCTGGGCGATGAAGCCGGCGCCCGGCTCCGGTGTGGCCAGCACGCCTGACTCGACCCGGGTCCCTTCCGGGTAGATCACCAAAGCATGCCCCCCCTTGAGCAGGTCGAATGACCTGCGCAGGGCCGCCCGGTCGGCGGTGTGGCGGACGACGGGAAACGCGTGGTACTGGACGAACAGCCAGCGAATGACCGGGTTGCGGAAGTATTCGGACTTCGCCATGTTCCAGGTGTCCGACCGCGGCAGAAATGCCGGGACCAACGGCGGGTCGATCGTGCCCGTGTGGTTTGGACAAACGAGGAGCGGACCCTCTCGAGGCACGTTTTCGATGCCCTCAACGCGCAAGAGGCCGACCAGGTAAGTGTTCGCGATGAAGCGCACCAATGCCCGCATCAAGGCGTACATCACGTCTTCGCGCGAACCTCGCTGACGATGCGATCCACGACCTGCTCGAGGTCGAGATTGTCCGTGTCGATGATGACCGCATCCTCCGCCGGTCGGAGCGGCGCGATCGGGCGTTCCGAGTCGATGCGGTCTCGCAGCTCCACCTCTTTGCGCATGGCCTCCGCATCGACGCGTTCGCCGCGGCGCTCGTACTGCGCCGCGCGCCGGCGGACCTTCTCGTCCAGGCTCGCGACCAGGAAGAACTTGTGCTCCGCCCTGGGAAACACGACCGTGCCGATGTCGCGACCCGCCATGACGAGACCGGAGTGCGCCATCCTCCGCTGCTGCTCGACCAGCGCAGTGCGCACGCCCGGGTTGGCGGAGATGATCGGCAGCGCGTCGGCGTAGTCCGTGTCGTAGATCCCTTCGGTGAGCTCCACACCGTCGGCCCAGACGCGCTCGCCGTCGATCCGAATGTTGGTCGATTCCGCGAGCCGTGCCACGGCATCGGTGTCACGGGGGTCGATGCCCTGTTCCATGACAAGACGGGTGATGGCGCGATACATGAGGCCGCTGTCGATGAACGAAAGACCAAGGCGCTCCGCCACGCGACGGCCGACGGCCGATTTGCCGGAAGCCACGCCGCCGTCGATGGTGACGATCACCTGTCCTCGAGCCCTGTCGCCCGTCGCAACGCGGTGATTTCTCCGCTCGACAGCACACGCCATCCGCCGGCTTTGAGACGTCCCAGTCGCAGCGGACCGAAAGCTGTGCGCTTCAGGGCGAGGACCTGGTGACCGACGGCCTCCAGCATGCGCCGGACCTGGCGATGGCGGCCCTCATGTATGACGATGCGGATCTCGGCGCGACCCGAGTCCCGATCGCCGGTCGTCGCCCGCAGCACCTCAACCTCAGCCGGCGCGCTCATCCCGCCATCGAGCTGCACGCCCGCCCGCAGTGCCTTGACGGCATTGCTTGTAGGAATGCCGGCGGTCACGACCTCGTACTCCTTCGCGACCTTGTACCGCGGATGCGTCAGCCGGTACGCGAGGTCGCCGTCATCCATGAGGAGAAGCAACCCAGTGCTGTCGGCGTCCAGCCTGCCGACGGGAAAGATTCGGTGTCCCAATCGTCCCTCCGCGCCGACCACGTCGAGGACTGTGGTCCGCGCCGATTCGTCTTTCGCGGTGGTGATCACACCTACCGGCTTGTTGAGCATGAGATAACGGTGCGTGGTGGGCGGCTTGATCAGCTTGCCGTCGACCGTGATGCGATCCGCGTCGGGGTCGATCACGAGTCCGGATGCGGGCGGCCGCTCTCCATTGACGCGGACGGATCCCGAGGCGATCAGCGCATCGGCCGCGCGGCGGCTGGCCACGCCGGCGCGCGCGAGATAGCGATTCAGCCGTTCGCCCGTTGCGGAACTTCCGTATCGCTGCTCGGCGTGGGCAGGTGCTCGAGCGACTCGAGGCCCATCACCTGGAGGAACCGCATCGTCGTGCCGTAGAGCTTCGGCTGGCCGGGTCCCGACCCGCGTCCGACCTCGGTGATGAGGTCGCGCAGCTCGAGGTTGCCCAGGACGCTTTCGCAGTTCACGCCCCGCACCTCCTCGACCCGCGCTCGAGAGACCGGCTGCTGATAGGCGACGATCGCAAGAGTCTCATAAGCCGCCTGCGAAAGGCGTCCCGATACTTCCGGGCGAAGTGCGCGGCGGACGGCCTGGGCGTACTCGGGCCTCGTCGCGAGGTGGATCTCGTCGTGGTGACGCATCAGCATCACGCCTCGGCCTTCCAGCGACTCGCGAAGCTTCTCCAGCGCGCCCTCCACGCTGTTGCGGTCGCTGTCGATCGCCTGCTGCAGCTCGCGGACCTTCAGCGGCCGGTTGGAGCTGAAGAGGATCGCCTCCAGCGCTGCCGAGACATCGCTCAAGTGGCCGGCTCCAGCAGCTCGACGTGGATGGGTCCGAAGCGTTCCTTCTGCTTCACCCGCACGGCGGAGCGCCGGATCAGCTCGAGGAGCGCCACGAACGTGATCACCGCTTCGAGGCGGTCCTCGGATTCGAGGATCAGCTCGACCAGCTCGAGAGGGCCCTTTCGCAGGCGCTCGCTGATCAAGTCGAGCTTTTCCTGCAGCGTCCAGGTCCGCCCGGTTACCACGACCGGGCGTGGCGGAATCCGCGCCAGCACGCTGTTGAACGCGGCGACGAGGACGTCGACGTCAAGCGGTTGCTCCTGGCCCCCGGCCTCGACCGGTCGCACCGGCGGTGGAAACGCGAACGACTCCTGCACCGCGCGTTCGAGCAGCTCGCCCGCGATCTCCTTGTACGCGCGGTACTCCTCGAGGCGCTGGCGCACCTCGTCCTCCCAGCCGAGCAGCTCGGTCTCGTCGTCGGTCGGAGTGTCGCCGGGCAGCAGGCGGATGGACTTGAGCAGCAGGAGGCGCGCGGCCATCCACAGAAACTCGACCATCTCCTGCGGGTCGGGGATCTCGCGTGAAGCCAGCTCCGCCACGTATGCGTCGGTAACCTTCGCGAGAGACACCTTGAAGATGTCGACCTCCTCGCGCTCGACCAACGCGAGAAGGAGCTCCAGGGGACCTTCGAACACGGGGGTCGTGACGGTCAGCCCGCTGGTTTGTTCCACGACGCCTCGCGCGCGCCCGGCGCCGGCTTCCACGAGGGGCAAGCCTATCTCAGATCCACGTGATGGGACTCAGCGGCGCGCCTCTTCGAGCAGCTCGTGTGCTCGCGCCACGGCCTTGACCGTTACACCGCCACTCATCATGCGGGCAAGCTCTCGCGCCTTCTCCTCCTCGCTTGTCAGCTCGCGGACCATCACCACGTTTCGCCCCGCCTCATCGGGCGCCTTCTCGACCACGAGATGGTGGTCAGCGAAGGATGCGATCTGCGCGAGGTGCGTGACCACGAGGACCTGGTGTCGAGCGCCCAGAGCCTTCAGCCGGAGTCCGACCTGGATCGCCGACTCGCCGCCGATGCCGGCGTCGACCTCGTCGAAGACCAGCGTGGGAAGCCGGTCGGCGTCTGCGCTCACGGTCTTGATCGCGAGCATGACGCGCGCCAGCTCCCCTCCGGACGCGACCTTCGCCAGCGCCGCGATCGGCTCGCCTGGGTTGGCCGAGAACATCATCTCAGCGACCTCCGCGCCGGCCGGTCCGATCTCCGCTTGAGACCGCAACGCGACTTCGAAGCGAGCGCCTTCCAGGCGCAGCCCGATCAGCTCCGCCGCGACCGCCTTCTCCATGCGCTTCGCCGCGGTCTCGCGCGCCTTTGACAGCCGAGCGCTCGCGGTCTCGAGCGCCGCCCGGCACCTTTGCCTCTCGCTCTCGGCGAGCGCGACCGCCGCATCGAGGTTTTCGGTCGCACCGACCTGCCGCTCGAGGCGGTCCCGCTGCTGAATCGCCGACTCGATCGAGCCGCCGTGCTTGCGCCTGATGCTCTCGATCTCGGCCAGCCGCGACTCGATCGCCTCCAACCTCCGCGGGTCGGCGTCCAGCAGCTCGACATAGCGGCGCAGGTCAGCCCCGACATCGGTGAGCTCTTCGGCGAGAGCGTCGAGCCGCGCGGCATGCTCGCCCAGCCTGTCGTCGATGGCGGCGGCGGAGGAGATCGCGGCCGCAGCGCGGGCTGCGCCGTCCTCGTGCAGGGCGTCGGTCGCCAGCCTTCCAAGCTCCGCCAGGCGCGCGGCGTGACGCACTGCCGTGCGCTCCGCGCCGAGTGCCTCGTCCTCGCCGAGCTTCAGGTCGGCCTGGCGGAGCTCTTCGAGCTGCCACCGCAGATACTCCTGCTCCCGTTGCCCGCGTGATCGGAGCTGTTCGAGGTCACGCACCACACCGACAGCCGAAACCCAGGCGGTGTGAGCGGCCGCGACCACGGCGCGTAGGTCCAGCGCGCCCGCGTACGCATCGAGCAGGTCGGTCTGCGTCTCGGTGTCGAGGAGGGCGTGGTGGGCGTGCTGGCCGTGAATTGCAACGAGGCTGCTGCCGAGCTCGCGCAACTGGCTCGGCGTGGCGGGCCGTCCGTCGACGCGCGCGACGCTGCGCTTGCCCACCTCTCGTTGCAGCGCGACCGAATCGAACACGGCCTCGACGCTGGCGTGATCCGCTCCGTGCCTCACCTGGCCGGCGTCGGCCCGCGACCCGAGGGCCAGGCTCAGCGCGTCGATGATCAGCGACTTGCCGCTGCCGGTCTCGCCGGTGAGCAGGTTCAGGCCCGGGCCGAAGCGCACGGTCGACTCCGCGACCAGGGCCAGGTCGCGCACCTTGAGCTCCTTCAGCAACTGTGGTCGGCCACGGGAGATCCGCCGCAGATTCGCGGCATCGGCGGCCGGAGCCAAGGAAGGGGTGGCGCGACGAGGAGCGCATCGTAGATGCGTGACGAGTGAGCGCCGGGCCCCCTGACGCAGGCTTCCGCGCCGCAGGCGCCCGGCCGCCTAGGCCGCGAAGATGCAAGGAGCTGCCCGTGGCCGACCACCTACTTCTTGGGCACCAGGGGTCGGCCCCACCCGAGCTTGTCGGCCAGCCGTTGATAGAAGCTCTCGGGTGGGCTGAACCGGATCACCTTCAGCCGCTTCGAGTGCGATCCGCAGCTGACCACGTCGCCGATCGCCACCTCATGTCCACGCGCCTGCCCGTCCACCCGCATCTCGGCGGGTCCGCGCACAACGGTGAGGGTGATGTCCTGGCCGGGCGCGAACACGATCGGCCGGACCGTGAGCGCGAACGGGCTCATCGGCACGAGCACAAGGTCCTCGAGGGTCGGCTCCAGGATCGGTCCACCGCTGGCCAGTGCGTAAGCGGTCGACCCGCTGGCCGTCGCCACGATGGCGCCATCCGCGTCGATCACTCCGACGCGCTGCCCGCCGACGTCGATCTCGAGGCGCACGATGTGCGTTTCGCCGGAATGGTCCACGACGACCTCGTTCAGGCCGATCTCCTCGACCATGGTGCGGCCCTCCCGCAACAGCGTGACGTGGAGCATTGTGCGTTCCTCGATCCGGTACGAGCCGTCGAAGTACCGGCTCAAGCCGGCGTCCATCTCCTCGGCTTCGATCTCCGTCAGAAATCCCAGGTGGCCATGGTTGACTCCCAGGATCGCGATGTCGCGTGGAGCGGCCACGCGGGCGCCGGCGAGAAAAGTTCCGTCGCCGCCGAGCGTGAGCATGAGGTCGGTGTTCTTTAGAAGGTCGTGGACAGTCTCCGCCCTCGCGTCGCGCTTCAGTTCGACGGCCTCGATGTGCCGCGCCCGCATTGCGTGGAACACACCGTCGACCTCGTCCTGCTCCACCCCCGAACCGCGAATGAAGCAGATCTTCACGACTGCACCGGTCGCAGCTGGACGAAGATCTCGCGGTTCCCCTCCGCGCCCGTAACCTCGGACGGCGCCTCGCCCTCGACCGCGTAACCGTTTTCCCGGCACCAATCCCGGAATCGAACGAGCGCTCTCTCCACGGCCGCCCTGTCGCGCACGATGCCTCCCTTCCCCACCTCGGATCGGCCGACCTCGAACTGCGGCTTGAACAGGGCGACGACCTCAGCGCGCGGCGCCGCCTTCCGAACCGCGGGCAGGATCTTCTCCAGGCCGATGAACGACACGTCGATGACCACCAGGTCGACGGGCTCCGGGAACTCGGTCAGGTCGCGTGCGTTGACCCGCTCGATGACCACGACCCGCGGATCCTGACGCAGGCGCCAGTGCAGGAGGCCGCGTCCGACGTCGAGCGCGTAGACCCTGGCGGCCCCGCGGCGTAGGAGCACATCGGTGAACCCGCCGGTCGAGGCGCCGATGTCGACGCAGACATGGCCCGAGGGATCGACACGAAAAGTGTCGAGCGCGGGCATCAGCTTGAGCGCGCCGCGGCTCGCGTAAGCGGGACTTTCATCCACGGTGACCACCGCGTCGTCGCGCACCGTGCGGTCGGGGCTTCGCACCGTTTCACCCGAGACCTTCACCTTGCCCGCCAGGATCAAGGCCTGGGCCCGGCTGCGTGACTCGATCAGACCGGTCCTGGTGAGAAGCACGTCGAGGCGCGGCAACTCAGAGGATCAATCCGACCGCGAGCCCGATCAGCGCGCCGATCAGGACCTCAAACGGCGTGTGTCCAAGCAGCTCGCGCAGCCTGGCCTCCTGAACGCCTCGCATGTGCACCAGGTCTTCGACGAGCCGGTTCAGCACTTCCGCCTGCCTGCCGGCCGCGCGGCGCAACCCCGCCGCGTCGTACATCACCACGAAGGTGAAGATAAGGGCGATCGCGAACGGAGCGGAAGCCGGCCCGGAATATTTACCGATCGCCGTCGTCAGGCCCATCACGATCGCGCTGTGGCTACTCGGCATCCCTCCGGTCTCGGCCAGCACCCTGAGGTTCAGCCGCTTCTCCCGAACCGATGTCAGCGTCACCTTGGCGGCCTGGGCGATGGCCCAGGCAACCAGCGGTGCGAGCAGGTATCTCACTGGGACAGCAATCTAGCGGTCTCGTCCGCGCGGGCCTGGAGCACGGCGAGCCGCGCCTGGGTTTCGGCCAGGAGCTTGCCGGCGACCTCGTGTGCCCTCACCAGGTCTTCCAGTGGCGCCGTGCCGTCGGCGAGCTTCGCTATCGCCTTCTCCAGGTCGGCGAGCAGGTCGTCGAATCCGCGCTCGCTCAAGTCGCGGTCGCGGCCACCCGTCCGAGGATGCCGTTGACGAACCGCCCCGCTTCCTCCCCCGAGAAGGTCTTGGCCAGCTCGATCGATTCGTTGATGGCCGCCTTGGTGGGGACGCGCCGGTCGATCGCGATCTCGTAAACCGCGATGCGCAGGATGATGCGGTCGACCTTGGCCATCTGGTCGAGCTTCCAGTGCTCGGATGCCTCGCTCAGGATTGCGTCGAGCTTGTCCTGGTTTGACATCACGCCGCGGACCAGCTGGCCGGCAAAGCCCGCGACATCTTCGGTCGCGGCATTCTCGGACGCGTGGTAGCCCAGGACCTCCGCGGGATCATCGCTCGAGCCTTCCAGCTGAAACAGGACCTTGAGCGCGAGCTCCCGCGCCTGATGACGCTTGCCCACCGAGGGTCGTTTAGGTGGCGAAGGCGACGCTCGAGACGAAGACGTTCACCTCACCGACCTCGAGGCCGAGCATGCGCTCGGTCGCTTCAACAACGTTGGCCTGCACGGCCGCCGCCACGTCGGCGAGCTTGGCCTCAGAGTCGACGGTGATGAACACCTCGAGATGGATCGAACGATCGCCCTCGATGTGCACTCGGACTCCGCGGTGCGCCGCCTGGCGCCGGACGAAGTCGCCGAAATGACGCGCGGCGGCCTCGTCCATGCCCTCCACACCCTCGACCTCGCATGCAGCCAATGCGGCGATGCTCGCGATCACTTCATTGGCCACACGGACCGCCCCCAACGAACCGTTCTCACTCATAACCGGTTGATCCTACACTCAGCCGCTCGGACCGGCGTTGTAAAGCGGTTAAGCCCGCTCGACGTACGAGTGATCACGGGTGTCGACGCGGATCACGTCGCCGGCATGTATGAACAGCGGCACCTGGATCGTCGCCCCTGTCTCGAGCTTCGCCGGTTTGGTTGCGCCCGACACAGTGTCGCCCTTGAAGCCCGGATCGGTCGAAACGACTTTCAGCTCCACGTTGATGGGCAGCTCGACGCCGATCAGTCGGTCCTGGTAGCGCTGAAGGAAAACCGTGCTTCCCTCTTTCAACAGTGGGAGCACTGATTCCAGCATGTCCTCATCGACCGGGACCTGGTCATAAGTCTTCGTGTCCATGAAGTAATGATGGTTGCCGTCGGAGTACGAGTACGTCGCTTCGGAGTTGTCGATGCGAACCGTGCGGTACTTGTCCCCGCTGCGGAAGCTCTGCTCGAAGATCGAGCCGGTCAGCACGTTGCGCAGCTTGGCCTTGATCACAGCGCCGGCGCGGGCCAGCTTGATGTGCTCCACGCTCACGATGGACAGCAGCTGCCCGTCCATCTCGAACATGGTCCCGTTGCGAAAGTCGTTGGACGAGATCATTTCTGTGTCGCCAAGAACTCCAGTGCAAGCTCGTATCCCACAAATCCAAGACCTGTAATCACGCCTCGCGCGGCGCGCGCGGTCACGCTCTTAGCCCTGAACTCCTCGCGCGCGTGAATGTTGGAGATGTGGACTTCCACGACCGGCAGCGCGAGGGCCTGCAGGCAATCGTAGAGCGCGACCGAGTAATGGGTAAGCGCGGCCGGGTTGATGACGATGCCAACGGAGCCGGGTGCGTGCTGGTGGAGGTAGTCGATGATCGCGCCCTCGTCGTTGCTCTGGTAGAGGCTCACCTCCAGCCCAAGCTTGGCCGCCCTTGCCCGAACCACCTCGTAAAGGTCGTCCAGGGACCTGGTGCCGTAGATCTCCGGTTCGCGCTTGCCCAGCAGGTTGAGGTTGGGCCCATTGACCACGATCACCCGCTTCGTCACGCCAGCGACCTCTTGACGACCCGCCGGACCAGGGCGCCCGGAACCGCGTGCCCGATCTCGGCGTGTCCGATGCGGCGCGGCATCACCCATGCGACCTTGCCGCGACGCGCCTTTTTGTCGACGGCTATTGCGGCCAGGATGCGGCTGAGGTCGGCGTGCGGCGGTCGGTGCGGCAGCTCGAACGCCTCGAGCAGCGTGTCCTGCGACTCGACGACGCGCTTGCTGCACAGGTCCATGGCCAACGCGATCTGCGCCGCCACCCGCATGCCGAACGCGACGGCTCGGCCGTGAGTGATTCGGAACCCGGTCGCCGCCTCGAGCGCGTGGCCGGCGGTGTGGCCGTAGTTGAGGATGGCTCGGGGTCCGCGATCTCGCTCGTCCTTGGCCACGACCAGCGCCTTGGCCGCGACGCAGCGGAACACGACACGCTCGAGCATCGAGGTGTCGCGCTCGAGCAGGCGTGGGCTGTTCCGCTGCAGCAGGTCGAACAGTCCGCGATCCATGGCGACGGCGTACTTTACAACCTCCGCGAAGGCATCCCGGTAGCTCGCGGCGGGAAGCGACTCGATGCTGGCCAGGTCGGCGACCACCGCCGAAGGCTGCCAGAACGCGCCGACCGCGTTCTTCGAGCGCAGCCCGTTGACCCCGGTCTTGCCTCCGATGCTCGAGTCGACCATCGCCAGCAGGGTCGTCGGCACCGCCACCAACCGGACCCCTCGCTGCCAGACGGCTGCCGCGAAACCGGCCAGGTCGCCCACCGTTCCGCCGCCGACCGCGATGACGATGCCTCCGCGGTCGATCCGATTCCTTTCCAGGAACGCAAGCGCCGCCTGCAGCTGGGCCATGGACTTGGAGCGCTCGCCGGCCGGGATGGCGTGGATCGATGTCTTCAGACCGGCTCGCTTGATCGCCTTGGCGACCCTGGACGCGTACGGCCGGACGTTGGTGTCGGTGATGATCGCGGCGCCCGTCGGGTCGAGCCGCGTGATCACGTTGCGGAGCTCGCGGTTCAGGTTGGTACCGATCAGGACCGGGTACCCGCCGGAAGCCGAGTCGAGGATCAGGCGGACCAAATCTTCAAGACCTCGTCCGCGACCAGGCCGGCGGGACGGGTGCCGTCCACACGATTCGCGGCCTCTTCGTAGCGTGCCCGGCGCCGCTCGAACAGCGCCTCGACCTCCGCCGCGGTGCGGTTGAAGGCCAGAGGCCGCCCCGGGAGATGGTGGATGCGCTCCCAGATAGTGCCGAAGGGAACTTCTATATAGACCGCCGTCGCCTCCGTCGAGACCAGGCGCCAGTTGTCGTCGTCGATGGTGACCCCGCCACCCAGGGCGACCACCGCGCCCGGCCGCAGGACGGTGGGCAGCGTCGCTTTCTCGAATGCGCGAAAGGCCTCCTCGCTGTGGGTGGCGAACAGCTCCTGGATCGACATGCCGGCCTTGTCCTCGACGAGGTGGTCGAGGTCATAGAACGGCGAATGCGAGCGCTCCGCGACGAGCGCCCCAACCAGAGTCTTGCCCGCGCCCATGAATCCAAGGAGCGCGAGCGGCTTGACGCGTCGCACGTTTTTTTTGGGGTCCCCGCGAGCTCCAGCCGCAGGCTCTGAGTCCGTGGGTTTATATGCCGCTTGGGTTGGCGGGCATGGCCGAACCCGACGGCGCGGGCGTGCCGCCACCGCGGCGCTTCTCCGACTGCACGAAGACCTGGTCGCGGAAATCACCGGGCTTGGGCAAATAGTCGAGCACTTCAGCGCCCTGCGCGCCCGCGGCGTCGATCTCGACCCGGCCGAAGCCGAAGATCCGGCCGACGATGGACTGCCTGGTCGTGCAGTCCTGCACCCGGTCGACCGGGATGATCTTCTCCTGCCGGCTGAAGACGCCGGTCTGGATCGTTATCCGCTGGTCGGTCAAGGTGTAGGTGATCGACCTCCAGCCGATCCATACGACGATGAGCCAGAGCAGCGCCAGGGCGCCTATGCCAAGGCTCAGGAAGGTCCGTAGGTGCGGGACGTAGATGCTGTTGACATTGTTTGGGCTGAAGATTGTGAAGTCGGCGATCGCGACAGCAATGACGAGGACGGCGGGCAGGATCAAGCTGCCGACGACCGTGATCCAGTGCGGGTGGTCTTTGATGACGAGGTTCTCACCGGGGAGGAGCTTGCTCATGGCGCGACATTGTCCCCCAATTAGGGGAGTTGGAGAAGCACGAGCAGGGCGCCCAGGGCCAGGTAGGGCCCATATGCGATCGTCCCCTTCAGCGATCGGTGCGTGACGATGAACACGATCGCGCCGATCGCCGCGAGCAAAACGCCGTAGAAAAGCGCCGACAGTGTGTACGGCCACCCGAGCAGGAGTCCCATGAAGACGGCGAGCTTGACATCGCCGAAACCAAGCGCCTCGGCCTTGAAGATCGCTGAGCCCGCAAGCGAAAGAAGAAGGAAGAGGAGGCCCGCCGCAAGCCCCATCACGATTCCGACCCACCAGTCCTGGCGCCACAGCCCAAGCCCGCCGCCCAGCAGCGGCGAGAGGCTGACGACCAACGCCAGCGCCATCGCGGGAAACATCACCCGGTCGAGGATCAGATGGTGCTCGAAGTCGAAGAAGATCACCTGCACGAGCACCAGGACGAAAATGCTGCGCACCAACAGCAGCAAGAAGGAGCTGAGCTCGAAGCCGTAGATCCCGAAAATGACCGCACACAGCACCGGTGGGCCGTACTGCTGCCACCACTTGCTTCCGGGTTCCAGGCCTTCCAGTCGCGCGAGCTTCACCGAACCCCAGCGCAGTCCCAGCCCCGCGGCTGCGCCGACTACCGCCCACAGCGCGGCGATGATGTATGGGCTCACTTAAAGGGGGTCTTCATGGCTGGAGAGTGTCGCGCATCACGTCGATCGGCGCCGCGCGTCCGGTCCACAGCAGGAAGGATTCCGCCCCCTGCGCCAGCAGGATCTCCCAACCATCGACCGTCGGCAGGCCGAGCGAGCGCGCCTTGCGGACGAGCGGCGTCCCGCCGGTGACGTAGACGAGGTCGATCACCGCTCCTGACCTGGGCAGCGCAGCGGGGCGCAGCGGCATCTCTTCGCTGCGTCCCAACGGCGTGGCGTTGAACAGCAGGTCCGCCGCGCGGGTCAGGGTCGGGACCGAGGCATCGCCCCATCCGATCACCTTGCCCGGCACTTCCGCGTCCCGCGGATTACGCACGACGAACGTGAGGTGCGAACCCTCCAGGGCGGCGGCGGTGGCTCGGGCAGCCCCACCGCCCCCGAGGATGACGGCGTTTGCGCTCCTGGGCTCGACGCCCACCTGCTCGACCGCGGCCCGGATCGCCGGGATGTCCGTGTTGAAACCCCCGAGACGCCCGCCGTCGTTGACGATGGTGTTGACCGCACGCGCACGCAGTGCCTCAGGGGCGACCGCGTCGAGGTGCTGCATCACGGCCTGCTTGTAAGGAATGGTGACGTTGGCGCCGCCGACATCCGGTGCACGCAAGGCGGCCATGGCTGCTTTCAGGCTTTCGGGTGCGACGTCGAGCAGGTCGTAGCTCCAGTCCATCTCCAACGCTGTGAAGGCGGCGTTGTGCATGGCCGGGCTGCGCGAGTACGTGATGTTCTGGCCGAGCAGGAAAACTCTCAGCGAGTCCCCCTCACCCAACCCCCTCCCCATGGAGAGGGTGCCTTTGTTTCAACTTCCGCTCGTGCCGTACTTTGCGACGTCCGAGTCGAAGTCGTGCTGGTTCGTCTCGAAGTGCGTCGTCCCCGCCCGATCCGTGAAGTAGAAGAGGTAGCTGGTCTTGGGTGGGTTGATGCAGGCGAGCAGCGCCGCGCGACCCGGGTTGCTGATCGCGCTGGGAGGCAGCCCGGCGTGCTTGCGCGTGTTGTACGCGCTGTCCAGCGCAAGCTCGGTCCCGGTGGGCTCCGGAGAAAGGCGACCCAGGCCGTAGAGCAGCGTCGCGTCGACGCCGAGCGGCATGTTGATCGCGAGACGGTTGTAGTAGACGCTGCACACGTTGCCGCGGTCGGTGGAGGTCTTGTTGTTCGCCTCGCGGTCGACCATGGAGGCGAGGATCACGATGGAGCGGATATCCTCTGCCGGCCTCGCGTCCGTTGCTCTCGAGATCTGGTTGCGCCAGTCTGCACTGAAAATCGTGCCGAACTGGTCGAGCTGCTCCTTGACCAGGCCCCTCGACCCGGCGGCGGGATCGACGAGGTACGTGTCGGGGAACAGGTAGCCCTCGAACGGGTAGTCGGTGTTGCTCCCTTGCGGCGGAAGGAAGTTATAGATGGAGCGCCAGCCCGGATCCTTGGCTGCCGTCAGGTACGCGTCACCGGTAACGCCGGTGAGCTGTTTCTGGTCGACCAGCTGCGCTTGATAGCGCAAAGGGAATCCTTCGGGGAACGTGATCGTCTTCTCGTCAGGGCGGCCGTGCTGCAGCGCGTTGACGATCTGTGTCATCGACATGTTGGTGTTCAGCACGAAAGAGCCGGCCTGGAACTTCGGGCCCGCGTTCGATACGCGCGTGTAGAGGTCCCACGCGATGGTGCTCCGGATGAGCTTCTGGTTGAACAGCTCGGTGCCGATATCTGAAGACGTCTCCCCCACATCGATGTGGAAGGGCACGCTGTGACTGGTCGAGGAGACCGGAGTGTTGACGTTGAAGTTCCACCAGTCGATCGCGCGCGACGTGCCGAAGCCGAACAGTCCCAGGATCACGACGATCGCGATGAGCCGCCTCATTCGACCCGGTCTTCTTCGAGCGCGGCCATCACGCGTGTGAACTCGTCGCCGTCGACGGTCTCCAGACCCGACCCCGCTTCTCGGAGCAGCAGGACGCTTTCGGGGTCCCCCGCATCTTCCACCAGGTAGTAGGCCACCCCGTCGAGATCGAAGGCGTCATGCATCTTGAAGCGGCGTTCGACGCCGGCCTCGTCGATCAGGGTGACCTCGTCGTCGGTCATCTCTTGCGGTCGAGATGCGACTGGAGCAGCAGGGCGGCGGCTACGCGGTCGACGGTCGCGCGCCTCTTGGCCCGCCGCGCGCCGCCCTCCAGCATGGCGCGCTCGGCGGCGACCGTGGTGAGGCGCTCATCGGCGAGCTCGACCGGCAACCCCGATTCCTTTCGCACCGCGTCCGCGAGCTCTCGGGCCGCCTTCGCCTCCGGACCGTAGGAACCGTCCATGCGGCGCGGCAGGCCGATCACGATGCGGCCGGCTTCATTGGCCCGCGCGATCTCGACCAGTCGCACCGCAAGAGTCGCGTGCGGCTCCGCGTCGACGGTGGTCAGCGGCTGCGCGATCGTCCCGGTCGGATCGCTGACGGCGATGCCAACCCGTTTGGACCCGGGATCGACCGCCAGCACCCGCATGGCTAGGGGCTGTGAGAGGGCGACGGCGATGCCTTGGGCGTTGGCTTGGCCGCGCCCTGCGCGGCGGCCGCCGCCGACGGGGCGTTCGACTCCACGACGTAGTGGAGCGTGATCCGCCGGTCGAGCAGCGGCATCAGCGGAAGGGCCAGCGGCTCCTCCTTGATCGCGACCGAGCGAATTGGGAGCTTCTCGAGGTAAAAGCGCGCCTGCGCCACCGGCCGGCCGACGATCGCCGCACGGATCTGCGCCTCGTCGAGCGTGGGCGCGACGTACGCTGACGCACTGCCGACGAAGACGAGGAATCCACCCTTGGCCGAGCTGAGGAGTCGGTACTGGACCTGGATCGGGCTTTCGGTGAGCAGCTGCTGGTTGTTCGGCACGTGTTGGGACAGGTAGGTCTTATAGGCGGTGATAACGTCCGAGTCACTGTAGAAGTCACCTTCGCCGACGACCGTCATCGTGCCGGTGAAGGTCGGCACCTTGTCCTGCGGCTGGTGGTCGGTGGTGAACTGCGGCGGACCGAAGATGATGGTCTCGCTCAGCTTCTCGCCGGCCTGGCCGCCGGCGGCCAGCTGCTGCGCGATCGACTGGTGGATCGACTGCTCGAGCTGAGCGCGAGCGGCATCGAAGTCGGACTCGGTCATCTGCGGCGTTGACGACGGATCGGTCCCGCCGCCGGTCGCCTGCGGGTTGGTCACGTGGATCTTCGACCCGTCGAAGGGATCGCAGCAGTTTTCGATCTGAGTGATCGTGTGGTCGCCCACGTTGCCCGTGGTCCCTGGTTTCACAGCGATCACGTTGACGGTCGCCTGACCGTGCCACGGGACGATGGTGTTACCTGAAGTCTGAGCAAATTCAAGGCCGTTGGTGTTCACAAGCCGCTGCCCGTATTTGAACAACAGGCCAGGCGAGTTGCTGATCCCCTGCGTCAGGTCATTCGTGTAGACGACCTGTCCTGTCGACGGCGCCAGCGGGACGTCGATCGAACCGGTCACCTTGAAGCCTTGCGAGTTCGAGTTCGAGATCGTGACCGCGCGCACGTGGATCGCCCCCTTGCCGGGCTGGCCCTGGATCTCGACGTCCTTCTCTGTGAATGGCTGCGCCTGGGCGACCAGCGTGACCGACGCCGACGGCACGAACACCCCCACGGCGAAGATGCCGACCAGGATGAGGGTGACGGCGGTGACATAGAGCAAGAAGCGTCCGGGCTTCAGCTCCGTCGCGGTCTTGGTCAGGAGTCGAGTTGGTGCAGCGACCCCCACGTGGGTGGTCGGCTCGGTGCGCTTGCGCTGCCACCACCTGCTGATCGGCGCCGGAGCCTCGGCCTCGGAGGGGATGCCTTGCCCCTCCGGACCGACCGCCCCGAAGACGGCGAATCCAGTCTCGGAGGCCATCTTCTGGACCGCGGGGTCGTCGCAGACGACCGTGACCCGCTTGCCCAGCCGGGCCGAGTAGTTGCGCAGCAGCTGGAAGTTGAAACGGCTCTGTCCGATGCGCGAACGCATCGGCAGGACGAGCATCGTGTCCTCGCCGTGAAAGCGGCGAAGACGCTCGACGAGCTCGGGGATCTCCTCTTCTGTTTCGACGTAAATCGGGTTCGTTGCCATGGCGGTTATGGGTCTCCTGGGGTTCTGGTCAGACTTTTATAGCGCTTAGGACCCGTCTCATGACGGTATTGACCGTGTCGCGCTCCTCGGCTTCAGTTCGCAGGGCGTGGTTGGCGAGGCCCATCGGGGCAATGTCCTGGGGGCTCGAAAGCTGCCCCGTCGAGTCGGTCAGGTTGCGGACGTCGGACGGCACCAGGTGCCGGACTCGGGGCTCGCGGGGGAACGGAAGACCCGCCGCCCAGCTGTTCTTGACCATCTCGAGCGTCAGCTCGGGAAGCAGGCTGCCCCCTCCGCAGAGGTAAATGCTGGAGGGGAGCCGCTCGCCGCGGGATAGCTCCTTGATGCTCAGGGCGAGGCCCTGCAGCAGCACCTCGGCGTCCGCGCTCAGGAGCTCAGACACCTGGCGATGCTGGTCCGCGGACAAGAGACCTTCGGAGTGGCGAAGCTTGCGCGCCTCCGCCTCCTCATAGCTGAGGCCAAAAGCCAGGGCGAGCCGCCGCGTGAACGCGCGGCCGCCGAGGTTGAACATCCGCGTCCCTTCGACGCCGCCGTCGCGGATCAGCGCCACGTCGGTCGTCCCGCCGCCCACGTCGACGAAGATTCCGCCTTCAGCCCAGATCTCTTCGTTGGCGCAGGCGCGCGCGAGCGCGTAGGGCTGGGCCACCGCGGCGGCAAGCTCGAGGTCCAGCTCGCGCACGACGGTCTCGACAGCGTCGATGTGCGTCATTGGCGCAAACGTGTTGAACACGGTGACCTCGAGGTTCTTCCCCGTGAAACCAACCGGGTTCGTGACCGGGTAGCCGTCGACGCGGACGTTGGTGATCGCGGAGTGCACGAGCCGCGCCTCCAGCTGGCCGTAGCTCCGCTCCATCTCGAGCAGGTGCTGGGCTTCGCGCAGCGCTCGGCGCTGGACCATCTGCAGCATGGTCGACATCTCGCCCCCCCGCACCCTCGACTTCGAGTTCTCTCGGGGATACGCGATGGTGGAGGAAAAACCTTTGATCAGCTCGCCGGCGATGCCGACCACGACCTGGCCCGGCACCGTCCTGGCCATGTCTTCGGCCGCCTCCAGCGCACGGTTGCTGGACCGGATGACCGACTCGAGGTCGGCGATCGCGCCGCCTGACATCGCAGCCGGAGCCTGCGGCTCCCTCCCCACACCGAGCACCTCTCCGTCGGGACCCTCCCTGCGGACGACCAGCACCTTGATGAGATCGGTGCCGATGTCGAGCACGGTGAAGTGGCGGTAGTAGTCGCTGCGCTTGCGCAGGAACTTGAATTTCGTCACTGGGCTTCTAATGCCTCGGCCAGGCGCTTGAAGGCTTCTTCCGCGGGTACGGTCAGCTTGCCGCTGACCAGCTGGGGCCGGCCGCCTCCGGTGCCGAAGAACTCCTTCAGGCGCGTGGCATCGTACTGAGGCACGAGGTCATTGGACACCTTGATGACAAACTTGTCACCGGCGATAAGGGTTACGACGCCGGAGTGAACTCGTTCGAGGTAGCGGTCGGCGTAAGCCCTCAGCTCCTCGGCGCTGGAGGCGTCCACGGTCTCGGCCACGTAGTCCACGCGGCCGTGCTTGACCGACACCCCGTCGCCTCCGATCCGCTCCTTCCGGAGCCTTTCCCGTTCGCGCTCGGCCTCCTTCAGCTGCGTCCGGAGGGCCGCGATGCGTTGCGGCAGCTGGTCGGGACTCGCATTGAACGAGCGGGCGACCTCGGCGAGAAGGTCGCGGTCCCGCCGAATGATTTCATCGGCCGCCTCGCCGGCGACCAGGTCGATGCGGCGCAACCCGGAGCCGATGCTGGATTCGGACACGATCACGGCGGGCCCGATGTCGGCGGTGTTCTTCACGTGCGTGCCGCCGCACAGCTCGCATGTCCAGTCGCCGAAGCAAACCACCCGGACGACGTCGCCGTACTTCTCTTCGAAGAGGTGCATCGCGCCCTGTGCCACCGCCTCCTTGTATGGCTTCTGGCTTTCATGAAAGGGCAATGCCTCGCGAATCTTGTCCATCACGCGCCGGTTGACACGGTCGATCTCTTCTTTGGTGAGGGCGCGGTTGAGGGGAATGTCGAACGTCGTGTGGTCGGGGCCGACCCACGATCCCTTCTGCACGACCTGCTCGCCAAGCGTCTCCCGCAGCGCCTTGTGCAGCAGGTGCGTCGCGGAGTGGTGGCGCATGATCTGACGCCGCCGCTTCTCGTCGACGCTCGCCGTGGCCGTCTCGCCGGGGACGATTTCCCCGGTGACGACCGTGCCCAGGTGAGCGATCGAGCCCTCGGCCGGCTTCTGCGTGTCCTCAACGCGCACCCGACCGCTGGGCGTGGTGATGGCGCCTGTGTCGCCGACCTGGCCGCCGGACTCGGCATAGAACGGTGTCCGCTCAAGGAAGACCTCGACCGCGTCGCCCTCGCGCGCCGACTCGATCGGCGATCCGTTCCGATGCAGCGCGACCAGTTTGGTTTCGGTCGTCAGCTCGCGATACCCGATGAACTGCGATCTGGGCAGGTCTTTGACGGCCCGCCATCCGCGCGGCAAATCGCGCCGCGAACGCTGCCGCTGCAACTCCATCTCCGCGCGAAAACCGTCTTCGTCCAGCACCATGCCGCGCTCGGCGGCAAGCTCGCGGGTGAGCTCGAGGGGAAAGCCGAAGGTGTCGTGGAGCCGGAAGGCATCGGCGCCGGCCACCTCTTTTGCCCCCCGCGAGGCGACCTTCTCGAACTGTTCCATGCCCTGCTCGAGGGTTCGCGCGAAGCGCTCGGTCTCGGTATCGATGGCGTCGACGATCTGACGCTCGTGTTCCTGCAGCTCGACATAGTGGTCTTTGAACATCGCGATGGCCCGCCTGGCTCCGGCAGAGAGCTTCTCGCGCATCCCGATGTTTCGACCATGGAGCGCCGCGCGCCGGATCAGGCGGCGAAGCACGTAACCGCGGCCTTCGTTTGAAGGTAGGACTCCGTCTGCGACACAGAAGGTTGCAGCCCGTACGTGATCGGCGATGATCCTTTCCGATAGCGTCGTCGGCTTCTGGCTGTGCTCACGCACGAACTCCACGAGCGGCGCGAGCACGTCCGACTCGAAGACGTTGTCCTTGCCCTGGAGGATGAAGCTGATGCGCTCGAGACCCATCCCTGTGTCGATCGCGGGCTTCGCGAGACGAACCAACGCCCCGTCCGCGATTCCGCGCTGAATCGCTTCCGCCGTGCTCGGTGGTCCTGAGAGATCCGCGCGCTGGTCGTACTCGGGAAGCACGAGGTTCCAGAACTCGGTGAACCGCGCGCAGTGGTCGGGGTAGCAGTCGGGCCTGCCGCATCCAGCCTCGCGACCGCGGTCCCACCAGATCTCGGTGTCAGGACCGCACGGTCCGCGACCAAGTCCCCACCAGTTGTCGCCGAGCCGCGTCACATGCCCCGCAGGGATGGCCGTCTTCGAGGTCCAGATCTCGAACGATGCGTCGTCGGACGGGTGCACTGTCACGCGCAGCCGGTCGACCGGCATGCCGAATCCCTCCGTCACCAGCTCCCATGCGAGCGGGATCGCCGTCTCCTTGAAATAGTCGCCGGTCGGCGCGAAGTTGCCGAGCATCTCAAAGAAGGTGTTGTGCCGATCGGTCTTCCCCACCTCCTCGATGTCGCCCGTGCGCAGGCATTTCTGCGCGCTCGCGAGACGGGGCGCGGGCGGTTGGCTCAAGCCCAGGTAGTAAGGCTGGAGCGGTTGCATTCCGGCCGAGATGAAGAGCGTGCTCGGGTCGCCGTGCGGCACCAGCGGCGCGCTAGGCAGGACGAGATGCTCCCGGCTCGCGAAATGCTCTAGAAAACGTGTGCGGATCTCATTCCCGGTCACGGGGAGGAGATCAGTCTAGGGCGCGAGCCGCTCGAAGCGCCAAGCGCCTCGATCGTTCCGGATGTACCGCAGGCGGTCGTGGAGGCGATCGTCCCTGTTTTCCCAGAACTCGATCCACACGGGTCGGAGGGCGTAACCGCCCCACGCGCGCGGCAGCGGGACGCCGTCGGGATGCAGGGACGCCAGCTCCACCACCTTGCGCTCGAGCACGCCCCGACCCCTGACCACGCGGCTCTGCGGCGATGCGAGTGCCGACAGCTGCGCGCCACGCGGCCGGGTCGCGAAGTAGGCGGCGGACTCTTCCCGCTTCAGCTTGCGGACGACGCCGTAAACCCTCACCTGGTGCCGCATGGCCGACCAGTAGAAGACCAGGGCCGCCCGGCGATCGTGAGACAGGTCGCGGCCCTTGCGGCTGTCGTAGTTGGAGTAGAAGATGAATGACCCGTTCTGCAGGCCCTTGTACAGGACCATGCGCGCAGACGGCCCCTCCTCACCGGCGGTCGCGAGTGTCATCGCGTCTGGTTGTGGGACGCCGGCGGACATCGCCTCGCCATACCACTTCTGGAACAGCTGGTAGGGATCTTCGGGCGCTTCCTCTTCCAGCAGGGGCATCAGCCGGCGCTTTCCTCGGGCACGTATTTCCGCAACTGCTCCAGCGCCGCGCGCTGCAGTCGGGAGACGTGCATCTGGCTGATGCCCAGCCGCCGGGCGATCTCCGACTGTGACATCTGCTCGTAAAACCTCATCGCCATGATCGCGCGCTCGCGGGGGGTCAGGTGCTCCATCGCCCGATCCAGCACGTCGCGCATCTCCACTCGGTCCAGCTCCGGATCCGCGCCGCCAATCTGTTCGGCCACGGAACGGCCGTCCTGGCCGTCACCGCTCGCGATTGGCTGATCCAGGGAGACGGGCACCACGGCGGGCCCAATCTCCATCGCCTCCGTGACGTCGTCCGGCGTGACTCCAAGCCGATCGGCCAGCTCGGTCACCGTCGGTTCTCGACCCAGCTCGTTTTTCATCTGCTCGTTGATGCGGACCACCGACTGATGCAGCTCCTGCAGCCGGCGCGGGAAACGGATCGCCGTCCCCTTGTCGCGGAAGTAGCGCTTGATCTCGCCGGCCACGGTCAGCGTAGCGAACGTGGTGAACTCGTAGCCGAGATCGGGATCGAAACGTTCGATCGCCTTGATCAGGCCGAGGTAACCGACCTGCACGATGTCGTCCAGCGGTTCGCCCCGGTTCTGAAACTTGCGCGCCAGGAAGTACACGAAGTCGTGGTACGAATCGACCAGCTGCGCGCGGATGCGATCCCGCTCTGCCGGGTCGGTCGTTTCCTTGTACCGGCGGTGGAGCGCACGAAGCTCCTCGCGGGGCAACCGCGTTGAACTGGACAACGTGTCTTAAGTGTCCGCCGGTCGGGGATCAGCCTGCCAGGTGCTTGACCATGCGGAAGCTCACATGCCCGGTGCGGGGCTCGATCATCGGCTTGAAGTCGTCGACGAAGCACCGGATCATCTCGTACGCGAGCCGCTGCAGCTCAGGGTCGACTGTCGAGCGGTGCGGTGTCGCCGGGAGAGGCAGCGCCGCACCTGTCGGCATGAGGTCGACGTCGACGACGAGCGCTCTGTTGGTCGCGAAGTAAGTGAGCTTCAGGTCCGCGGGAGTGCCTAGGTCGTCGGCGGCGGCGATCACGCTGTCACATGCCTGGGTGAGCGCGATCGCCAGCTCGTCGAGGTCCATGAGGCTCAAACCGAGCTGTCCTCCCAGCGTCGTCGCGACCCGCTTGGCGACAGGGATGAACGCCGATGTCGCGGGGATCTTCAGCTCAGCCAGGTTGCGCTTGGCCATGGACGGTTGTCTATTCCTCCAGGTTGGTCGAAGCCTGCTGCATCCTGCGGGACGCGGCCGCCTCGAGCTCCTCGCGCTTTCGCTTCGCCGCCGCGACGCCATCCTGGATCGCCTTGCCGACCGGGTGGTCCGGGTCGGTCACGATGGTTCTCGCCCGCTGCGCCGCGTCGCGCGCCCGCTGCACCGGTTCGCTGCCGCTGAGCTCGATGGTCTTGCTGCGCAGGCTGTCGATCTGCTCTTTACCGGGACCCGATGCGATGTAGGCGCCTACCGCCAGGCCCACGAGGCCGCCGAAGATGAACCAACCGAAGCCGCCGCCGCCGTCTCTCTCGTCAGCCACCGCTAACCTCCTTTAACCGAGCGAACAAGGCTCTGTCCCGCCACCCTCACGCCATGCACCGCGGAGTTGATCCCGCGGCCGGCCGCAGCCAGTCCGCGACCGCCGGTCCTCAGGCCGACGTTGACCCCCGACGTGATGTCGTTCACGTTCTCGATGGTCTGTCGCACCTCAGGCAGCGTCTCTTTCATCTCTTCGTTGGTCGTG
>Ga0209806_1000320_pt1 | contig 32108 bp, 32 predicted proteins | sample GraSoiAngelo_152_FD_186166 | JGI IMG/M metagenome (GOLD analysis project Ga0209806, IMG submission 186166) | Grasslands soil microbial communities from the Angelo Coastal Reserve, California, USA - 14_1009_12_30cm (SPAdes) (version 2) | ecosystem: Environmental > Terrestrial > Soil > Grasslands ... | reverse complement strand
GGACTACGTAGCGAAGGTGATGGAGAAGCCGTTCCCGCTCGTCGAGCCGGGGGCCGATCTCGAGAAGGTCTACAAGCTCCTCATGCGAGGGAATCCCGCGGTCGTCGTGGGGAAGGAGAGCCGCCTCGAGGGCATCATCACCCGGATCGATGTGATCGAATACCTGGCGGGCCGCGCGTAGCAAGGCTTTTTACCCCGGAGCCGCGACTCCGCCTTCGGCGATCCCCGATGCGCTTCGCAACGACGGCCATCCACGCAGGGCAGGAACCAGATCCTCAGACGGGCGCGGTGACACCGCCCATCTACCTGACGTCAACGTACTCGCAGAAGGCGCAGGCCGAGTACGTGTACGGACGGAGCTCGAATCCGACGCGGGACGCGTTGCAGAAGAGCCTCGCGGCCCTCGAGGAGGGAAAGCAGGCGTTGTCCTTCTCCAGTGGGATGGGCGCGATCACGACCGTCCTCACCCTGCTGAAAAAGGGAGACCACGCAATCGTCACGGACGATTGCTACGGCGGGGTGTACCGGATCTTCACCCGCATCATGAGCGGGTACGGAATCGAATCGACCTTCCTGGACCTCCGCGACCTCGTCGACGTGGAGGACGCATTCCGCCCCGAGACGAAGATGGTCTGGATGGAGTCCCCGACGAACCCGCTGATGAAAGTCGTCGACCTGAAGGAACTCGCGGTGATCTCGAAGGCCCACGACGCGATCAGCGTCTGCGACAACACCTTCGGATCGCCCGCCCTGCAGAATCCACTCGGTCTCGGCGTGGACCTCGTGGTCCACAGCACGACGAAATACATCGGAGGTCATGCGGACCTCCTCGGTGGCGCGATTGTCACGAACCGCGACGACCTGCACGAGAAGCTGAAATTCGCGCAGAACGCCCTCGGTGCGGTACCGAGCCCGTTCGACTGTTGGCTCACCCTCCGGGGGATCAAGACGCTCGCGGTCCGCATGGAGCGGCATTGCGACAACGCGGAGGCGCTCGCACGGTTCCTCGCGGGCCACAAAGGCGTTTCGAAGGTCCGCTATCCGGGACTCCCCGACGACCCCGGACATCGAGTCGCGAAGAAGCAGATGCGACGGTTCGGCGGCATGCTCAGTTTCGAACTGCGGGACGCCGCGAAAGTCGTCGAGCGGCTCCGGCGGCTCGAGGTGATCGTCCTCGCCGAGAGCCTGGGTGGGGTCGAATCCCTCATCGAGCATCCGGCGTCGATGACCCATGCGAGTGTTCCGAAGGAGCAGCGCGAGAAGCAAGGTATCACAGATGGGCTCGTCCGATTCTCGGTCGGCCTCGAAGACCCGGCGGACCTACAGGAAGACCTACAACGGGCGCTGGGTTGACGGCTGCCACCGCACGCGCCGGGGGGTCCATGAGGGGACTCGCGGAAATACTTCGCTTGTGCGGGCAGTGATGCCGAAGGCGATCAGTACATAGCCGCAGAGGGCGGCGGCGGGGAGCAAGCCTTGACCGACGCTCCACGAGCGGACGAATGCCGTTGCCCCCGGGTTCTCAAGGATCACGGCCGTCGTGGCGGCGGCGACCGCGAACAGGACCACGGCACCCGCATCGGCCAAGCGTCGTGATCGGGATTCCAGGTAATACGCGACGCGGCCGAAGAGGACCCCATGGAGTGCGAGGATCGGAACAAAGGTCCAGCCGAGGTAGGGAAAGGAGGTCACATACACCACGAAGATCCATGCATCGGTCGACGCAAGCGAGTGATATTCGATCGGAAGGATCACCACCGCGGCGAGGATCATGATGAGCGTGATCACGAACGAACGCCAGGCAATCACGGGGTGGTCGTCCCGCGGCTGACGCCCTCGGAGGTCCCTGAGTCCGATCCAAAGGTTCGGCCACGCGGCTACGTGCACGAGTACGGCGACCCAGCCAAGGAGCAGGTCGATGTAGATCGGACCGAATTCGACCGTGGAGACGATCCACCGTCCGACCGCGAAGGAGCACCAGAACAACGCCGCACTCGCTCCGAGGAGCAGGGCGCCTCGATGCAATTCGCGCGGCCAGAAGGCATGGCGGTGGCCCGCGTGCGGGAACCGAAAGGAGCCCACCATGGCCCGAGTGCACTCGTTGCCTGCGTCGATAAGACGTTGTCAGAGAACCACCGCTCGCCTTGACAAACGGAAGTTACAATCGGAAACATGGGGGGACGCGACTGAAGAACCTTAATACGCGCCGCCCTCATGCGGACGAAGAAATGCCCCTCCGCGTGTACAACAGCCTCTCCCGGAAGAAGGAGGAGTTCGTCCCGCTCCATGGAAAGCGCGTGTCCCTCTTCGTCTGCGGCCTCACGCCGCAGGACCAGACCCACATGGGGCATGCGAAGACCTATGTCGCATTCGACGTCGTGGCTCGCTACCTGCGCCACAAGGGATACCGTGTCTTCTATTTACAGAACGTCACGGACATCGAGGACCGCATCATCGCGAGGATGAAGTCGACGGGTCGCGCGTGGAACGACATCGTGGCGCAGTATTTCGCGGAATACCTCGATGTGATGGACCGACTCCATTGCACGGCGGTCGACGTCTACGCGTTCGCGACGGACTATATCGACGAGATCGTGGAACAAATCCAGGGCCTCATCGGGAAGGGGCACGCCTACGTCGCCGAGGACAAGAGCGTGTACTTCGATACGACGACGTTCTCCGGGTGGGGCAAGCTCAGCGGACAAAAAATCGAGGAACTCCGGCCTGGAGCCCGGGTCGAGATCGAGGAGCGAAAGCGGCATCCGGCGGACTTCGTCCTCTGGAGGGCGCAGAAACCCGGGGAGCCGGCCTGGGACAGTCCGTGGGGAAAGGGCCGGCCAGGATGGCACATCGAGGACACGGCCATCACGATCCGGCATTTCGGCCCGCAATACGATCTCCACGGCGGCGCGACCGAGCTCTTGTTCCCTCACCACGAGGCGGAGATCGCTCAAGCGGAGTCGTACACCGGCGTGGCGCCGTTCGTGAAATACTGGATGCACGGCGGCATGGTCATGGTGAGCGGCGAGGAGATGCACAAGTCGCTCGGGAACTTCTGGCCCGTCACCGCCGCATTGCAACGGTACGAGCCCGAAGTGATCCGATTCTTCCTGATCAACGTGCAGTACCGCGGCCCGATCGACTTCACGCCGGATCTGCTCGACGAGGCGAAGCGATCGTACGGGCGCCTCTCGGAGACGGTGCGCACCGTGGACGCGGAACGTCGGCGAGCGCCGGAGAAAGGGAAAGCGGATTCCGAACTCCGTGCGGGGACGAAGAGGGCCCTGGCCGATTTCGACGCCGCGATGTCCGACGACTTCAACACACGAGAAGCGATCGCCGTCCTGTTCGAATACGTTCGCGCGGTGAACAAAGCGATCGAGACGGGTGCCGGCCGGGCCGAACTCGACTCCGCGGCCGCTGCCTTCCGAACCGTCGGCGGCATCCTAGGACTTTTCCAGGCCCCGGCGCTCGCGACCGACCGCTTCGACGGCGTGATGGACCTCGTCGTGCGGTTACGGGAGGATGCGCGACTGAGCAAGGACTTCGCAACGGCAGACCGAATTCGAGATGGACTCGCCGCCCTCGGAATCGTATTGGAAGACACCCGAGACGGCGTCCGATGGAAGCAGAAATAAGTCCTTGACGCAGCCACAATTCCAACCTCGTTTTCGACGTTCTCATTGATGAGAATGACGACCTCCAAACAGCCGTGCTAGAGTATTTATAGAAACAACACCCAAATTGACCTCGTTCTGGAATCAATTTTCTCCATAGAAACGGGGGTCCGAACCTTTATAATGACCCACCGTATACTCGGAGTATCGCCCGGGATGGGTTGCGAGAGGGCCGGCAAACCCACTTTAGAAGGTTGCGAAATAGATGGTAGAAGAGACCGCCTACGACGCCCAGCAAATCCAGGTTTTGGAGGGCCTCCAAGCGGTCCGAAAACGGCCCGCGATGTATGTCGGGTCGATCGACAACCGGGGCCTGCACCACCTCGTCCATGAAGTCGTCGACAACTCGATCGACGAAGCGATGGCGGGCTTTTGTAAGGAAATCCAAGTCACGTTGAATGACGACGGGAGCGTGACCGTCGCCGACGACGGGCGGGGGATCCCGGTCGATCTTCACCCGAAATACGGCGTGCCGGGCGTCGAACTCGTCTTGACGCGGATGCACACGGGCGGCAAGTTCGAACACAAGATGTACCGGGTCTCGGGCGGCCTCCACGGCGTCGGACTGTCTGTCGTCAACGGTCTGAGCGAGTGGCTCGAGGTCCGCGTGCGACGGGACGGGAAGGAGCACCGGATGCGGTTCGAACGAGGACAGAAGGCCTCCGAGCTGGAGGTCGTCGGACCCGCAGAAGGAACGGGGACGATCATCACGTTCCGGCCGGATCCGGAAGTCTTCGAGACCATCGAGTTCGAGTACGATACGCTTGCTGCGAGACTCCGGGAGCTCGCGTTCCTCAACGCGCGCCTCCGGATCATCATCGTGGACAAGATCCACGGCCGCGGGGACGTGTTCCAGTTCGAGGGCGGCATCGCCGAATACGTGAAGTGGATTAACCGCGCGAAATCGCCGCTGCACTCGGACCCGATCCGTTTCTCGAAGGAGTCCGACGGGACCCTGGTCGAAGTGGCGATGCAGTACCACGATGGCTACAACGAATCCATCTTCACGTTCGTCAACAACATCGACACGATCGAAGGAGGGACGCACCTCGCCGGCTTCAAGGCCGGTCTCGCCCGTGCGTTCATCAAGTACGCGAAGGACAACAAGTACGTGAAGACCGGCGAGGGCCTCGAGGGCGACGACGTGCGGGAGGGGCTGACGGCGATCCTGAGCCTGAAAATTCCCGAACCGCAGTTCGAAGGTCAGACGAAGATGAAACTCGGGAACTCGGAGGTCAAGGGGATCGTCGAGTCGATCGTGTACGAGAAACTCACGGACTTCTTCAATGAGACTCCGAAGGTCGCAGAGATCTGCATCGGGAAGGCTGTCCTCGCCGCCCACGCCCGCGAGGCTGCGCGGAAGGCACGGGAGTTGACCCGCCGAAAGGGCCTGCTCGAAGGCTTCAACCTCCCGGGGAAACTGGCGGACTGCCAGGAGCGGGATCCGGCCAAGAGCGAGCTGTTCATCGTGGAAGGGCCGTCGGCAGGGGGGTCCGCAAAGCAAGGACGCCGCCGCGAGTTCCAGGCGATCCTCCCGCTCCGCGGGAAGATCTTGAATGTCGAGAAGGCCCGGATGGATCAGATGCTGAAGAACGAGGAGATCCGCACCCTCATCACCGCCATCGGCGCGGGCATCGGCGAGGAGTTCAATCCCGCGAAGGTCCGGTATCACAAGATCATCACGATGGCCGACGCAGACGTGGATGGCCAGCACATCACGACGCTCCTCCTCACCCTGTTCTTCCGTTACATGCGTCCGCTCCTCGATAGCGGCTACATCTACATCGCGCAGCCACCCCTGTACAAGATCAAGAAGGGCAAGGAGCTCCACTATGCGTACACGGAGAAGCAGCGGGAAGAACTGGCGAAGCGACTCGGCGACAAGGGGGTTGCCTACCAGCGCTACAAGGGCCTGGGCGAGATGAACGCGGATGAACTCTGGGAGACGACCATGGATCCCGCGCGCCGGGTCCTGAAGCAGGTGACGATTGAGGACGCGGCGTCCGCCGATGCCCTCTTCTCGATCCTGATGGGCGAGGCCGTCGAACCGCGCCGGCAATACATCCAGGAACACGCGAAAGAAGTCGTCAACCTGGACATCTAGGAGGAGCATGCCGGAAGAAGCCCGTGAGTCCCGTCCGCGTGTCACGCCGCAGCCCATCGAGGACGAACTCCACCGGTCCTACATCGACTACGCGATGAGCGTCATCGTCGGTCGTGCCCTCCCCGACGTGCGCGACGGGCTCAAGCCGGTCCAACGCCGGATCCTGCACGCGATGAACGAGCTCGGGATGAGCTCCGGCTCTGCCCACAAGAAGGCTGCCCGGGTGGTGGGGGAGTGCCTTGGGAAGTGGCATCCGCATGGAGACCTCGCGGTCTACGACGCCCTGGCGCGCATGGTCCAGAGCTTCTCCCTTCGCTACCCCCTTCTCGACGGACAGGGAAACTGGGGGAGCACGGAGGACGAGCCGGCCGCCATGCGGTACACGGAATGCCGCCTCGCAAAGACCGCGGAGGCGATGCTCGAAGACCTGGAGAAGGAGACGGTCGATTGGATGGACAACTTCGACGGGACGCTTAAGGAGCCGACGGTCCTCCCGTCGAAGTTCCCGAATCTCCTCGTGAACGGTTCCAGCGGGATCGCCGTTGGCATGGCGACGAACATCCCGCCACACAACCTAGGCGAAATCGTTGATGCGCTCATCGTCTTGATCGACAACCCGAACGCGGGTCTCATCGACCTATACAATCCGGAAACGGGACCGATCCGGGGGCCAGACTTCCCGACCGGCGGCATCCTGTATGGAGCGGATGGGGTCGCGGACGCCTATCGAAACGGCCGCGGTCTCATCCGGATTCGAGCCAGGGCCAACTACGAAGAGGCAGGTCACGACCGGGCGCGGATCGTGATCACAGAGATCCCGTACATGGTCAGCAAGGCCGCCCTTGTAGAATCGATCGCCCTGCTCGTGAAGTCGAAACGGATTGAGGGTGTCACGGACCTACGGGATGAGAGCGACCGCGAAGGCATGCGAATCGTCCTCGAGCTGAAGCGCGACGCCGTCGAGGACGTCGTGCTGAACCAGTTGTACCATCACACACAGATGGAGACGACATTCGGCGTGATCAACCTCGCCCTGTTGGACGGCCAGCCCAAGGTCCTACCATTGAAGGAATCGATGCAGGCGTTCATCGACCACCGGGTCGTCGTCGTGCGTCGGCGCACGGAGTTCGACCTCAAGAAGGCGCGCGAACGCTTGCACATCGTGGAAGGCCTCATCACCGCGGTGGACCACCTCGATGAAGTGATCCGGCTGATCCGACGTGCGCGAGACGCGGACGAAGCCCAAGCGGGCCTCATGAACCGGTATCTCCTGAGTGAGAACCAGGCGAGGGCGATCCTCGCGATGACGTTGCGTCAGTTGACCGGCCTCGAGATCGAGAAGCTACGCACCGAGAAGACGGATCTGAATCACAAGATCGAGGGCCTCGAAGCCATCCTCGCGTCCCGGGAACGGGTCCTTGGCATCCTGAAGACCGAGTTCCTCGAGATGAAGGAGAAGTTCGGCGACGACCGACGAACGACGGTCGAACTCCAGGCTTACGACATGGAAGTCGAGGATCTGATTCCCGAGGAGGATGTCGTCGTCACGATCACGAACACGGGCTACATCAAGCGCGTGCCGGCGACCGTGTACCGGACCCAGCGGCGCGGCGGCAAGGGCGTCACCGGCATGGAGACGAAAGAGGAGGACTTCGTCGTCAATCTCTTTACGGCGTCGAGCCACGATTACATTCTCTTCTTCTCGAGCAAGGGCCAGTGCTACTGGCTGAAGACGTATCGAATCCCGGTCGGGAGCCGGTACGCGAAAGGGAAACCAATCGTGAACCTGCTGCCGCGCCTCGAGGCGGGGGAGCGGATCCTCGATATGATCGCGGTGCGGGAGTTTGATCCGCAGCGGACGATCGTCTTCTCGACGAAACTCGGCAAGATCAAGCAGACCCGTCTCGACGCGTTCAAACGCCCGAACGTCCGAGGCATTCGGGCCATCGCACTCAATGAAGGCGATGAGCTCGTCGAGGCCCGGATCGCAGACGGAGACATGGAGGTCATCCTCGCGTCGGCCGGTGGCTCGGCGAACCGCTTCAGCCTGAGAGAGGTCCGCGCCATGGGCCGGACGGCCGCGGGCGTGCGAGGGATGCGCCTGCGAAAGGACGATCGTGTCGTCTCGATGGCGCTCGTGAAGAGCGACGAGACCGAACTGCTCACGGTCCTCGAGAGCGGTTACGGGAAGAGGACGAAGGTCGGTGAGTACCGCAAGACGAGGCGCGGGAGCCAAGGTGTGAAGACCACGAACATGAAGACCGCGCAGAGTCCCGTCGTTGCCGTGCTCGAAGTCGAGCCGATCGACGAACTCCTCGTGACCACGGTCGGAGGAATCGTGATCCGATGTCCCGTCGAGGGGATTCGTGAGACCGGTCGCGCGGCTCGCGGGGTCCGCATCCAACGCTTGAGCGAGGGCGACAAGGTCACGGCCGTGGTCCGCCTCGTCCGACCTACCGAAGAGGATACCGTGGTCGGCGATGCCGCGTCATCCGCCTGATCAAGGAACCGAGACGTCCTCACGTCGGGAATTTCACGTCGATCCCGAGGCCCGGTTTCGACGGTGCGACGAGCTGGCCGTTATCGAACCTCAGGCCCGAGGTGGGATCGGACGAGAACTTGAAATGGGAATCGAGGTCGAGCCAGCGGACGTTCTTTTGCGCCAGGGCGAAATGGAGTCCCGCGGCTACCGAGAGCTGCGGCTCCCCCATGCATCCGACCATGGTCGGATATCCCGCCGACTCGCAGAGCGTATTGACCTCCATCGCGCGGAGGAGCCCTCCGTGCTTCATCAGTTTCAGATTCACGGCGCGAGCGGCGTTGCTCCACCGAAGTTTCTTCACATCGTCCGGCGTCAGGACCATCTCATCCGCCATGATCGGGATCGGAGAGGATTCCGTGAGCGCACGCATCCCCTCCCAATCGTCCACGGAGACCGGCTGTTCGAAGAAAGCGACCCCTTCGCTCCGGGCGTTGCGCGCAAAGGACAACGCATCGCTCCACGAGTACCCCTGGTTTCCGTCGACCCGAAGCTCCACGTCCTTCCCGACTGCGTCGCGAATCGACTTGACCCGCTTGACATCCGCCTTCCAGTCCCGGCCCACTTTGATCTTCAAGGCGTGGAAGCCGACCTCGACCCACCGCCGGGCGCGTTCCACGGCGGGGTCCGTGTCCATGATCCCGATCGTCATGTCCGTCGCCATCCGATCCCGGCGACCTCCCAGGTAGGCGTACAGAGGGACCCCGGCCGCCTGGGCCGCGAGGTCAAACAGGGCCATTTCGAGGGCGGCCCTCGCACTCGGCTGATTCGCCGCCAACTTGTCCATCCGTTCCTGGAGCTGGAACGGCTTCTCGAATTCGACGCCCGGAAGGGAGCGGGCGAAGGACTGGAGCGTGTTCAGGACAGAATGGACGTTCTCGCGTGTCACCGACGTCGGAGCCGCACAGCCGTGCCCGACCCGGCGGCCCGAGTGGACGGCCAGGAAGACGACCTCGGAAATGGAGGAGGAGCTGCGCGCGATCGCGAACGTCTCCTTCCTCTGGAGGGTGACCGGCAGGAACTCCATCATTTCGACGCGCATCGAGGCCCGAACATACGAGGTCCATATGAAACTGCCCGATTCATTCTCGAATTTTGCACGTTCGGTCGACCGCAACGGGCATTGACGCGACGATCACCGCGGGCGGCGGATGTCATCGTTGAACAGATCGCGTCCGAGACGGACGACGGTTGCGAGCCTGTTTTGGTTTCACCACCGTGCGGTAGTAACGGCAGAACGACGTGAAGGAACAGGACGCGCAGCGAGGTCCGATCGGCCGGCAGATGTCCTTCCCGAATCGGATGAACAGTTCGTTGATGTGGAGCCAGTACTCCTTCGGCACGGTCCGCATCAGGCGCTGCTCCGTCGCCTCCGGTGCCTTCGTCCGAACGAGGCCCAGGCGGTTGCTGACTCGATGCACATGGGTGTCCGTCGGGATTCGCGGCTCTCCGAATCCGTACACGAGTACGCAGTTCGCGGTCTTCGGCCCGACCTGGGGAAGCCCGATGAGCTCCTCGTAGGTCCCGGGGACCACTCCCCCAAATTGCTCGAGGAGCACCCGGCTCACCTTTTGGATCTGGAGCGATTTCTGGCGGTAGAAGCCGACCGGTTTGATCAGGCGCTGGAGATCCGCGCGGTCCGCGTCAGCGATGGCCTGAGGGGTATCGTACTTCGCGAACAGTTGTTGCGACGCCCGCTCGGTCATCTCGTCCCTCGTTCGCTGGGACAGGATCGTCGAGATCAGGACGAGGAACGGATCCTCCCGTTGCGCGACGATCTTCGCGAGGGCCGTTTCCCCTTGGCGCAGGTCTCCCGCAGGAAGATAGCGGCCCGCCAGGTTCCGCATGATGAACGGGATCCGCTTATGGACGGACGCCGAAGTGGTCAAGGGCTTCCCCCGCCGTATAAATGGATCCGGTGATCAGGATGATGCCGTCGGGGGTTCCTCCGTCGATGGCGGCGTCAATGGCATCGCGCACGGCCGGGATCGAGACGCTCTCCGCATACGGTCGGAATGCGAGGGCGACATCCTCCCCATCGAATGCGCGGTGCGTCTTTGGACGACAGGCGTACACGCGGGACGCGAGAGGGCCGAGGGCCGCGGCCATTCCCTTCAGGTCCTTGTCGTTCAGGATCCCCACGACGAGCGAGACCTTGCGACCCGGAAACAGTTCCTGCATCGAAACAGCAAGTGCCTCCGCCGCGGGCCGGTTATGGGCTCCGTCGACCAAGATGGACGGTTTCTCCCGAATCAGATCCAGCCGGGCAGGCCAGCGCGTCGATGCGAGGCCGTTTCGGATTGCCTCGTCGGGAATCACGAATCCCGCTTCCCGGAGTTGGACCAAGGCCGTGACCGCCAGGGCGAGGTTCTCCACCTGAAACGCTCCCAGCAACGGCGTTCGGACGTCGATCTCCCCAAACGACCCGCGAACTCGCACCTCTTGACCGCGGAGGTCGCCGCCTCGCCGTTCTGCCCGAACATCGCGACCGACGACCACCAGGGGCGCGTGTACGTCGCGGCAACGAGCCTCGATCACGGGAAGGGCCTCCTGCGAGACGGTCACCGCTCGCGACGTCGGCTTGATGATGCCCGCCTTCTCCCGCGCGATGCGCGAGACCGTCCTTCCCAGGTGTTCGGTATGTTCCAGGTCCACGCGGGTGACCACGGAAACGAGGCCGTCCACGACGTTCGTCGCATCCATCCGGCCTCCCATCCCCACCTCGATCACCGCGACGTCGACTTTCCGCTCGCGGAAATGCTCGAACGCCATGGCGGTCGTCACCTCGAAGAACGTGGGGTGGTCGATCGCACGGGCCGCGGTCATCGCCCGAATCGCCGGTTGCATTCCCGACCACAGCCGGAGGACCTCGTCATCCGCAATTGGGGTGCGATTCACCTGGATGCGCTCGTTGAAGCGGACGAGATGCGGGGACGTGTACAACCCGACGCGATAGCCTGCGTTCTCAAGGACGGAAGCCGCGGACGCGCACACGGATCCCTTGCCGTTCGTTCCCGTGACATGCAGGACTTTCAAGCCGCGGTGCGGGTCCCCGAGCAGGGCAAGGAGCCGCCGGATGTTGTCCAGACCCAGCTTGATCCCGAACCGTTCGAGACGATAGAGGTGCTCGAGGGTCGTATCGTAATCCATCGGTGCGGCCGGGCTAACGGACCTCGCTTGTTAAAGGTTGCCCGGTCGCGAATCGCGGAATCAAACGAGGCCCATACCTATATATCGCGCACGGCAATCGTTCACGGCCATGCATCCGGCGGAGCGATTACGCGGACGCAAGAGCGTGAAGCTCCAAGGCAAGACCATCGTCCTCGGGGTCACGGGCAGCATCGCGGCCGTGGAGACAGTGAGGCTCGCGCATGAGCTGATCCGCCATGGGGCCGATGTCCATGCGGTCCTGACCCGATCCGCCGTCGAGATCGTCCACCCGAACGCGCTGGAATACGCGACCGGCCATGACGTCGTCACCGCGATCACCGGCTCCATGGAGTACCTCGCGATGTGCGGGCGCGAGGGCAAGGCCGACCTTCTCCTCATCGCTCCGTGCACTGCCAACACGATGGGGAAGATCGCGCAGGGAATCGATGACACAACCGTCACGACGTACGCGACGAACGCGCTCGGCTCGGGCATCCCGATCCTCCTCGCGCCGGCGGCCCACGAGTCCATGATGGACAACCCGGCCGTCGCCGCAAACCTCCGACGTCTCCGCGAGCTCGGGATTGAATTCGTCGACCCGCGCCGGGACGAGGACAAGGCGAAGATGGCCGACGTGGACGCAATTGTCGCGCGAGTGGTCCGACGCCTCGGGCCCAGGGATCTGCAAGACCTGCGGGTCCTCGTGGTCGCCGGTGCTACCGTGGAACCGATCGATGACATTCGCGTGGTCACGAACCGGTCGACCGGCGGGACCGGGATTGAGCTCGCGAGAACCGCCTTCGAGCATGGGGCCGACGTGGAACTGTGGCTCGGACGTCACGAGACGTCGGTCCCTCCCTGGCTTCCCTTCAAACCGTTCGAGACGACAGACGACCTGGCCGCTCTGGCCGAGAAGACGGATGCTGACATCTGTGTCGTGCCCGCCGCCGTCGCCGACTTCACCCCGGTGAAGAAACAAAAGGGAAAAATCCCGAGCCGCAAAGGGACGCTTACCCTCGAATTGGAGCTTACGCCGAAACTGCTCGAACGGTTCCGCAAAGGCGCCCGGAAGGCCCTCGTTGGGTTCAAGGCAGAAGCCGGGGTCAGTGAGGCGGAGCTCAAGGCACGGGCGATGGCTCTGGCGAAGGAAGCGGACCTGGATTTCGTCGTGGCCAACGACGTGTCGAAGGTGAAGGGAGACACGACCTCGATCACGATCTTCGACCGCAAGGGGCACTCGGAGACGTTCGAGGGATCGAAGTCGCTCGCGGCGGAGCGGGTGTGGCGGGCCGTCCTGCATGGTGTCCGAGGGTGAGGCATTCTGCCCCGGACATGCGACGGCCTTCTTCGAGGTCCATGAAGACCCGAATCCTCGGGCGAAGGGATCGCGAGGTGCCGGTCTCTCGCTCAGTCTCGGCGTCCGGACCGTGGCGAGAGTCCGGGATGCGACGCGCTCCTCCGTGGACATCATCGTGAACGAGCGCCGCCAGAAGGCCGAGGTGACCCGGCGCGTTGTCGAGAAACTCACCGGCTCGCGGTCGCTCGAGATCAAGATCCTGAGCGAAACGCCTTTGCCCGTGTCTCAGGGTTTCGGGGTGAGTGCAGCCGCGGCACTCAGCACGGCCCTGGCACTGAATGAGGCGCTCGGGGGAGGATTGCCTCGCGACGAGCTCGTGGCGATCGCCCATGAGACGGAGGTCGAATGCGGGACGGGACTGGGCGATGTCGTCCCGGCGTCCCTCGGAGGCATGGACCTCCGCTGGAAACCCGGCGCGCCCGCCTTCGGTGAAGTTCGAAGCATCCCTGTGCAAGCAGACCTCCTCCTTGCGGTGATGGGACCTGAAATCCCCACGAAGAGCGTCCTTCGGGATCCAGCGAAGGTCGCCGCGATCAACCGGGTCGGCGGAACGTTGGTCGATGAATTCTCCCGGTCCCCGACTCTCGAGCGACTCTTCGACCTCGGTAATCGGTTTGCCGAAGACACGGGACTTGCGAATCGGAGCATCCTCGAAGTAATCCACGCAAGCCGAATGTTCGGGAGGGCGACAATGGCGATGCTCGGTAACTCGCTCTTCGCCACCGGGAACTCGGAGCAGCTCGCGACCCTCTATCGCAAGTTCGGGACCTTGCAGCGATGCGAAGTCGACAACGAAGGTGCGCGGATCGTGTAATCACTCGCTCAGCGTGAAGAGCTGATCGTCGTCGCCCACATCAAACAGACCAAGTCGAGCACCCGCGTCGAGCCATCCGTGGGCGTAGTTGACGTTCGCGAGCGCTTTGTCCAGTTCGCCCTGATCGCGGAAGTGCTTCGCGTCCTCGAAATAGGCCCGGGCCATGGTCACGAAATCCTCGGCGATCTTACGGAGGTGAGAGCGTTTCGGCGCCGCGATGATCACCTTCCCGAGGGCGCGTTCCGTGAGTGCGATATCCCTCTCCACGAGGACTTGGAGTTCCATTGCGGGGATATCGAGGCGGGGCCGAAAACCCTTTCCGCCATGCACAGTCGAGAATGCGTCCTCAGTCTTCGATGACCTTCACGCTCTCCCCGCCGTGTCGCGTCTCTCGGGGCCGCACCTCAACCATCAGGGGCATCTGAAGTCCCCCTCCCGTCATGATCGCGACACCGATCGGGAGGCGGGAGATCTCTTCCGCCATCGACGTGGTGAGGCCCTCGACGCTCGCGATGATCGCTTTCAGGTCGTTCGGGTTCGTGACTTTCAGGATGACCTGCGTGTTGCATTGGCTGAGGACGTTCTTGTCCACCTTCGCCGCCCGCTGCGTGATGATGACGAGGCCGAGCCCGAACTTGCGCCCCTCCGACGCCAACGTGCGGAACACCTTCGACGAAGCCACCTGGCCGACCTGAGGACAGAAGTTGTGGGCTTCCTCGACGACGAGCATCATCGGTGGGATTCGACCCAGCTTCCGCAGCTCGAACATCGCGGTCGCGAGCCGATTCACGACGAGCTCCTGAATGTCCGGCGGGACCCCTTTCAAGTTGATGATCGTGGTCTTCCCCTTGATCACGAGTTCATCGATTCGGGTCCCTTCCTTTGCGAAGATTTCGACTTCGCTCAGATACTCGAGTTCGTCGATCAAGGAGGCGTTTTGCGGATCCTCTTCCCGCTCGAGCACCCGGACAATGTCCCGAATCGTGTAGTCCTTTGTCGCCTGACGCAGCAGGTCGAGCGCCTTTCTCAAGGCTGTCAGATGGGTGCGAACCCTCGCGGAGCCGGTGAGGGACAGGATGTCTCGCGCGTCGAGGTTGCTCAGAGTGAATTTCAGGGGCCGACTCCCCGGATTCACCTTCGTGTCCGGCGAGAACACCTGGATCACCTCCGCATAGGCGCGAGGATCGACATGAAACCGAGCCGCGCCGTGAGGTGACTTGCCCTTTTCCCGGAGGGACGCGTATTCACCGTGCGGATCGAGGATCACGCACGTCACATGATGTTTCATGAGTTCCTCGATGAGGACGCCTGCGATGTAGGATTTCCCGCCGCCCGTCTTGGCGAGGATCGATACATGCTTCTGGACCATCGCATTGATGTCGAGATAGACCGGCACCTCATGACCCGCCAAGAGGCCGACGTAGGCTCCGTGTTTCTTGTCTTCCGTCAGCCCGATCACCTCCTCGATGGTCCCGGTCTCTGCCCGGTGGACCGGCTCTCCTGCGCGGAACGGGGTCCTGGGAACTTGGAGAAGGCCCCGGTCGTCGCGGTAGCCGATCACGCTGATCTGTGCGGACACTCGCTCCTCCACGTCAATCGGATCACCGTCTCCGAGAAGCTGAGCTCGGTCCAAGGAGAGATCCGTCTTCCGCTCGATCTCGTCCACACGCCCGAGCACGATGCCGCACGTCTCGTGCTGGACCTGGACGAACTCGTTCCGTTCCACGGCCTCCGCGACGGAGCAGCGGAAGGCAGTCGTGCCAATATCGCCGTAGATCACGCCAACGAAGCCATCGCCATGGTGAGCGGAAGGCCTATGGTGGGCCGCGGATTCCATGCGTGCATCCCATGTGCGGCGCGATAACCGGGCGACCGCATAAATAGCTTTGTCCACGTGCGTTAGAGTCGCGCACATGGAGGAAATGAGAATCGCGGCTGATATTCTTGGGGTGCTTGTTCATGGTGCATTGAGGACAATTGGACCGCAGTGATGGCGACCGGGACGTCGGCTGAGACACTTCACGTCCTGTTCGGGAAGGTCTTCCTCCTCGAACTCGAACGGGGCAACCTCGAGATCGCCACCGTCTTCGCCCGTGCCTTCCTCCTGAGAGGGGGTTCGGTGGCGAAACGCTCAACCGTCAGGTTCGCCCGCGGCGCGCGAGCCGCCTCTCGATCGTCGAGACGGCATCCTCGCTGACAACCTGGGCAGACCGAGCACCGTCCAGAACGGCAAAGCGACGGGATCGCGCGAGCCGGTCGTAATTCGCGGCGACCCGTCGAAGGAGCCCGAGATCTTCGAATCGGATTTTCATGGGCCGACCTTTAATCCGGTTCATGCCGAGTTCCGGAGAGACTCGGAGCAGGATTGTGAGATCGGGGGACAGAAGCCATCCTCGGCTCGCATTCTGCAGGAACCGAATCGGATCCGGGAGGACGCCAACCAAACGTGCGCCCTGGTATGCGAAGGTGGAGTCTGCGTAGCGGTCGCAGAGGACGAGTTCGCCCTTCTCGAGGTGAGAGCGAATTTGCCCGATGTGCACCGAACGATCCGCGAGGAACAGGAACGACTCGGTGATGGCGTTCACATCCTCTTGGATGCCGCGGCGGACCAGGTCTCCGAGCCAACCGGACGTGGGCTCGCTCGTCAGGAAGACAGAATGACCGCGGGATCGTAGTTTCTCCAGGACGAGATGGCTCACGGTGGTCTTCCCCGAACCGTCAATGCCTTCGAACGTGACGAAGCCCGCGAGCACGCACGAGGGCAACGTTCGCAGCGAGCATTAAACCGTGGTCGCGACGTGCCGTACCCCTGGTCGCACAACGTTTTTATAGAGTGCGGCGGCTCCGTGGCGCGCGGGGACCGGCTCGGGGGGGCAGGTACGATTTCATGGAAGCTTCGTCCGGATTTGCGGAGGATTTCCGACGGCGGCGAGCCTGAGGCCCGGTGTAGAAAATGCCACACGCGGATCGTCCTCCTACCGGAGGACCGCCGCCAAGGTTACTGCTTCGATTGTTTTGATTCACTCGAGGTTCGTTCTATCGGCGCGTTCTAATCGGTGGCTTGACCGACGAGCTCTCGCCGACGTTCTTGTCGTTGTTGCTTCCACCGCTTGAGGTCGGCTTCGATCCATGCCTTGGGTCGACCTTGGGCCTTCAGCCAATCCTCGTTCGGCTTCCACACGATGTCCCAGTACCGAAGCGCCTGCTCGACCTCATCGGTTACATCCTCGGCCGATGGAGATCGGTCTTCTACCACGTTCGCGCCCGCCTCCCATGCCCAAGCTTTCAGGTCTTCTAGGAGGCGGGACTTCCCCGCGCTCTCCCAAACGAGCGCAGCCCTTCGCAGAACGTCCCGTTCTTCATCCCGATCGAAGACGGCGGTGACCCGTTCCGTGCCGCTAGCCCAAAACGGCCGGTCGAGGCTCCCCCGCCAACGTAGACCGTGTTTCGCGAGAAGCCGCTTGAACGATTCCTTATTTTTCGAGTAGACTTCCCCGTCCATCTCGAAGCGAAAACGCATGCGCGCACATGGAGACTGTCCCGCGTAATTAACGGTTTCGCGCGGCGACGGTGCAGCGAAGTGTTCCGACGCGCGCAATGTCCGCTTCGAGTCGATCACCCGGGACGATCGGACAGACCCCCGCGGGTGTGCCGGTGGCGATTACGTCGCCGGCTTCGATCGTCATGATCTGCGAAGCCGCTTCAATGAGCTGCGGAATTCGGAAGATCATCCGACCGGTGTTGGAATCCTGCCTCACGGTCCCATTCACCCTCAGTCGAATCGCGAGCGCATGTGGGTCGGAAATGCCTGCCGAGGGGACCGGTTCCGACATCGGGGCGAAGGTATCGAATCCTTTCGCTGCCGTCCATGGGGAGCCGTCTTCCCGCGCCTTCGCTTGAAGATCGCGCGCGGTGATGTCGAAGAACACAGCGTACCCGGCGACAAGCGCCATCGCCTCGTCACCGGGAACATCGCTTCCGCCGGAACCGAGGATGACTCCCAGTTCGGTCTCGACTTCGACCTTTCGTGACTGAGGAGGCAGCAAGATCGTGCCCCCGTTTGGAAGGAGGGCCGTGGTCGGTTTCAGGAAGAAGATCGGTTGCGTCGGGACGGGCGACCCCATCTCCTTCGCGTGGTCCGCGTAGTTGCGTGCGACGCAGAGAATCTTGGAGACAATCACTCGGCGGCGACCTATCAGAATGTGCTGCGGCACGCGTCACCTGGAAGAGGCAGGTCGGCCAGAGGCCAATTTGAGCCGGACAATGCTGATTGCGACAATCGCGAAGGTCACGGCCGCCAAGAAGGCGAGCGTCTCGCCGAGCGTATCGTTCGCATCTCCATACGTCAGGGCGAGGGTCGAGAACAGGTTGAACGTGGCATGCATGGCGACCGCGACCACGTAGAACGGGAAGAGCGCCCAGGTATTCCCGGTAAGCCAGGACTTCGCGAGACCATACCCCAGGACCGCGGTCGAACTTGCGTGGAGGAACGTCGAGGAGAAGGAACGAACCGCGACGACGATGAGGGAACCGGAAGCGCCGACGCCTGGCACCAGGAGGGCGGCGAGTCCATAGATCAGGTTTTCCGTCGCCGAGAATCCAAGTCCGGCCGCGGCACCGTAGACGAGGCCGTCAGTTTTCGATTGCGTCTGAGGTCGACCCGCTCTCGCACCGACACCCTTGGCCGCTTCCTCGACAACCGGTGCGACGATGAGGACTCCGATCGCGGTGCCTGGGTCCGCGAACCGACGGGCAAAGAAATCATTCAAGGATTGAATTTGGCCCAGGGTCAGCACCAGGATCAAACTGAAGACGAGCGCGATGATCACGCTGAAGACCGCACCCCAGGAAAACGTCTTGAGCACGGTGGACCAGGGCTCCCGGCCGTATCGCGCCGTGTTCCGAATCCAGACGAGAAAAATGAGCGGGAGCGAGAAGGCAGAAAGGACGAGGACCAGGAGAAAAAGGGGGGAGCTCGCCAGGTCGGCCATGGTGGCCTCGAGTTAGCGGTCCTCGGCGCGGGAGACTTCGCCTTTGAGTTTCGCATGGGCCGCCGCGAGGCGGGCGACCGGGACCCGGAACGGGGAACATGATACGTAGTTCAGGCCGAGGTTGTGACACAGTTCGATGCTCGAGGGATCGCCCCCGTGCTCACCGCAGATCCCGATCTCGAGGTCCGCTCGGATCTTCCGGCCCTTCTGCACGCACATCCGCATGAGCTGCCCGACGCCCTCGCGGTCCAGCGTTTGGAACGGGTTAAACGGCAGGATGCCTCGTTCCACGAAATCGAGGAGGAACTTGCTTTCCGCGTCGTCCCGGCTATATCCGAATGTGGTCTGCGTGAGATCGTTCGTCCCGAAGGAGAAGAACTCCGCATGCTTCGCAATCTCATCCGCGGTGAGGGCGGCCCTCGGGAGCTCGATCATCGTCCCGAATTTGTAGGCCACGGACACGCCCTCCCGTTCCATGACCTTCTTCGCCTCCGCCTCGAGAGCGTCTCGTTCAATCTTCAGCTCGTTCACGTGACCCGCCAGGGGAATCATGATCTCCGGCTTTACGACCACGCCTTCCTTCATGAGAGCGCACGAAGCCTCGAAGATCGCGCGGACTTGCATCTCGGTGATCTCCGGGAACGTGATGCCGAGACGGCATCCCCGGAGGCCCAACATCGGGTTTGACTCCCGGTTCGCGGCCACGGCCTCGAGAAGGACCTGCTTCCCTGGGAGGAGCGCCTCGATTCCCCGGCCCACATCGCCGTCTCCCGCCTTCGTGACCTCCTCAACGAATTCTTTGTCTTCATCCGAGTGACTGTTCCGGACGAGTACGTCCGGGTTGCCCCTTGCCAGTGTGAGTTTCGTCACTTGGACGAGCAAGGTCTCGTACTTCGGCAGGAACTCATGGAGGGGCGGATCGATCAGACGGATGATCACTGGAAGTCCCTGCATCGCTTTCAGGATGCCGAGGAAGTCCTTCTTCTGCAGCCGACCGAGTTGTTCCAGGGAACCAAGATAGCGGCGGGAGAGATCTCCGAGCACCGGTTCTAGGACCGCAAGGCGCTTCAACAGAGCCTCCCGCTTCTCTTCCCTCGACGTCTCGAGCTCGGCTTTGAGCGCGCGGACGTCTCGGGAGACCCGCCGATATTCTGGCGCCGCGAGGATCATCTCGTGGACGATATCGAGCCGATCCGTCTCCATGAACATGTGCTCCGTTCGGTCCAGACCGATCCCCTGCGCGCCGAATTGCCGGGCGCGTTCTGCATCCCGCGGATAGTCCGCGTTCGCCCACACCTGGAGGCGGCGCTCTTCGTCCGCCCACCGGAGCAAAGTCTGCAAGTCCGCCTCCTTCGTGAAGTCCGGATCGATCGTCGGAATCCGACCTTCGAACACCTCCCCCGTGCTTCCGTCGATGGAGACGAAATCCCCGCGATGGACGACCTTTTCGCCGACTCGGAATTGGGCCTCGTCGTAGTCGACGGAGATCGACTCGCATCCAGTGACGCACGGAATGCCCAGCCCCCGCGTGACCACGGCCGCGTGGCTCGTGGCTCCACCCCTTGCGGTGAGGACGCCCTTCGCATGCAGGATGCCATGGACGTCATCGGGGGAGGTCTCCAGGCGGACCAAGATCATCGGCTTCTTCTGGTCGCGGCCCATCGACTCGGCCTCGTCCGGATCGAACGTCGCGAATCCCGCGGCCGCTCCCGGCGATGCATTCAGGCCGTGCGTCAGATAGCGTCCTTCCTTTCGGGCGCCGACCTTGGCACGCTCGTCGAACTGCGGAAGGAGAAGCTGCACGACGTGCATCGGCTCGACGCGGAGGATGGCCTCCTGTTTCGTCACGAGGCCCTCGCGGGCCATGTCGACCGCGATCTTCACCGCAGCCCGGGCCGACCGCTTCGCGGTCCGCGTCTGTAGCATCCAGAGTTTTCCGCGTTCCACGGTGAACTCGATATCCTGCACGTCGCGGTAGTGCTTCTCGAGCAGCTCGGCGACGTCCGCGAATTGTCCGTACACGGTCGGGAAGGTCTCTCGAAGCTGGGCGATCGTCATAGGCGTGCGAATGCCCGCAACCACGTCCTCGCCCTGGGCATTCGCGAGAAATTCTCCATAGAGCTGCTTCTCGCCGGTCGACGGGTTCCGGGTGAAGGCCACTCCCGTGCCGGAATCGGGTCCCATGTTCCCGAAGACCATCGTCTGGACGTTCGCGGCGGTCCCCAGGTCGTGCGGGATCTTGTTGAAATTCCGGTAGTCCACAGCTCGCTTGCCGTCCCAGGATCGGAAGACGGCCGCGATCGCTTGCTGCATCTGTGCCTTCGGATCCTGCGGAAAGTCCTCGGCCACTCGGTCCCGGTACAGTCGTTTGAAATCCGCCACAACCGCGATGAGGTCTTCGCCCGAAAGATCCGTATCCTTCTTTGCGCCCGCCTTGGCCTTGTGCTCCTCCAGGATCGCCTCGAAGGTCCGTCCGTCGACGTCTTTCACGATCCGACCGAACATCGCGATGAGCCGACGGTATGCGTCCCAGGCGAACCGGGCGTTCGAGACGCGCGCGAGCGTTTCCACGGTCGCGTCGTTCAGGCCCAAATTGAGAACCGTATCCATCATCCCCGGCATCGAGAACTTCGCGCCGGACCGGACGGAGACGAGCAACGGATTTGCCGTATCCCCAAACCGCCGGCCGATCTTCGCCTCGACGGTCGAGAGCCCTTCCTCCACCTGCTTCCAGAGGCCGGGCGGGAACCGGCCCTTCCGCGCATACGCGTTGCAGGCTTTCGTGGTGATCGTGAAGCCGGGCGGGACTGGGAGGCCGAGTCGCGTCATCTCGGCGAGCCCGGCGCCTTTGCCGCCAAGCAGGTCCCGCATGGAGGCGTCCCCCTCTTCGAACAGGTAGACGTGCTTCGCCAGGCCAGGACCCCTATCGCAGTAGTCTCGAGCGTTATTTAACAATTATCCGAAGGCGTTCGCGCGGGTCCCGAGATCTTCGAGCAACTTCGCACAACGGACGATCGCCACCAAGCCGTACAGCTGGTGGAGGAGCACGAGCTTCGTGCCCAGCGGCACGCCCGGTTCTTCGAACTTGGCGAACAGCGCGTCGATTCCGCCGCGGGCCTCTCGAATCGAATCCATGCTCTCCGGTCGCCGGAAGTCGGCCGCCAGGGACCACAAGGCATCTTGGACCACGATCGCGTGGGCCCGGTACGTGGCCAGCAGGACGGCGTCGCTCCCGGCGATGTATTGGCGACTCCCGAGGAACATGAGTCCCTCCGACAGACCGCTCATCAGGAACCGCATCAGGCTCGGGCGTTCCGCGGTCAGGATGTTCTCGATCGCGAGTACGCCGACCGAGGCGAGATCGAAGTAACTCGCCGTTCCAGCGGACCGACTCGACGCCGCGAAACCGCCGATCTCTTGTCCGAACTGGTAGAAGCGGGACACGGCATCCACGGCGGCCTCTCCGGTCGCTTGGAGGGAATCCTGCTTCCGCACTTCCAGCCAACGGATGACGACCTGAAGCTCCCCCCGGAGTTTCAGCAAAGATGCCGGCCTCAAGTCGGAAAGGCACTCCCGAAAGGCCGTTCGGTAGCTTTCCACGAGAGCGTTCGCATCCTCCGGCGGCATTGCTCAGAGATGGGAGGGTCCGGACTAAAAGGGTTTGGCGGGAGAACCTAGAATCCCATCTGGTAGGCCTTGAGGTCCGCCCGCTTCCGTTCGAGGAACCGGTACACGGTCTTGTGCTCGCTGCCGCGGAGGAGCATGACGACCGCGTCCCGGGCGATCGCCATTTCGAAGGGGCCTCCGATCAAGGCCACGGTGTGTCCCCACACGCTCACGTCGACCCCGGTGAGCTCCTCAATGATGCGTCGGGTCTTCCCCCGTGTGCCGATGAGTCGGGCTCGGATCTGCGCGACCCGGTTCTTCGAATGGGCGAAGTCCTTGATATCCAGGATCTCCAGGTACGCGTCCTCCTCAAGGAGGCGGAACGCGCGATCCTCGGAGAATCCGCGGGCCATCGCTTGCACGATGTCGCGGGCCTTCAGGGCCAAGACGGGGTCCGACGCGCCGGTTTCGTCGATCGTGACCTCGCCGCTCACGGAGTCGACTGCAATCCGGGTGCCGGTCGACTGCTGGAGCCTCTGCTTCGTCACTCCGTCCGGGCCAATGAGGACGCCGAGCCGTTCCGAGGGAATCCGGGCGTACAACATATCAGTCTCGCAGAATTGCCTGTTCGAGGGAAGCCGGAGTCACGTCGACCCGGAGGCGTTTGAAGAACCGAGCAATGTTGCCCACGTCCCGGCGAAACCATTCCTCGGCGTGGGGATGGTCCAACGGCACCGCCTGACCGACGTCGATCACGACGACCCTATCCTGCCACCAGAGGAGGTTGTATTCGCTCATGTCCGCATGGACGAGCCGGGATTTCCGGATCGCACGCAGGTTCGCGACGACATCCTGGTACACCGCCGCGGGTGACTCCAACGCGATCTCACGGAGGGAGGGAGCGGGCATCGTCTCGTCCCCGACGTACTCCATCACCAACACGTTATCGAGGACCCGCTCCGGCGTCGGGACTCGAACACCTGCATCCTCCATCCGCACCAGGTTCTTGTATTCCTTCTGGGCCCACGCGAAGATAGTCGGTTTCGTCGCCCTCTTTACGCGCTTGAATCGAGGATCGCCCTCGATGTACAGGGCGATGTTTCGAAAGGTCGCGGTGTTGATCCGATAGATTTTGAGTGCCTTCGCGTGACCTCCGGCGTCCGTCGCATGGAAGACGTTCGCCTCCTTCCCCGTGCTCACGGGATAGTCCAGGGTGGAAATCACCCCGTCGCTGATCAGGGACGCGATCGTCAGGAGGGCGGCGTGGTCGAAGACCTGGTCGTACGTCTTGCGGGTCGCCGAATCCTTCGTCTTCGTCCGCAGGGCGTCGACCTGGGTTTCGAGATGCCTCATCTGTCGGTCGTCGAACATCGAGCACCAAAACGAACGGGCCGGTCGACTAAGAGCTTTGTGGGCGTCAGAAGACGTTGATCGATTTCGGAATGAGTCCGCGGCGGCTCATGTAGCTCGACTCGGTCTTCGTGTAGCGGTGCTTGATGTCGCACTTTTCATCCTGGAATTGCCAGACCTTGACCACGAGGAGGTCGCCCTCGCGGATCCACATGCGTTTCTTCAACTTGCCCGGGATCCGACCGAGTCGACTCTTGCCGTCCGCGCACATCACACGGACGCGAGACGCCCCGAGCAGTTGGTCCGCGATACCGAGGATTTCGCCGTCCTTCGTGCGCGGCATCCGGACTCGGACGACCTCTTCTTCGGCCACTTCCGTGTCGATGGGGAGGGATGGCTTAAACGTTTGCGGGTTCACTCACTCCGGGAGATCGACGGCGTCGGGAACGAGAGCTCGGTCTTCGATGCGCGTCTCCCCCACGGGCGCATACGGGAAGGGAACCGGCGGAGTCTCGAAGAACGTGGGACTCACGATGTCGACCCCTTCCGGAAGCGCGTATGGCTGATCGTCCACGTGGCCGAACCAGTAGACGACCGCGCCGTCACCGAACAGGTCGCTGTAGGGCTGCAGCTGCTTCTTGATGTGCCGCCGAATCTCGTACGGATCACCGAAGGTCGCCTTCGACTCGATCCAGTACTTGCGGGAGCCGTTCATCTCGAGAGGCTTGTGCATCAAGATGTCTGGTGTCTTGTCGTACTTCGCGCGGAGTTCCTTCTCCGTCTCGTATTGGAGACCGCGGGCATTGAGCCAGGTGGAAAGCTTGGCTTCGCCCCAACGACCGCGGGCGTATTGGCGGGCGGTCCCCTCCGGGGAATACACGATGTCCGCTCGGTTCACTTCCTCGAGCTCCCGTCGCAGGCGCTTGTCCTTCACGGAATCAATGTCGTTGATCATTTTCCAGAAGTTCTTGCGGGAGATCCTCCGTTGTTCGAGGACCATCAGGGCGGTCAGGATTGCTGGGAAATCGAACCGACGGGCGATCTCGAGCAAGCTCGTCCCGTTCTGCCACATGAACGCGAGGCGCCGGGCCTGAGCTTTCACTCGATAGAACTTCTTCGTCGTATCGCGGACGACCCGCTGCGTGTAGACGACCAGGAGGAGCTCCTTGTCGTAACCGAGGTTCTCGGCGAGGAAGTCGATGTCTTGGACCGTCCCGAGTTTTCGGTAAAGGTCCTGATACTCACCTAATTTCATCGATAAGGCCACTAGACCACACTGAAGGGATGAAAGGAACTCGGTGCACCAACAAAAGAGCGTACTTAAAGGTTTGCGGGTGAAGCGCGGGAACGCGAACACGAAAGCGCGCTGGCACCGCAGGCGAACCGCTCCCTCCCGTCATCGCGGTCCGCGCTCCCCGCGAATGGCTAAATAGGTCGGTATTCGTCGCATCCTCGGTGCCGACGGATATCTCGAAGATCATCAGCGACGCCGCCTACCAGGCGTACGAACGCCGGCTCCTGCACCAGGTGAAGCAGACCTCGGTGCCGCATCATGTGGCGATCATCATGGACGGGAACCGCCGGTTCGCACGTGAGATCGGCCTCGGGAACGTCCTCGATGGGCATGTGAAAGGCCGGGACAAGCTTGAGGAGGTCCTGGAGTGGTGCCTCGAGGTCGGCGTCCGCATCCTGACCGTCTTCGCGTTCTCGACGGAGAACATCCGGCGGGCGAACGAGGAGGTCCAGCACCTGATGCACCTGTTCGCGGAGAACTTTCGTCGGGTCGGGGACGACGAACGGGTCCACCGCCACAAGATCCGCGTGAGCGTCTTCGGCAACCGGGAACTGCTCCCGCCCGAGGTGATCGAAGCGATCGAGTACGCGGAAGGTCGGACCGAACAATATGACCAGTACCGTTTCAATGTGGCCGTGGCGTACGGCGGCCGGGAGGAAATCCTGCGGGCGATCCGCGACGTGGTCCAGGACGCCCAAGCCGGGAAGGTCAATCCGGACGACGTGGATGAGAAGTTCTTCTCGAAACGCCTCTACACCGCAGACCTCCCGGATCCGGACCTCGTCCTGCGAACGAGCGGGGAGGAGCGCATTTCGAACTTCTTGCTGTGGCAACTTGCGTATTCGGAGTTGTACTTTGTCGACGTCTACTGGCCCGGCTTCCGAAAGATCGACTTCCTCCGCGCCCTTCGATCGTATCAGATGCGCCAGCGACGCTACGGAGAATAGGCTTACCGGAGCCCTTAAGTCTCGTCGCCAGCTTGCGCGGCCGCATGAAGGGAGAGGTCGTCTTCTACCGACTCTTCGACGTAGGTGCGTCGGTGGACCTGGACGAGATCCAGAAGACGATCGACATGCCCTTCCTGTCGGGCCGCTTCCCGTCCGAGCGGGCCGCGCCGCGGTATGCCCGATTCGCGCAGCCGCTGCTCGTCTTCCTCGATGAACGGAGTCTCTCGACGAACCTCGGACCTCTCACCGCCTCAATCGCGGTGAAGTTGTATGGGGTCGGTGCCCTCGCCGTCGTCATCCGAGTCCCCTTCCAAGCGGTCGGCCTCCGCGACCTGCGACCCTTCGCGAGCCTGAGGATCAAGGACGCAACTCGCGAGGAGAACCTGAACGAATATTGCGGCCGCCTCGCCGAGCGGATCATCGAAGACCTGGTCCCGTTCCTCCACGACGCGTACGAGACGAAAGTCGATCCGGAGCCCTACACGGTCTACTGCATCTCGGTCAGCGAAACGCCGGTCCGCGAATTCACCACGACCTGGCGGAGGGAGGTCACCGGCCTCCTCGCGAACGACCCGCGACCCGAGGCGATCAGCGACGAGGAGGTCGAAGACACGTGGCGGAATTGGTTCTCGTACTATCAGGACGACCTGGTCGTCCTCGAATGGGACGCGGCCCTCATCGTCGAGCCAAGTGCGACGTACGAAGATACGCTGACCGTCTTCGAACTCGCGAATCTTCAGCTGCTTGAGCTGCGAACGTACGATGCCTTCCTGGACAAGGTCGTCGACAAGGCGTACGACGACCTCGAGGACCTTTTCGCCCGCAGTTCGTTCCTCCGGAGCGGACACGAAACGGTCAAGGAACTCGCCGAAGTTCGAATGGACCTCGCAGAGGCGACGTTCCAGGTCGACAACATTTCCAAGCTGTGGGGAGATTGGTTCCTGGGGAAGGTCTATCGGGCTTGCGTCCGGAAGTTCGAGCTCGACTCCTGGCGGAAGATCGTCGAAGAGAAAATGAAGGACCTCAGCGAAATCTACGAAGTGGCGCAGGCCGAGCTCGAAGCGCGTCGACTCTTCCTCCTCGAAGCCCTCGTCGTCTTGTTGTTCGTCGTCGACGTCATCCTCATCGCCTTCCGAGGTTGAACCCGGTCCCGTCCCAAGCATCCGCTTGTCCCAAGATTCGTGCGGCTCAGGGCGCGGCGAGAGGCGTAGAAATTCCGATGGCCTCGTACACCCGATCAATCGATGCCCGGGCCGCACCCTCGTCATCCGTCTTGACGAGAATCTTCCCGCTCTCGTACACGGTGAGCTCGGGGTCTCCTTCGAGGATCAACATCACCTTCACATCGCTGACAACCCAGCCCCTCAGACGAAGGCGCTCGGCCGCCGCAGTGAGGTCGACGCGTCTGGACTGCTTCAGGGTCGAGATGAAGGCCGTCGCGGTCCGGCACGGTTTGAGCAAATAGTACGTCATGCGGCCGTCCTCAGTCCGGTGGGAACGCGACGAGCGGATCCGTCCCCCTTGAACTTTTCCGCCACGACGCCCGACAGGCAGGAGGCCACCAGTCGATCTAGGTCAAGTTTGGCTTCCTCGCCAAGGATCTGATCGAGACGTGCGTGGGTCGAGGGACGCGGCGGTCCGAGGAGATCGCAAATCTCCGGACCCTTCGAAACCTCGTAGGTGCCGATCTCCTTCGACCGGTCCACGATCTCCTGCTTGTCGAATCCGATCAAAGGCCGCAGGACCGGACGTCGGGCGATGGCATCAATCGCACGAAGGCTCGCGAGTGTCTGGCTCGAGACTTGTCCCAGGTTCTCGCCCGTCACGAGGACATCGGCCTCCTCCCGATCGCCGATCTCATCCGCGAGCCGAACCATCAGGCGTTTCGTGAGGACGAAATAGAACCGCCGGTTCGCGGCGTGCGCGACTTCGGCAAACGCCTCTCCTACCCGCACGACGTACAAGGACCCGAGGCCGAGGATGTCGCACAGGGTTCGTGCCTTGACCGCCGCCGCGTCATCCGTAATCGGCTCCAGCGAGAAGTGGGCGGCGACGAGCTCGAGCCCTTGACGGGACATCAAGTGGCCCGCGACGGGACTGTCAAAGCCTCCGCTCAGGAGCAGAATTCCTTTTCGCGTCATGTCAGACCCCAACATACTTGGCGTACACCGCGCGGGCCTCACTCTCATCCTTCACGCCCCGAATCAAGGCGCGTCCATCGGGGAAGACGGTGAGTCGCCGACCCTCGACGTCCGCGACGAGGACGTCGCCGGCCCGACGGGCGGTGCCGAGAGATTCCAATCGACGGCCCAATCCGTCGAGGTCGATCGTACCATCATGGATCGGATCGAGGGAGATCGTGTCGCTCCCACACAGAGAGGCCAAGACTTGGGTCCGTCGGACCCCCAAATATTCTCGTTTTCCATGAACGCAGGCGGAGCAATCGGAGCGACGGGTCAGATGGATCTTCTGGATTTCCGGGTTCCAACCGTCGACGACGAGGAGGTCTCCCGAGGGGGGTTCCCCGACCATGAGCCGGAGGGCTTCGCCCGCTTGGATCGCTCCTACCTGGGCGGACACCGCGTTGAAGATGCCGGCGGTCTCGCAGGTCGGCAGGCTGCCGGGGGCGGGCGTCGTCGGGTTGAAACAACGAAAGCATGCCGTGTCGGGAGTGCGGATCGAGAACACCATCCCGTATGTGGCGATCGCCCCCGCGTAGACGAACGGAATGCCGAGGTCCAAGGCGGCCTCGTTCAACAGGAACCGCGTCTCGAGGTTGTCCGTCCCGTCCAGGACGAGGGTGGCGTCCTTGAGGATGTCCTTCGCCGTGGCGGAATGAACGTCTCTCGGAACTGCCTCGATTCGCACCTCCGAGTTGACCCGCCGGAGCCGTTCTGCCGCGGCTTCTGCCTTCGGCTTGTCCACGTCCGCCTCCGAATACAGCGTTTGACGCTGCAGGTTCACGAATTCCACGACATCGCGGTCGACGAGGCGCACGTTGCCGACCCCCGCGCGGACTAGGAGGTCCGAAGAGACGCTCCCAAGGGCGCCGAGACCCACGACCACCGCCTTCGATTCGCGGAGCGACCGCTGACCCTCCGCGCCAATTTCAGGGAGCACCGTCTGGCGGCGATAGCGGTCGGGACCGGCCACGGCCGGCTAAGGAAGGGACAGCTTATGGCCTTTATCCAGTCACATGCGGGGATGGGTCACGAAGGGAACACGAAGGCCATCCGAAGTCGAGAGCGGACTTCCGCCGCCTCGGTCCGAACATCCTCGCCCCGGGCGGCGCGGACGATCAAGCCAGCAATCGATTGCATTTCCTCCTCTGTCGCCCCCATCCTCGTGATCTCGCTCGTCCCGATCCGCCCCACCGCATCGACAATGAGATTGTTCGCCTCCAGACGATCCGCGAACTGGGCGGAGGTGAGACCCCACCCATCTCTCAGAGCGGTCTGGTCCACGTGAATCTGATGACACCCGGAATATCCGAGGGACGCGAACTTCACCGGGAATCCCCACATGTCGAGTTGCTTCCCGAGGGCCTTCGAGTTGGCGATCACCTGCCTCGCGTAGACCCCGCCGAACTCCTTCATCTCGAGGAGCACCTGCGCAGTCGAGGCGATCCGATTCCAGTGGGCGTTGTCCTGGATCCGCCAGAGGAACGTCTGCATGGCGCGGTCGAACAGGTCCTTGCGGTTCGAGAGGAACAGACCACCCTGAGGACCGGGGAACGACTTGTGGGTGCTGGCACTCAGCACGTCGACGCCCTCCAACATGGGCTTCTGAAATTCGCCGCCCGCAATCAAACCGAGGACATGGGACGCGTCGTAGCCGAGCACCGTTCCGACGTCGTCACATGCGCCGCGGAGCCAGCGCAAGTTGTACGGGAACAGGATTAGGCTGGCGCCGACGAGCGCGAGACGCGGCTTCGTCTCGATGATCGCATCCGCAGCCGCTTTCGCATCCACGTTCCACGAGCGGTCGTCAAACGGGAGGAAATCCACCGTGAGTCCCAGATACTCAGGTAAGAACCCCGGCATGTAGCCGTCGTATCCGCCGTGGGCCGCGGAGATCACCAAGATGCGGTCACCCCGTTTGCAGGAGGCCTGCAGCAACATGAATGCCGCGAGGTGTCCGGAGAGAGGCTTGAGCGACGCGTACATGGATCGGAACAGCTCTCGGGCGTATCGCTCCGACAACGCCTCCATCGCGTCCGTATGTTTCGTACCGCGGTATGCGTTCTTCAGGCCAGTCAAACCGGGGACCAGATCTTCCGGGAGCGTGTACCGGTGCGCGAAGTCCGTGCTGAGGAACGACCGCGCTTCCGCGCTCATGATGTTTTCGGATGCCTGGAGATTAATCGCCTGGTGAAGCCGCCAATTCTCATGCGTCTTCACGAGGTCGCCGAGCTCGGCCACGCCAAGGCATAGCCACAGAGAATATAAACAGCGGACGCCCACCGTTCGAAGAGGACTCAGTTGTAAAGGTTGAATTCATCCTTTTCGGGGACCGTGTCCCAATCCTCGTCTCCTTCCTCGAAGACCGCGTTGAACAAGGCACTCACGACCTCACGGAGCTGCTGGATTTCCGTGCGAAGACGCGTCAGTTCGCGCATGAGTTCTTCGTTGGACGGAGGCATTCGCAACCTCTTTACGCTGCTATCACGGAGATGGTTCTTATCTTTTTGCCTTCGATTCTTGATGCTAATTCTCGGAACGCAATCGTCAGGAATTTTTTGCGCGGATCAACGGTGCCGACCGCGATCGCGGTCCCTTCCGCCGCCCCGCGGACTTCGCCCATCGCGCCCCCGACCGCCGCCGCCCCGATCGCGGAACCGATCATGACCGCCTCCCCGCCCGCCGCGATCTCGACCCCCGCGGTCCGCGCCCTCGCCGCGACCCCCGCGATGTTTTTCCGGAATCGTCCCGCCGCCCAGTTCGCTCGCGGGCACGAAGAGCCGAAGGTCGGCGTAGTCCGCCGCGAGCTTCCTCTGTTCGGTCCGCTCGTCACGCGGGCAGTACAGGTCGCGTCCTCGGAGTTCCAGTGGTCCACGACAGACCGAGCACATGGCCTTTACGACACCGAGGTCCGGCTCCGCGGTCGTCAACTGGACCGACGGTTTCACCTGAACGACCTTGGCACGGATGACATCGCCCAGGCGGAATTTGTCGTGGATGTCTTCCGTGTAGTCCTCGGAGACATTCGATATGTGGATCGTCCCTTCCGACTCGCCACTGATCTGGCGAGCGCGACCGTGAATGGCCTGGATCGTCGCCGTCGCCATCATGCCGCGGATGTCGTCGATGACACCGTAGACGATGTCGCCCACTCTCAGTTCGGCTGGAGGATTGAATGCGCGCACGCGCGCAACACGATTCCCGGGATCCAGGATCAGCACGCCGGGGGTCGCCGCGAACACGAGCCCGTTCTTCTCGTACGTCCCCTCGCCGGGTTCGAACTCTTCCGCCGTCGCGATCTCATCGCCCGGCAGGACCATCTTCGCTTCCATTCGGTCCGTTCCTCACCGTTCGTTCGCACGAAGAACGGACCTCGGTATTTAGCCCTTCGCCACCGCCACACGGTAGAGGAGGGCATCCTGCACCCGAACCTCGTGCCGATGAAACGGGAACATGTGCGAGATCGGGAATCCGTATTCGAGACGGTCGGTGACATGGCCTCCGATTGCCTCGATCCGGCGCCGCACGAACTCCTCGGACTTCGGATTTAGAAAGGTGTATACGACCCGCCCCACCGCCATCGCCGCATCAAGGAACGGACGGTCCGCATGGCGTGTTTGGGCGCCAAACGGGGGATTCATCACCACCGTGTCGAATGGTTCGTGCACGCTGTGCACATCCGCGAGAATCCATTCGACTTCGACCTCCGCGTGTTCGGCATTGCGACGAGCGACTTCAATGGACTCCGGATCGACGTCGACGCCAAGGACGTGGACGGCTCCCGACAATCTCGCGGCAATCGCGAGGACCCCATTCCCGCAGCCCAAGTCTACCACGGAGCGACCTGCGACATCGCCGCGCCCGTGGGCGAAGTGGATCACCTCCGCGGCGATCCCGGGAGGCGTCGGATATTGTTCCGTCGCTGGAGACGGAGTACTCACCGACTCCAGCGATTGCAGGATTTGCTCCATCTTGACTTTCTTCGTGTCCGTTCCCCCCTCTCCATCGAGTTACCCCTCCCAGGTGGAGGCCTGCTTGACCGCTTTCACGCCGCGCGGGGTGATGGTGACGGCAAAATCGGAGGCGCCGTACCAGAGAA
>Ga0209806_1000319_pt1 | contig 32115 bp, 30 predicted proteins | sample GraSoiAngelo_152_FD_186166 | JGI IMG/M metagenome (GOLD analysis project Ga0209806, IMG submission 186166) | Grasslands soil microbial communities from the Angelo Coastal Reserve, California, USA - 14_1009_12_30cm (SPAdes) (version 2) | ecosystem: Environmental > Terrestrial > Soil > Grasslands ... | reverse complement strand
CCTCGGTCCTTGGAGCGGCGGGGTCACACCTGTTCCCATCCCGAACACAGCAGTTAAGCCCGCCAGCGCCGAAGATACTCGGGACGTCGGTCCCCGGGAAAATAGGTCAGGGCCGGGATAAAAACGACTCGGCGCGCAAGCGCTCGGGTCGTTTTCATTTCTCACGCAAGCGGCAGCCGCACTCATTCGTGTGGTCGAGCCGCCCGCGGTCGCGCTCCGTCGCCTGCCGCCAGACCCGGTGCAGTTCCAGGTGATGCTCGGATCGCTGCTGGGCGACGGACGGCTCGTCGGGTTACCGCACGCGCGACGTCTTCGCATCGCGCACCGCGAAGATCGCTCCGGCTACGTGCGTTGGAAGTACGACCGTCTCGGCGCATTTGCAGCCGCGCCTCCACGCGCGGACGCGGGCGTCGTCTCGTTCGAGACGGTCATCCATCCGCTGTTCGATGACCTTGCGGCGCTGCTTCGCGCCGGTCGCACGCGGATGGACGCGGTTGGACCGCTCCTCCGTCCACTCGGGTTGGCGGTATGGCTCGCCGATGTCGGTCGGCTCGATCTTCGCGCTGGCTCGTTCCTACCTATGCAGCAGGAGCTTGCCCTCGCGAGCTGAGAAAGGGCGACCCCGCGAGTCTGGTTATGCCGCTGCGGGGATATGCGGCGCCAAGAACGCCCCACGGATCACGGGTGATAGCTGATGGCGCAGGTTCTCGATCGCACGACCGTGGAGCTGGCATGCGCGCGCCTCGCTGATGCCCATGCGCTGGCCGGTCTCGCGCAGGGTCAGCGATTGGTCGTAGTAGCGCTCGACCACCTCTCGTTGCCGGGCCGGTAGACAGGCGATCGCGGAGCGCACACGCATGCGGAGATCCTCCGCGTCGTAGCGCTCCGCGAGCTCGTCCTGTTCGGGGCCACCTCGGTAACCGTTCTCGAGCAGCTCGTCGAGCGATACGGTCCCGAGATAGTGGCCCTCCTCCCCCTGCGCCTGCGCCTCGCGCTGGCGACGACGATCGGCACGGCCAAGCTCGTCCACGCGGCGGACCTCATCGAGCACCGCACCGCGGATGCGCAGACTGGCGTAGCCCTCGAAGGGGACGCCGCGCTGCGGATCGAAACGGTCGACCGCGTCGATGAGGCCGATAACAGCGGCGGACTCGAGGTCGTCGGCGCTGGCGACCGCGCCGACCGGCACGTTCATGCCGTGGGCGATGCGTGAGGCGAGCGGGACGTACTGCTCGATCACGGCGCAGCGCGTCGCTGCGTCGCCGTCGCGCAACCGTGCCCAAACCAGAGCCGCGTCCGCCAAGGTCCCCCTCCGCCCCGTCGCACGGCCGAGCCCCGTCTCCGGGCGTTGCCCCTCGTCGCGCAACGGCGGGCGAACTGTGCCCTTGGTGGACCGCACGGTTAATCCCCGATCAGGTCCATTTGCGATACCCACTCGGCGCTTGCCCATTTCTGCGTCCGACGGGCTTGCAGGCGCTCCACCCAAAGGCCGGTACCTGATCGGACCGGCAGCCCCTCCGCCAGGCCCAAGAGTGACGCCTACTTCGAGAACGCCGAAAAAGCCTCACCGTGCCGGTCCGACCGGGTACCGAAAGGACTAGGGCTATTCGATAAGGTGGCGCCGTAACGCCAGCACCACCGCATGGGTCCGGTCGGTCGCCCCGAGCTTCGCGATGAGCGTCTGGACCCCCTTTTTCACGGTGTCCTCGGCAAGAACCATCGCGCGCGCGATCTCCTTGTTGGTGTAGCCCTCCGCCAGGTAGCGAAGGAGCTCGAGCTCGCGGGGCGTCAGCGGCTCCCGAACCGGCACCGGGGCGCCGGGTTCGTCACCGTCGGGCTCCGCCTCGGGCTCCTCGACCGCCTCGACAGGCGGGCGCACCTCGACCGCGCGAGTCAACGCACGGGCCTCGGCAGCGCCCAGGGCGGTGAGACCTTCGGCTGCCGCTCGGAGCGCCGCGATTACCTGACCGGACGGAGCGTCCTTGGAGACGTACCCGTTTGCGCCGGCACGGAGGACCGACCGGACGACCTCGGGGGTCTGCTCAACGGTGAAGGCGATGATCGGTACGGCAGCGTTGACCTCGCGGATGCGCTCGACGGCGTCCGTACCCATCGCGTCCGGAAGACCCAGATCCAGGAGCACGACGTCTGGCGCGCCCTCGCGCACGAAGTCGATCGCTTCGGCGCAGGTCGCCGTGATTCCCGCGATGACGATCCCCTCCCGCTCGAGCAGCGCTCGGACACCGAGTCGCATGACGGGGTGGTCCTCGACCGCGAGCACTCGGATGCCGGCCCGCGCGGGCGCTGCCGCGGGCTCAGCGCGGCCGAGGATTCCCAGCGCGTCAGCGGTTCGTTCGGCGAGCGGCGTCTCTTCGGGGGCGTAGACGCTCCCGTGGCGGGCGATCCCCACCCGGACGCTCGCGCCTTCCACCGGTTGGACCTTGGCGCTTGCATCCAGGGCGGCGTCGCGGCACTCCTTATCTTCGGCGTGCAGGCCGATCAGCCTGCCGTCGCGGCCGCGAACGGCCACCGCGTGATGACCGAATGCGTTGGCGGCCGATCGCGCGGCGGCATCCGCGTCGTTGGTTGCCGCGTAGCGAACGATTGCCTCGAGCGCCGCGGAATCCCGTCGCTCACGTTCGAGGGTGTCGATCCGCATGATCGCGGACAGCGCGCGCGCGACGTCGCCGGCGACGGCCTCGAGGACGTCCAGCTTCTCGTCGAAAGGCGCGCCGGTCGGACGTTTCACGTTGAGCACCCCGATCACTTCGTCGCCGGCGCGGAGCGGCATTACCACTGCTTCGCCAGCGTCCGGATCGCTTCCGCGGAAACGCGCCTCATTCACGGGACCGTGCAGGACCACGGATTCGCCGCGGCTCGCGACCCACCCGGCGATCCCTTCATCGACGCGTTGACCGTGTCCCAGCGGGACCTCGAGGCCGACCGACGCGCGGACCCGAAGCTCGTTCCCCTCGACGACCATGATCGACGTTCCGCCGGCGCCGATGCTGCTCGCGATCGCCTCCGCGGCTCGCGCGAGAAGCGCCGATGCGTCTCGCGTCTCGTGCAGTCCCGTGAGTAGATATCTGAGCAGCGCGGTGCGGTCGGCATGGCGCGCGGTTTCTCGCTGCGCATCCGAAAGCGCGCGGCCGTCCGCGACGGATAGTCCCAGCAGCTCGGCGGCGGCATCGGCGGTCGCGAGCTCGACAGTGTCGAACGGCACACCGTGTCGAAGCGCGCAGAGCAGCGCCTCGCCTTCGGGGAGTGCGATGCGCGTCAGGAGAGCGAATGCGGCCTGGTCGTCCCACCTCCCCGCGGCGACCGGTGTCCCGGTGGTCGTGCCGCCCAACGCGCGGACCACGGCATCCGCATCGAAGATGGCGCGCCAGTCGGTCTCAGCGGAGATCTGGTGCGCGAAGATCGTCGCGAGAGCATCGCCGGAGAGACTGAGTACAGCCGCTCCTTCCGCGCGGAGAAGAGCAGCGATGTGGGAGAGCCGCTCGGGCCAGCGCGCCGTCGAGTTGACGGTTCCCCCTCCCTCGCCCCGCGTTTGACGGAGTCTACCGGCCGGGGACTACTCCACCCAGTTGCCCAGGGGCTTGGGGGACGAAGTCCCCAATTGGTGGCACGTTGTTTGCCCGTTTGCTCGCCCATGGCCATCGATCCCGGCGTGGGGGTGCCGGGGGCCCCTTCGGCCGGAGAGGTCTCGGACCGTGAAGCGGAGACGATGGAGGAGCTCCTCGCGGGTGCCGAGGCTGACGAGCGGATGCTGCGTCCCCTTCATGCGGGGGAGTTCGTGGAGGGGGTCATCGCTTCGATCGCCGGCGACGAAGTCCTGGTCGATCTCGAAGGGCGCTCTGCGGGCGTCCTGTCCGCACGGGAGGCAGGCGCCGAGGGGGTCGACGTCGAGCCGGGCATGCGCGTCATGGCTGCCGTCGTCCAGCCCGAAGGGCCCGACGGACGGGCGGTGCTCTCCCTCCGCCGGGCGCGCAACCGCCGTCAGTGGATGCGGATGAGCGCCCTCGCGAAGAGCGGCGAGGTGATCGACGCCAACGTGGTCGAAGCGAACCGCGGCGGGCTCGTCGTAGATGTCGGCTTGCGCGGCTTCGTGCCGTTGTCGCAGCTCTCTTCGCTCGGGCCGCTCGGCGCGACGAACGAGCAAGGTGGCATACCCGACGCGCTGCGGGGTTACGTCGGCAAGCCCTTGCCGCTAAAGGTGATCGAGGCCGATCCCCGTCGCGATCGGTTGATCCTGTCCGAGAAGGCCGCGGCGCAAGCGGACCGGCGCCGCCGGAAGGCGGCCGCGACCCACATCCTCACGGAAGGAGAGATGGTCGATGGGCGAGTGTCGAGCGTGACGACGTTCGGTCTGTTCGTCGATATCGGTGCCGCCGACGGGCTCGTACACCGCTCCGAGATCACTTGGCAGAAAGGTGTCGAGCCCACGTCGCTGTACAGAGCCGGTGATCCGATCCGCGTCGTCGTGACGGGGGTGGACCGCGAGCGAGGCCGGATCTCGCTGTCGGTCAAGCGCCTCGAGGAGGACCCCTGGGCTAGGGCGACGCGCGAGCTCCGGCCCGGTGACGAGGTCGACGCAACCGTGACCCGGGTCATGCCGTACGGAGCCTTCGCGAGCGTGCCAGTCGGCATCGAGGGATTGATCCACGTCAGCGAGATTGCTCCCCATCATGTGGGCAGCCCGAACGAGCTGGTTCGCGCGGGTGATCTCGTGCGTGTCCGTGTGGTGGCGATCGATCCTGAGCGGCGACGACTGTCGCTTTCGATGCGTCAAGCCTCAGGAAATGTCGTGTACGAAACGCGGTCAGATAGCAATGCGTCCATATAATCGGGACAAGATGATGCCCGGGTCGCTATACCCTTAGAAGACGCGACAAATGGGACCGTTTGACCGCTTCAACGACCGCGCTAAGCGCGTCCTCGCGCTTGCCCAGGACGAGGCCATCCGTTTCAACCACAACTACATAGGGACGGAGCACCTCCTGCTGGGCCTCGTGCGCGAGGGCGAGGGAGTGGCCGCTCGCGTCCTTGACTCGCTCGGGGTCGAGCTCTCGAAGGTCCGCACCGCCGTCGAGTTCATCATCGGCCGGGGCGATTCGACGACGTCCCCCAGCGAGATCACGCTGTCGCCGCGCACGAAGAAGGTCATCGAGCTCGCAATCGACGAAGCGCGAAAGCTCGGCCACAGCCACGTCGGCACCGAGCACCTGCTCCTCGGCCTCGTTCGCGAGGGCGAGGGCATCGCTTCCGGAGTCCTCGAGTCGCTCGGCGTGTCGCTCGAGAAGGTCCGCCATCAAGTCATCGCGACGCTCGGGCAGCAGCACCCGCAGGCGGCGGGCGAGGCAGCGCCGGCTGGCAAGGGCGGTCAGTCGAAGACACCGACGCTCGATCAGCTTGGCGTGAACCTCACCGCGATGGCGAAGGCGCAACAGCTCGATCCCGTGATCGGGCGCGAGAAGGAGATCGAGCGCGTCATCCAGATCCTGAGCCGGCGGACCAAGAACAACCCCGCGCTCATCGGCGAGCCTGGCGTCGGCAAGACGGCGATCGCCGAAGGGCTCGCGCACCGCATCGTCAAGGGCGACGTTCCCGAGACGCTGCAGGGCAAGCGCGTGCTCACGCTCGACATCGGATCGCTCGTCGCCGGCACCAAGTACCGCGGCGAGTTCGAGGAGCGCCTCAAGAAGATCATCGAGGAGCTCCGACACGCGCACGATGTGATCCTCTTCATCGACGAGCTGCACACGCTCGTCGGGGCCGGCGCGGCCGAGGGCGCGGTCGACGCAGCAAACATCCTGAAGCCGTCACTCGCCCGCGGCGAGCTCCAGTGCATCGGCGCGACCACGCTCGACGAGTTCCGCAAGTACATCGAGCGCGATGCAGCACTCGAGCGCCGGTTCCAGCCGGTCATGGTCGAGGAGCCCTCGATCGAAGAGACCATCGCGATCCTCATGGGGATCCGCTCTCGCTATGAGGACCACCACAAGGTCTCGATCAGCGACGACGCCGTGAAGGCCTCAGCCGAGCTCTCGTCGCGCTACATCACCGACCGGTTCCTGCCGGACAAGGCCATCGACCTGATGGACGAGGCCGCGAGCCGCGTCCGCCTGCGCTACTCGACCGTCCCGAACGAGGTCAAGGAGGCGCAGAAGGAGCTCGACCGCATCGTCACGGACAAAGAGCAGGCGATGGAGGCGCAGCAGTACGAGCTCGCCTCGACGCTGCGCCAGCAGGAGCGCCAACAGCAGGACAAGCTCACGCAGGCCAAGGGCGACTGGCTCCTCGCGCAGTCCCAGAAGCGCCCCGAGGTGACCGACGAGGACATCGCCGAGGTCGTCTCGATGTGGACGGGAATCCCGGTCAAGAAGCTCGCCGAGGAGGAGACGCAGAAGCTCCTCAAGATGGAAGAGGCGCTTCACGGCCGCGTGATCGGCCAGGCGCCTGCGGTCACGATGGTCGCGCGCGCCGTGCGCCGCGCTCGCGCGGGCCTCAAAGACCCGCGCCGGCCGATCGGCGTGTTCTTCTTCGTGGGCCCGACGGGCACCGGCAAGACGCACCTCGCGCGCGTGCTCGCCGAGTTCATGTTCGGCAGCGAAGAGAACATGGTGAAGATCGACATGTCCGACTACATGGAGCGGCACAACGTGTCGCGTCTGGTCGGCTCGCCGCCGGGCTACGTCGGCTACGAAGAGGGCGGGCAGCTCACCGAGACGGTGCGGCGCAAGTCCTACTGCGTGATCCTGCTCGACGAGATCGAGAAGGCCCACCCCGAGGTCTTCAACATGCTCTTGCAGATCTTCGACGAGGGCCGCCTCGCGGACGCGAAGGGCCGCAGCGTCGACTTCCGAAACACGATCATCATCATGACCAGCAACCTTGCGCAGAAGATGCTCAAGAGCGAGGCCGCGCTCGGCTTCCGGGGTAAGGTCGACGGCGGGGACGATCCCGACCTCGCGGCCGCCTACGAGCGCATGAAGGAGCGCGTCACCGAGGAGATGAAGCGCTTCTTCCGACCGGAGTTCCTCAACCGGATCGACGCGACCGTGGTCTTCCAGCCGCTCAACAGGGAAGAGATCCGCAAGATCGTCGACCTGGAGCTCGTCGGAGTGCGCAAGCAGCTCGCCTCACAGGAGATCACGCTCGTCGTCACCGACGAGGCGAAGGACCACATCGCCACCGTCGGGTACGACGCGAACTTCGGCGCGCGGCCGCTCGCGCGACAGATCCAGAACGAGATCGCGGACCCGCTCGCCGAGATGCTGCTCCAGGGCAAGTTCCACGCGGGCGATACGGTGAAGGTCCACCCAGTCGGAGGCAAGCTCGGGATCGAGCGCGCCGAGGCTGAGGAACGCAAGCCGGAGCCCGTCGCCCCCTAGCCACGCATCGGCATCGCGGTTGCATCTCGGTCGATCATGCGACCGGCGCTCGCCCTGCTCATCGCACTCTTCGCGTCGTCATGCGCGTCGCCGCTCAACGTGGCGGTCGGCCCAGCGGCGTGGCCGCTTCGGGGCACACCAGCGAGCGATGCGAGCGCGATCCATCGCCGGCCGCTCGTCGTCAAGGTCGCAAACGATCCCGGTGCGCGACCGCAGACCGGTATCGCGGACGCCGACCTCATCATCGAGCTCCCCGTCGAGGGCGGCCTGACGCGGCTCTCGGTGGTCTTCCAGTCGAAGGATCCCAGCCGGGTCGGGCCGGTGCGCAGCGCGCGTCAGTCAGATCTCAACTACCTACCGACGCTCCACGCCATCCTCGCTCACGTCGGCGCCTCCGAATCGGTCACGAAGATGGTCCGCGACGCGGCGTCCTCGGGCGGGTTCGTCGATATCGACGAGTTCCAGCACGCCGATGCCTTCGAGCGCAGCACCGACCGGGTTGCGCCGTACAACGCATACACCTCGGCGAGCAAGCTCCGTCAGGCTGCGGGCAGCGCGGCAGAACAGTCGGTCGATGTCGGTGCGCTCGAGTACGGCGATGCGCAGGCCGCGTCGACCGACGGCGCGACGCTGACGATCCCGTACGCCGAACGCGTGCGGTATGAGTTCGATCCGGCAAGAGGCGCCTATCACCGCACCGCCGGCGGCACGAAGACCCTCGATACAGCGGCGGGCGAGGTGCTTCCGGAGAACGTCGTGGTGATCAAGACCGACGTGAAGGACATCCCGGGGACGGCCGATGCCGCGGGGGCGCCCTCCGTCGACTACCGCGGGACCGGGTCGGGCCCCGTCGTCATCCTCCGCGACGGCAAGCGCTTCGACGGCACGTGGTCGCGGCAGGGGACTGAGATGTACCGGTTCGCCGATGCCTCGGGCAAGGAGATCGGGCTCAAACCAGGTCTCACCTGGATGCACATCGTGCCGACGTCGTTCGATCTCTCCGGCTAGTTGTTCTCGGCCGAGAGGCGTCGCGCCAACCGCACCAGTCCCAAGTCGATCACTCCCAAGACAGCGCCGACCGCGCCACCAACCGCGGCCGAAACGACGAGCGCGAACGGCGCGGCGAAGGCCGCGAACAGAAGGAAGCCCGGGCCGCTACCGGCGGGGATCGCGGCAAGCGATCCGACGAGGAAGACGACTGCGAGCACCGCGAGGAATGCCATGCCGTTCGCGGCGCCCCACCGGAAGACGCGCCGCACGAACGCCCGATCGTCCATCGTGCCGAGCACGTCGATACCCTCGAGCGCCCGCTGGGTCGTCAAGAAGGTGGTCGCCCAGAGCGCTGCGAAGAGTCCGAGACCAACGAGCGTGTTGAGATTCGCCAGCAGGGACCCCAGTCCGCCTCGCGTGTAAGCAAAGAGGACCGAAGCGACCACGAAGAGGGTCGCGTGGAAGGTTGCGAGCGCCCATGTCACGAGGCGCTGTGGCGGATCGCCGTTCATCCGTGCGCGAGCCATATCGCGATCGCGACGACGAGGGCGAAGGTCGCGGAAGTGAACGCGTAGAGCGTTCGCAGCACATCAGCGACGTGGGAGGGAGCAGCGAACGCGAGCCGAGCGACCGCGAGTGTCCGCGGCAGCGAGAGCATGACCAGGAGAACGACGACGCTCAGCTTGACGACGAGCGTCGTGCCCCATCCGGTCTGCGGTGACGGAAGCCCTGCGCCGAAGGCGCCCAGATTGCCAATGCCGGTCATCGCAAGCGTGCCCGCGGCCAGCCAGAAGACCCACTCGTAACTCGCGGCCAGCTGCAGCAGCGCCACAGCGGGGACCCCGATCTGCCTGGCGCGCGCGGCGAGAACGAAGACGAGCGCTGCACCGCCGAGCGCCACCGCCATTGCGAGGACGTGCAGCCAGCGCACGGCCAGGTGAAGCAGATGCACATCCATCGGTCGCAAGTCCAGCGCGGAAAGAGGCGAAGTCAAGTCGAGGCCGATACTTGCTTGCATGCCCACCCGGCCGAAGACCTCCTTCGTCTGCCAGCAGTGCGCGTTCCAGTCGCCGAAGTGGATCGGACGCTGCCCATCGTGTGACGGCTGGAACACGTTCGTCGAGGAGCGCGTCGTCGCGCCGCCAAAAGGCCGAGGGCTCGCCCGCGCACCTCGCGAGCCGATCGCCCTGAGCGACGTGCCGGCCGACGCGGAGCAGCGTCTTTCGACCGGGATCGGTGAGTTCGATCGCGTTGTTGGGGGAGGGATCGTCCAGGGATCGTGCGTCCTCCTCGGCGGCGATCCCGGCATCGGCAAGAGCTCGCTGCTCATGCAGGCATCGGCCGCGCTCGCGCGCAAGGGAACGGTGCTGTACGTCTCGGGTGAGGAATCAGCCGCGCAGGTGAAGCTCCGGGCGCGACGCTTCGGGATCGCGGGCGACAACATCTTTGTGCTCGCCGAGACCGACCTCGGATCGGTCATCGAGGCGATCCGCCGCACGCGCCCGATCTTCGCCGTGATCGACTCGATCCAGACGATGAGCTCGGACGCGATCGCGTCGGCGGCGGGCGGGGTGTCGCAGCTGCGCGAGTGCGCGGCGCGGCTCCTCGAGCTCGCGAAGGGTGAGGACGTTCCCATCTTCCTCGTTGGGCATGTGACCAAAGAGGGCGCGGTCGCGGGGCCGCGCGTCCTCGAGCACATCGTCGACGCGGTCCTCTACCTCGAAGGCGAGCGCTTCCACGCGTTCCGCATCTTGCGCGCCACGAAGAACCGGTTCGGTTCGACCGACGAGGTCGGGGTCTTCGAAATGGGGGAGACCGGGCTGCGCGAGGTCCAGAACCCGTCCGAGGTCTTCCTCGAAGAGCGAAGCGGCGGCGTCGCGGGCAGCGTTGTGGTTCCGACGGTCGAGGGGACCCGCCCGCTCCTCGTCGAGGTTCAAGCGCTCGTGACGCCGACGAGCTTTGGCCTTCCGCGCAGGACCGTCAACGGGACCGATCCGCAGCGCGTCCTGCTGCTCCTCGCCGTCCTGAGCAAACGCGCGGGGCTCAACGCGGGCACGCACGACGTGTACGTAAGCCTTGTCGGCGGTCTTCGCATCCGCGAGCCCGCCGTGGATCTCGCGGTCGCCGTCGCGATCGCATCAGCGCTGCGCGATCGCGCGACCGATCCACGCACCGTGTTCGCCGGCGAGCTTGGCCTCGGTGGCGAACTCCGGCGCGTGCAGCGGCTTGCCGCCCGGTTGCGCGAGGCGGAGCGGCTCGGCTTCAAGCGCGCGATCGTGCCGGCCGCCAGCCTGTCCGACTTGAACGGCACAGGGCTTTCTGTCGTCGGGGTCGCGTCTCTGCGCGAGGCCCTCGAGAAGGCGGGCGTCGCCGACGGCTAGCGCGCGAACGGGACGAGAGCCGGGACGCGCGAGACGAACGACCGGTACTGATCGCCGAGGCCCTGGATCAGCACGTGCTCCTCGGCGACGATGCGTGCGATGGTGAATGGGATCGCGTAGACGATCGTGGCGACGAGCAGGAGCGCGCTCTCCATTGCGAGGGTCGCGCCTATCTGAAAGATCAGGATCCCGAGATACATCGGATGGCGGACGATCCGATACGGTCCAGCGGTGACGACGCGATGGCCCTCAAAGAGATCCATGCGGATCCCGTAGCTGCGTCCAAGCGACCACATCGCCCACGCCGCAAAGAGCGCGGCAGCGATGGCGACCGCGACGCCCGCGATGTGCAGCTCGTCGGCAAGCGCGACCCGCAGCGGCACCAGGTAGGCGAGAACGAACGGGACCCAGACGAGCGGTGGGTAGTACTGAAGCCACCACGCGGCTTGCGAGCGGACAAGATGCGCCCGCTGGCCGCGAACGATCCGGAGGGCGGCCGCGGAAAGGAAGACCACGTGCGCGGCGAGGAGCACCGCGATCTTGATAGAGCGGTCGTCCAGGCCCCGAACGCTAACAACCTCACCGTAGACTCGTCGCGTGTTCTTCCATCAATCCCGGCGCTCGCCCGCGGTCGGCGGCCACATCTTCATCGGTCGGACCGTGCGGCGTTCGCAGCAATCGAGAAAGGAGTGGTTCGAGTGGCCTTTATCCGTCTTCTGGCAGCACTCATCGGTTTCGTCTTCGGTTTCTTCCTTGGCGCGTCCCTTCTCTCGGTCACCCAGGTCACGCCGGTCAGCAATCAGGTTCTCGTGGTCGTGCTCTTCGCCGCAGCCTGCGCGATCCTCGGATGGCTCGGTGCTCCGTACGTCACCGTCATTCCGGCGGCGTTCGTGGTGGCCCGCATTCAGGCGACGTCGGCCACGACGCTGGTCGGTGGAGCGTTCGGTGCCGGCGTGGGACTCATCCTCGCGCTGTTTCTCGCGTTCCCACTTTCATTCCTTCCCGGCGAGCTAGGACGCTACGCCCCGCTCATCGGGGCAGCGACTCTTGGGATCGTCGGCGCGACCGCGGGCACGCTGAAGCGGAACGACCTCGGCGCCCTCGTAAGGGAGGTGCGTGGCCGAGGTCGCGAGCGGACGACCGATGCCCGCGTTTTGCTGGATACCTCGGTCATCATCGACGGGAGGGTCGCCGACGTCGTGCGGAGCGGGTTCGTCCGTGGGACTCTCGTCGTGCCGCGCTTCGTCCTCGCCGAGCTGCAATTTTTCGCCGACTCGCCCGACGCCTCGCGGCGTGAGCGAGGCCGGCGCGGGCTCGAGATGCTCTCCAAGATGCAGAAGGAAGCGACCGTCAAGGTGGAGCTCTCGGATGAAGACCCCGCCGGGACGGGCGCCGACGCGAAGCTCGTGACCCTCGCGCGCGCTCTCGGGATCGCGATCATGACCAACGACTACGGACTGAACCGCGTCGCCGAGCTGCATGGCGTGACGGTCTTGAACATGAACGACCTGGCGAAGGCGGTTCGCCCGGTGGTCCTGCCGGGCGAAGAGATCACCGTGCGGGTGATCCAAGAGGGAAAGGAGCAAGGGCAAGGTGTTGGCTATCTCGAGGACGGCACGATGATCGTGATCGAGAACGGCTCGCGCCACCTCGGCAGCGAGCTGCCGGTGACGGTCATGCGGGTCCTCCAGACCGTCGGCGGCCGGATGATCTTCGCGCAGCTGAAGGGCGAGATGAGCGAGCGCCGCCCGCGGGCTCTCGATCGCTAGAAGCAGACTCGGCGCAGCCTGCGCGATCCTCGCGGCCGGGAGCTCGACGCGTGCGGGTACCGACAAGGTCGCGGCCGACCTCGGGGGGCAGCCCGTCCTCGCGTGGTCGCTCGCCGCGGCGGTCGCCGCGGCCGTGTTCGAGCGGATCGTGGTCGTCACGCGAACGGAACGGCTCGCTGCGGTCGAGGAGATCGTCCGCACGCGCGTGCCCGACGCGATCGTGGTTGGCGGCGGCGACACGCGGACCGCGTCGAGCTGGGCCGCGCTGGATGCCGCGCCCGACGCGGACGTGATCGCGATCCATGACAGCGCGCGCCCGTTCGCGCCGCCATCCCTGTTCGTGCGCTGCGTCGAGATCGCGCGCAAGAACGGGAGTGCGGTCGCCGGCCTGCCGCTCGCGGACACCGTCCGTCGCGCCGATGAGGCTGGCACCGCGATCGAAGAGCTCGCCCGCGAGGGGCTCTGGTCCGCGCAGACGCCGCAGGCGTTCCGACGCGAGCTCCTCGAGCGGGCGCGGCAGGCGGCCGGCGATCGGTCCTTCGCCGACGATGCGGCCGCGGTCCGGGCGGCGGGCGCGCCGGTCCGGATGGTCCTCGGAGAGCCCCGCAACCTCAAGATCACGACCATCGAGGACCTCGGCTACGCGCGTGAGCTCGTGGCGAAAGGCGTGGTTGGCATGCCCGCGCTGCAGGTCCGCTGATGGCGACGCCGCGCGTCGGGCTCGGGTACGATATTCACCGTCTCGCGGCGGGTCGCCGCCTGGTCTTGGGCGGCGTCGCGATCGAGCACCCGACGGGGCTCGTTGGTCACTCCGACGGCGACGTTCTCCTTCACGCGGTGATGGACGCGGTCCTCGGAGCGAGCGGGCTCGGTGATCTCGGATCGCAGTTCCCGAGCGACGACCCGAAGTACGCGGGCGCGGACAGCGCGGAGCTGTTGCGCCGGGTCGGGTCGAAGGTCCGCGAGGCGGGCTACACCGTCGTCTCGCTCGACGCGACGGTCATCGCGCAAGAGCCGCGCCTCGGCGCGCACCTCGACGCGATGCGGAGCGCGATCGCGCGGGGCCTTGAGCTCGCGCCACAGGGCGTGAGCGTCAAGGCGAAGACGAACGATGGTGTGGGTGCGATCGGTGCAGGCGATGCGATCGCCGCGATCGCGGTGGCACTCGCGACCAAGTAGCGAGGAGACAGAGCGCCATACAGCGAGTCGAGCCGGTAGAGCTACGCATCTTCAACAGCGCGACCCGGATGGTCGAGCCGTTCGTGCCCCTGCGCCCGGGCGAGATCGGCATGTACAACTGCGGTCCGACGGTCTACGACTGGCAGCACATCGGAAATCTGTACGCGTACATCGTCGCCGATGTCGCACGGCGCACGTTCGAGTATTTCGGCTACCGCGTGACGCAGGTCATGAACATCACCGACGTCGGCCACATCGTCGACGACGCGGACGCCGGCGAGGACAAGATGGAGCTCGCGGCCAAGCGCGAGCAGAAGGATCCGCTCGAGCTCGCGGCAATGTACACGCGGCAGTTCATCATCGACCGGCACAAGCTCAACATCCTCGATCCCCACGTGATCGCCAAGGCGACCGATCACATCGCGCAGATGATCGAGCTGATCAGGCGGCTGATCGAGAAGGGCAACGCCTACGTCGCTTCCGACGGTGTGTACTTCGACGTGACGACATTCCCTGGATACGGGACGCGTCTTAACGCGGAGAACCCCGCCGACCGCGAGGCCGGCGCACGCGTCGAGGTCAACGAGAACAAGCGCCACCCGGCCGACTTCGCGCTGTGGCGCGCCGCGAAGCCGGGCGACCTGCAGCAGTGGGAGTCACCGTGGGGACGCGGCAATCCCGGCTGGCACATCGAGTGCTCCGCGATGTCGATGCAGTACCTCGGCGAGACGTTCGATCTTCATTCCGGCGGCGAGGACCACCTCTTCCCGCACCACGAGTGCGAGATCGCGCAATCGGAAGCGGCGACCGGCAAGCAGTTCGCGCGCTACTGGTTGCACGTCCGTTTTCTGCGTGTGGAGGGACAGGGCATGCACAAGTCGATCGGCAACACGTATCTCCTCTCGCAGCTGGAGGAGTGGGGCTACGACCCGCTTGCGTTCCGGCTGCTCGCGCTCGGCGTCGGCTACCGCAAGCCACTGGACTTCACGCGTGCCGGCATGGATGCCGCGCAGAACCGTCTCGTCAAATGGCGACGGACGATCGCCGAGGCGTGCGTGGCGACCGGGGGCCGGATGACCGAACCCGAGCCGGACTTCGGCGTGCGCGCGGGATTTGTGAACGCGCTGGCCGACGACTTCAACACGCCGCGCGCGGTCGCCGCGGCCGAGATGGCGCTCGATCTCGCCGGCAGCCCGGATCTCGCGGTGCGCGAGCGAGCCCTCTGGCTCCTGTTCGACATGGACCGCGTCCTCGGACTCTCGCTGCGCGATCGGGCCAGCGCCGCCGACGATCTCTCGGTCGATGAGGAGCGTCTCTTCGACGAGCGGGAGCGCGCGCGAGAGTCCGGTGACTACGCGAAGAGCGACCAGATCCGCGCCGACCTGCTGACGAAATACGGCATCCAGCTCAAGGACACGAAGGAGGGCACGCGTTGGGAGCGTGTCCGACCGAAGGGAGCATGACCAATGGACGAGTCTGAGCGAAGCGAGCCCTCCTCGAACGAACCGCAGCCACCGTCCGATCCGCAGCCGGCGCCGCCGCACGGGGAGTCCGAAACGCCGCAGCCGCAAGGGCAGCAGCTCGGCGACGGTGACGCCAATCGCCGGCGTAGGCGCGGCAGGAGAGGACGTGGGGGCGGCGGTTTCGGCGCACCCCGTCCACCGTTCAATCAGCGTCCGCAGTACGGCGGTCCGCGTCCTCAGTACGGCGGGCAGCCGTTCCGGCCGCAGCCACAGCCCAGCCGCGAGGAAAACGAGCAATCGCGCGAGCTCGCGGCGTACGAGCGACGCATGCGTCAGCGCGGCGGGGCCGGTGCCCAGCAAGGCTGGCGCGGCGGTCCGCCGCGACCAGCCGGAGGCGGCTGGCGCCAGCGCGGCGGCGCGGGGCAGCAGCGCTATCAAGACACGATCCGGCGCGTCACCGCCGGTCCGCGCGCGACGGCGCCCTCACATCAACTGGCGGGCGAGCCGATCGCGGGACCGCACGCGATCCTCGAGGCGATGCGTGCGGGTCGAGGGATCCGCCGGGTTTACGTGTCGGAGGACCGCGGCACGCGAACAGGCGCGGTCAACGACCTCATCACGGAGGCGCAGCAGCGCCGGATCTTCGTGCGCTTCGTCGACAAGATGGAGATCGACCGGCTTTCGCCGATCGAGGAGCATCAGGGCGTCGTCGCGATCGTCGAAGGAAAGACCGGCGTCGAGCTGGATGAGCTCCTACTCCATCTCGACACGCTCTCCACCCCAGCGCTCGTGCTCGTCATCGACTCGCTCCAGGACCCGCAGAACTTCGGCGTGCTGTTGCGCTCTGCCGAAGGCGCCGGCGTCGATGGCGTGGTCATCCCACACCACCGCGCGGTGGGTCTCACGCCAGCGGTTGCGAAGACGAGCGCCGGTGCCAGCGAGCATCTGCTCGTGGCCGACGTCGCGAACCTGCGGCAGGCCATCGACGCGATCAAGGAGAAAGGCGTCTGGGTCGTCGCGGCTGACGAGTCCGGCGACCTGCTCTACGACGAGGTCGATTACCGCGGACCGACCGCGATCGTGATCGGTGGAGAAGGCGAAGGCATCCGCCGTCTTGTTCTCGAGGGCTGCGACCAGGTCGTGCGCATTCCCATGGAAGGGCAGGTGAGCTCGCTCAATGCCGCGGCCGCGGGGACGGTCCTGCTCTACGAGGCGCTCCGTCAGCGAAGGCACAACGTTCCACCCGCGCAGACGCGGACGCCACGGCCGGTCGTTGTCGCGGAAGAGATCCCGAATGGGGAGCGCGAAGCCGCCGAGGCAGAGGAGGGTGGCCTCGACGAGACCGACCAGATCGCGCCCGCTGCGCTCGAGCCGGCCCCGACCGAGCCGATCGAGCCTGAGGTTAGAGAGCCGGCCGCAGACGCGGCCGCGCCAACGAACGAAGAGGCGAAGCCGAAGAAGCCGAAGACGCCGAAGACGCCGCGAAAGCGGTCACCGAAGAAGACCACCGAATAGCAGAAACAAGACCGTATCAACGCACCTAAGCGTCGCTATCGGCTCATCGCTACCGGCCGCTACGATGCCGAGGTTGCCTGTTGCTTCCCAACGCGCCCTGCGTATTGCCGGATACGCCGGATGCGCGCTCGCAGCCGTCGCGATCTTCCTGCTTATCCAGCAACGTGGGCTCGGCCGTAATTACGGCTCGTATGACTTCTACGCCTATCTGACCGCGGCGTCGCACCTGGTCGGTGGCGAGTCTCTTTATCCGCAGCTCGCCCTTCCGAGCTTCGAGCTTGGCGACCAAGGTCTTTACCTCTATCCGCCGCCGATCGCGATCCTTTTCGTTCCGCTGCTCGCGCTGCCGTTCGCCACGGCAAGCGCAATTTGGGCGACCGCTCTCACTGTGCTCGCAGTGGTCCTCGCGATCGCGCTGGCGCGCGAATTCGCGCCGGCACGTCGGCCGCTCGCGGTCGCTCTCTTCCTGGGCGCGTTTCCGCTTCAGTGGGAGCTGGCGAATGGCAACCTGACGCTGGTCACGTTGGCGCTCGTGATCGTTGCGTATCGGATCCGGGCACGCATGTGGCCTGCCGCCGCGACATTCGGGCTCGCGGTCGGCCTCAAGCTGCTCGCGCTGCCGCTGGTGGTCCTATTCCTAGCCGCTCGGGCGCTGCGTGTGGTCATCGCGGCGGCAGTGCTCGTCGCCTTCGTCGTTCTCATCACGCTGCCGTTCTTGCTCCGCGACTGGCTCGACTGGCTCGTCGTGCTCTCGCGCCTGGTGGGCGGCCCGCCGACGAGCTCGAACCTCCTGCCGACTGTGTTTCTGCAGTGGCCGGGACGCGGACTCGTCCTCGGCTTTGCCATCGCCTCGCTCGGTGTAGCGGCGGCGGCGCTCTACCGTCCGGCTCGGCTGTACAAGGAGTTCCCGCTCGCAATCTCGTTGGCGGCGGCTCCGTTCGTGTCGGCCTTCGTCTTCTACCCGTATCTGCTGTTCGCGTTGCCGCTCGTGGTCCTGCTCATTTTCGGCGACGTGCCTGCTTGGGTCCGTGCCGCAGGCGCCGTGAGCTGGATGCTCCTTGAGCTCGAGGCGATCGCGCCACTGAGGGGGATCGGCGTCGCCGCCGTCGCCATCGCGCTCGCGGTCGGCTTGGCGCTCGCGGCAGGTGCGCGTCGAGCCGTCGCCGTGCCGATCTCGGCTGAAAAGATCGGGCAACCGGCTTGACCATGAAGCGCGCGCCTGGGCCCAGCCAACGCTAGAGACTTCGTCTGCGTGCGAGGGCGAAGAAGGCGACTGCCCCGATCGAGAGGAACGGGCGCGCGGGGAGCGAGAAACGGCCCTCGGCCCAGAATGGGTACGAGACGATCCACGTGGCGGCAATGACCGCAAGCGGCAATACGGCAAGCGGGCCACTCAGGCGCGAGAGCCGGATCGCGCCCGCTATCCCTATGCCAAGCAGCGCGAGATTGAGCACCATCCAGATCGCTCGAATTTCGGCCACCGCGGCGGTGTCGGCTCGCAACGGCACGTCGCCGGCCCAAAGCTCCACTGACCGCACGACGCCCCTTACGACGAAGCCGGCGGGATCGTGAGCGATGAGAGTGAAAGCGCGCGACCGCAGCTCATCGTCCAGCGCCACGAACTCATGTGCTTGCGCGAGGCGGTCGGCGATCGCGTCGAACGCGGCGAGTCGCGAGCGTCCGGCTTCCGCTTGGCCGCGCTCGAAAGCGTCGAGCTGTTCCGGCGATCGGCCCTGGAAGTAGCCGAGCCAGAGCTGCGCTCCTGTGCTACCGGCGACAGGCCGACCGAAGTTGACCTCTGTGTACGCGATGTACGGCGTCACCGCGAGGAGAAACACGAAGAGCGCCGCGACCAGCGCACCAGCGGCACGGCGTGTCCTCGCGCTGGTCATCGCGATCAGTGCGAAGAGGGGCGGCCCGAATATCAGAAAGGGCCGGGTGAGCACCAGCGCCGCTGCGAGCAAACCCGCACCGGCACCACTCCACATGCGTGGCCGGCCGCTCAGGCTGGTGAATCCAATGGCGGCTCCCGCGAATAGCAGAGTCGCGAGGAGATCGGAGAGCGCGTGCGCCGCGAAGAAGGAGAACGCCGGATTCAGCGCAACCAGCGCTGCCGCCGCCACGGCGCCTCGGGCACCGAGCAGCGGACGTGCGAGGTGTGCGGTGAGCAGCACGAGCGCCGCCAGCGCGACGGCCTGCGCGACCGCGATCACCCACGGGTCGCACCCCGACACGCAGAGCGGCGCAAGGAACAGTGGATACCCCGGAAACCGCAGCGGCTCTGGGATGAATGGCTCGCCGACGCCAGCGTGCGTGTACTCGCCGCGCTCGACGAGGCCACGGGCAAGTGCGACGTACTGTCGCTGGTCATCGCGCGCCGGGTCCCAATCGGGGGCGAGATAGGCGGCATACGCGATCGTGAGCACGATCGCTGCGAACGCGAACAGGTAGGTGCCTCGTGGGAGCAAACGGCTGAACATCGACGCTTAGCGCGGCGTCCGCGAGGTCCTAGTAGCGACCACGATGCAAGGCTATCCACGCGTCCGCCCTAGCGATACCAAAGGGACACGATCGACCCATATAGTCCGCGCGCATGCTCCTCACCATCGCGATCCCTGCTTTCGACGAGGTCCAGAACATCGAGCGTGCCATTCGCGAGGCGCGAGCCACGGCGCAAGAGGTCGCGCCCAGCGACGCCGAGGTCCTGATCGTCGATGACGGCAGCCGTGATGGGACCGGGGCGATCGTCGATCGACTCGCGGAACAGCTCGCTGACATCCGAGTCGTACGGCACGAGCGTAATCGAGGTTTCACGGGAGCAATGTCGACCTGCTTTCGTCACGCGCGCGGTGACTGGATCTTTCTCGCACCTGCCGACGGGCAGATTTCGATGAGCGAGGTAAAACGCTTCCTCACGGAAATCCCTCGGGCCGACATCGTCGTCGGCGTGCGTGAGCAGCGGCTGGAGGGAGCAGGACGCAAGACGCTCTCCCGAGCCTTTCACCTCATCGCCCGGCTTCTCTTTGGCCTGAAGGTGCCGGAGTTCAGCTCGGTGTTTCTCTTTCGCCGATCGCTTCTCGCGTCGATGCGCTTTCGCAGCGCATCGCGGAGCGCCGCACTCCTGCCGGAGATCCTTTTCCGCGCAAGTCGCCGCGGCGGACGGTTCGCGGTGGTATCCGTGGTGCAGCACCCTCGGACCGCGGGTCGCGCGAAAGGCGGTCAGCTCTCGGTCGCAGTTTTGACGCTCGGCGAGCTCGTCCGCGTCGCGATCCTGGCGCGGCTCGACGAGAATGCTGCACGCAAGGTGCCTCTGGCGCGACGGGACTCGGCTCGCTGAGAGCGACGACCGTCTTCGCCGCGATCCTCGCGGCGATCGTCGGGGTCTTCGCCGCAACTCTTCCCGCGAACGACCCCGATCTTTTCTGGCACCTGGCGAGCGGCGCCTGGATGATCGACCACCGTCAGCTGCTCGACCGGGACGTGTTCTCGTTCACGATGGCCGGCACCGGTTATTCGACTGGTCAGTGGCTTGGCGAGGTCGTCTACGCGGCCCTTTATCGGGCGGGCGATTGGCTGGCGATTTCGGTTCTGCGGGCCGCGCTCGTTGCCGTCGCTACCTTCTTCATTTCCCGTGTCGTCTTGCGATACCAATCGAACCCGCTTTGGGCGATCGCTCCTCTCATCGCGGCCGTTCTGGTCTCGAAGATCATCTGGGGCGACCGGCCGCAGCTCTTCTCGCTTGCGCTATTCCCGATCTTTCTCTTCGTGGCGCTCAGTGCTCGACTCGACGGGCACGCGCGACGCGCATTCGTGCTCGTTCCGCTCGCGCTGCTGTGGGCGAACCTGCATGGAGCGTTCATCGTAGGCATCGCGGTCCTCGGCGTCGTGTCGGTCGAATCGTGGCTCTCGGGCGCGAGCGACCGGCGCATTCTGACCCTCGTGTTCGTCGTGAGTGCGGCGGCGACGCTCGTAAATCCGAGCGGGATCGGGGCCTACGCGGCGGCCGCCGGGTACGCGTCGAGCGCGAGCGTCGTCGTCGAAGAGCGCCCACTCGACGTGACGACCGGCGCAGGCACCGTCTTCGCCGCGCTGTTGTTGATAGCGCTGGGCCTCGCGATGCTCGTTGGTCGGGACATAGTTGCGGATCGGCTTCGCGCGCCGCTGCTTTGGGCTGGCCTCGCAGTTCCGTTCGCCGCTCTCGGGATGCTCCACCAGCGTCAGCTGCCATTCGCTTCGATGGTCATCGCACCGATTGTCGCTGCGCTCGCCCCGGCGGTCTTCGCCCGCCGCGTCTCCCCAGTTCCGAACGTCCCTCGCGTCACCGCGTCGCTCGTCGTAGTCGGATCGGTCGTCGCTGCGGCCGCGTTCATCCTGATCGCTGGCTCTCGTTCACCGGACCTCGCCGCGTACCCAATGGCGGCGGTTCCGCTCCTTCGCGACAGGACGGGCAATCTCTTCAACGAGTACGACTGGGGCGGGTATCTGATCTTCGCGCTCCCAGAGCACCCGACCTACGTCGATGGACGCGGCGCGGCGCTCTATCCCCCGAGCCTCATCGCCGAATTCCAGAATGCGGTCGCGCTTCGACCGGGATACCGCGAGGCGCTTGATCGTCGGGGCGTCCGCTTCGTGCTGGTGCGACCGGATCGAGCCCTCGCGGTCGCGCTCCGCGACGCGAACTGGCTGCTACTCGGCGAGGAGCCCGGACGTTGGGTGTTGCTCCAACGGCCTTGAGTCGCCACTGGGAGCCACGTCGCGGTCTCGCCAAAGCCCGGCGACCAAGAGGACGAAGACCACGACGGGAATCACGGCGCTCCACGTCTCTCGGTGACGGCTGATAGCGATCGCGTAGAACAGGGGCGAGATCAGAAGGAGGATCGCTGAGCCGACAAGGACCAAACGGCTCGCGACGCTCGGCGACCCGCCGCGAGCAATCACGCCGCCCGCCACGATGATTGGCACGAGCAAGAGCAGATGGTCGTAGGCCCATTCGTAGGGCGCGATCGCAGATGACAGAGCAAGCCAGACAGCGCGAGCCCCATCCGTTCCGCGGCGAAACCGAGCGGCGAGGGCGACGCCGGCGATCGCAAGGAGAACGGCCACAAACGCGCCGGCCGGGCCGGCGGCCTCGGACAGCAGCGAGTAGATCGTGGCAGGCAGGCTGAACCGCCGCTCCGGGACGACCGCCAGCCAACCGACCCACCACCCGGGTCGCACGAGAGCGCTGGCGATGAGCACAAATGCAACCAGGACGAGCCAGTTAATTGCTGCGCGCACTGTCGTCAGGAGACCGACCGCGGCGGCGACGAAGAGCTGCGGCTTCGCCAGGAACGCGAGCGCGCAAATCACGCCCCGGCGATCAAGGCCACGGCGAAACGCGAGGATCGCGCCGGCGCTCGCTGCGACGAGCGCGAAGCCCCACTGGCCAAGGACGAAGGTGTGATAGGCCGGCGTGGACATCGTGATCGTCAAGCCCGCGACCCCGTTGGCCAACGGAAGGTCCGGCAGGTATGACCGAAGCAAGGCACGGACCGCGACGATCGCGAGCGCGAACGTGGTGAGCGTCCATAGCCAGCCTGCGACCTCGAGCGGAAACAAGGCGAGTGGAACGAACGCAAGGGCGACCCACATCGGGTATCCGTACACGGGCGTGTCCGGCGGCTGCGTGCCCATTCGCGCGACGGTCGCAGTCCAGGTGGTCGGATCGTACGGATCGGCACCCAGGACGAGAGCACGCCCGCCGGCCCAGAAGCCCGAAAAGTCGGTGATGTGCATCAGCTCTTGCCGACGGGTGACCGCGCCAAACAAGACCAAAAAGGCAACGCCGAACGCGACGCTGGCGAGGAACGTGATGTCTGCGGTTCGTCTCAGGCGATATGTGTCCGTACGAAGAAGCGCCGGGGAGGCGCGAGGTATGCGATCAACAAGAGGATGCTACGAGGCGCTCCGGCAGCGTCGGTGCGACGACCCCGTGGCGCGCGACGACCGGCCGATTAGGAAGTCGCGTAAGACGGTGAGCGTGCGCGAGTGAGTCGAGAGGGCGCGGCCTGGAAGCAGGTTTCCTCGGGTGCTGTTGAAGACCCACGTGAAGAGGATCGGATGAGACGGGGTAACACCAAACGTCACCGGGATGAGAAAATCAACGCACGCGAGTTTTGCCGACCTAGCTCAACGGTAGAGCAGTGGTTTTGTAAACCACCGGTTCCGGGTTCGAGCCCCGGGGTCGGCTCCGTAGACACACACGTTTACAGACATCGAAACGGACGTGCCTACCGTTCCGTCACCTTGCGCACCTCGGTCGGCGCACCCGGCGGCCCGCCGGGCGCCGACGTGTAAGCCGGCACGCCGACGCAGGTGAACAGCAGGCCGTCCAGCTGCTCGCCGAGCAACGGAGGCACCTCGCTGTCGACGAAGGTCATCCCGGAGGCGCTCGCACCGAGAGCGTAGGCAAGCAGGTGCAGCCTGCCCTCGACCAGGCCGGCAGCGAGGTGCGCCTCGCGGTATTCCCGGTCGTCGAGCGTACCGACGTCCGTCGCGGCGATCACGACGAACGCGGCGTCGCGAGCGAGCCCCTGCTCCCAACACACCCGGTAGAGCTCCTCTCGCATCGCGCCAGCGCGTACGGGAGCCGACAGATCCGGCCATCGGTAGAGACCCGGCACGACGCCCTCGACGTCGTGGACGACGAAGCGGTGCGCGAGATCGATACCGCGGAGCGCTGCGCCAAGAGAGGTGCGCAGCGTGCGCTCGGGCAGACCCCGGGTGGGGTCCATGCGGCGCTGCGAGCCGCGCGCGAGCACGACGTCCTCGATCGGGTTCGATCGAGAGACAGGCGCAGCGACCGGGGCGCCGCGCTCCCACAGGGGCCCAAGCGTGTCGCGATCGCCCGCCCGCTGCGCGGCGGTTCCCAGGGGGAACTCCAACGGCGCTGCGTCGACGTCACCCCCGGCTGCGGGACCGGAGGCATCGAGCGCGGGCGGGCCGTTGCCGAGGGCGACGACGGCCACGGGCCATTCGTGCACGCCATCCGCGCCGACGAGCGCGGCCACCGCCGCATCCGGGAAACGGCTGAACAACGAGGCCGTGAGCCCCGCGGAGTCGGCGACGGCGAGCACCTGGCTCAGCATCGTGCCGGCGTCCCAATACACGTGGCGGTATCCGCGCTCGCGGTAGCGCCAGCCCGTGCGCCAGGGGACTCCGGTGACGACCAGGGCGGGCGCACCACCCCGGGGGGGCGGCGCGATCCGCACGAGGGCATGCTCGCGCGGGTCGTACCAATGCACGCCGGCAGGCACGTCCACGCCATCGGGGACAGCGACGTACACCTCCAGCGGGAAGCGGCCGCCCGCGGACCCGGCGGCACGGAACAGCCAGGTCGTGTAGGGCCGCGCCATCGTGCGCACCACGCCTGCGGAAAGGTGTAACAACCGGGAGAGCTGCGGAAGATCCAGTTCGCCGGGGCCGACGTCCGCGGTGCCAGCGAGCACGGAGACGGCGGGGGCCGTGGTGGCCGGTAGGCTGCGAGGGAGCGGCACGCGAGGCAGCGATCCCTCGTAGCGTTTGAAGAACCACGGGAAGCGGGCCAGGTCGTTGGCCTCGAGTCCCTGGACCACGCGAGGGTCGTCCACCGGCGGTGTCCACTCGTGGCCCGTTCGACCCGCGAAGCGGCGATCGATCGAGGTCAGCCTGTGCAGCGTCTGGGTTGCGGTCTCGACGTTGCTGATTCTGGCGCACGCGGGCGCTGTGCCGTCTTGGTCTCGATCACGCAGCCGCCCCGCAAGGTCATCGACCGTGCGCGACTAGGAGGCTCGGCTGTGTCTGTTTACCGAGACGACCAGCCCCGGGGTCGGCTCAGATCGTCCCTATGCCCGCACAGGTCTACCGCGAACCAGTCGCACGATCGCGACGAGGACGACCGCGCCGATCGTGGCGACGATGATCGAGCCGATCAGGCCCGTTGGTTCGGCGCTCGGCAAGATGATCGAGAACAGCCAACCGCCGATAAGCGCGCCGATGAGGCCCAGGATCAGATCCCCGATAAGGCCGTAGCCACCTCCCTTCATGATCAGACCTGCGAGCCACCCGGCGATGAGTCCAACGATGATCCAAGCAATGAATCCCATCTAAACCCCCTACGGTCGTGCACTAATACACGCGGATCGCGTCGTTCCGGACCTGCATTCGTTCGGCCAGGTCAGATTTCTGCGACCGAAAGCGATCTAAAGGGAGCCGGCTTGCTAGCTGCCGCGGCGCTTCCGCGTACGCGCCGCCTTTTCTGCAGCCGTGCTCCGACCTGCGGCGCCCTTCGTCCGGACCGCTTTGCGCGCACTCGCCGAGCGCGCTCGGGGTCCCCGTGCACGTGACGCGGCTCGCGCCTGGCGCGAGAGGGCCTGCGGCGATGCAGCGGCCCGGCCCTCGCGTTTCAGCGCGGCGCGGACCGCCCGCCCGCGCCTCGGGTTCGGCTTTCGTCCGGCGCGCCGCGTCGCGCTCGCGGCGGACGCGCGCGTCTCTTCGCTGACCCGGCCGCGCGGCGGCGTCGGAAGCTTCACGCCGGCGCGACGGGCCTTCGACAGCCCGATGGCGATCGCCTGCTTCGTCGAGCGCGCACCGTGTTTGCCTTCCCGCACGTGCTCGATCTCCTCGTGCACAAAGGGGCTGGCTTGCGTGGTCGGCGCGGCCCCTTCTTCCTTCAGCTCTTGTGATTCCTCGATCGTCTCTTTCTCCATCGCAGACCTCCATATCCGCACACTGCAGGCGTGAGGCCATGGGACGTCAGCGGATCTCCGGCTCCGGGACCTGCGGCTCGAGCGCGGCGCGACGACTGCGCGGCAGCAGACGTCCGGCTCCGTTGCGGAGCGTTGGCCACAGGCCACGCCGCAGGCCGAGCACGATGACGATGAAGACGAGTCCGGTCACGACGCCGGGCGCATCGCGCAGCACGTCGGAGGTGGAGAGAAAGTCGCGCAGGAGCAGGAAGACCGCGGCGCCGAGAATGCCGCCCCAGAGTGTCCCCAAGCCGCCGAGCACTGCCATGAGGACGACCTGGCCTGACGTGCTCCAGTGGAGGAAGTCGAGCGAGACGAAGCGCTGGCTTAGGGCCTCGATCGATCCCGCGAGGCCGGCCAGCGCCGCCGAGAGCACGAACGCGACGAGCTTGTACCGGGCCGTGTCGTAGCCCAGCGCACGCGCGCGAGCCTCGTTGTCACGGATGGACACGAGCACGTGTCCGAACGGCGAGTGGACGATGCGGTATGCGGCGAGGTAGCCGACGACGACCAGCGGGAGCGCCGCGTAATAGAAGGACAGCGAGGGTCCGAGGGCGAGCCCGCCAAGTGTCCGCGGGATGCCCTGCAGCCCGTTCTCGCCGCCGGTGAGCGGCCGCGCCTCGTTCGCCACGTAGAAGAGCATCTGCGCGAAGGCGAGCGTCACCATCGCGAAGTAGATGCCGGTGCGCCGTAGCGAGAGATAGCCGAGCGGGAATGCGAGCGCGGCGGAAGCGACAACGCCGGCGAGGGCCGCGAAGGGGAACGGCATCCCGGCATCGCGCGCAACAAGGCCGGCGGCGTAGCCCGCGACGCCCCAGTAGGCCGCGTGCCCGAACGAGAGCAGACCGCCAAACCCCAAGAGGAGATCGATCGACATCGCGAAGAGACCCCACACGAGGATGTCGAGCGCGAGGACCGGGTAGAGGACCCGCGGGAGACCGAGGGCGACGGCGATCGCCGCCGCGGCGAACGCGACCTGGCCGCGACGCAAGCTCACGACGTCTCGAGCGAGCCGAAGAGCCCGCTCGGCCGCACCAGCAAGAGGACCGCCATGAGCGCGAAGGCGACGATGCCTTCGATCGCCGGATCAAAGATCGCGCCGACGCTCGAGAGCACTCCGACCAGGAACCCCGCAGCGATCGCGCCCTTGATCGAGCCCATCCCGCCGATCACGACGACCGCGAACGTGAGGATGATGAGCTCGGACCCCATGAGCGGCGACACGTTCCGCATCGGCGCGGCGAGGACGCCCGCGAGCGCGGCGAGACCGAGGCCGAACCCGAACACGGGGGTGGTCCAGCGATCGACATCGACCCCGAGCGCGCGCGTCAGCTCGGCGCGCTCCGTCGCAGCGCGCACGACCATCCCGAGGCGCGTGCGCTCGATCGCGTACCAGACCGCGAGCGAGACCGCGAGCGAGAACGCGATGACGAATAGGCGGTATGTCGGGTAGGTGACCGCCCCCAGGCTCACCGTGCCCGCAAGCTCCGCCGGCGTCGCGTAGGGCTGGCCCTGAAGCCCGAAGCGCAGCCGCATCGCGTCCTGGATGAGCAGGCTGAGCCCGAACGTGAGAAGGAAGCCAAAGAGCGGATCGACGCCCGCGATCCGTCGGATCAGCAAGCGCTCGAGGACCATGCCCGCCAGCGCGATCGCGAGAGGCGCGATGACCAGCGACGGCCAGAACCCGATGCCCGCCTGCTGCAGCAGCACGTACGCCACGAACGCGCCAAGCATGTAGAACGCGCCGTGCGCGAAGTTGACGATCCGCATCATCCCGAAGATGACGGCGAGGCCGAGCGAGAGGAGCGCGTAGAAGGCACCGTTCACGAGACCGTTGAAGAGCTGGATCGCGAGGAAGTCCATCGGGTCCGACGCGGCGCGCCTATGGAGGCGCGCGCCGCGTCATCCCTTTCGCTACTTCGCCATCTTGCAGGGGGCTTCGGCGAGCGGCCGCGAGGCCTTGTCCGCGGGGATGGTGTTGAGGATCTTCGAGTAGTCGAACGCCTCCTTCGACTCGGCCTTCGGCTTCACCTGCGCGAGGAAGGCGTCGTGCATGACCCAATGGTCCTCGGGACGGATCTGACCGTTGTGGATGAAGAAGTCGCTGAACTTGTAGCCCTCGAGCGCCTTGACGACGGCGTCCGGGTCGTCCGTCCCGGCGCGGCGGATCGCCTCGAGGTACTGCGTCGTGGCCGAGTAGTTTCCGGCGTGCGCGAACGTCGGACGGATCTTGGTCCGCTGGAGGAACTTGTCGGCGAAGGCCTTCGACGCGTCGTCCTCGCTCCAGATCCATGGCGTCGTGTATACGACCCCGGCGAAGGCGTCCTGCCCGAGCGCGGTGATGTCCGTGTCGAAGAGCAGTCCGATCGCGAGCTTGACGCCCTGGTCTTTGAGCTTGAACTCGTTGTACTGCTTCACGACGTTGACGAGGTCACCGCCGGCCTGCATCACGCCGAGGATCTGCGGTTTGAGCTGGCCGGCCTTGAGAAGCAGGCTCGAGAAGTCGCCGGTCTGGTTCGGGAACGGCGAGCCGTCCGAGGCGATGACCGTTCCGCCGTTGCTCGTCACCGCTGCGCGGAACGACTTTTCCATGTCCTGACCGAACGCGTAGTTCGGATAGATGATGTACCACTGCTTGCCGCCGCTGCTCGTCACCGCGATGCCGGTTCCCTGCGCGAGCATGTACGTGTCGTAGGCGTAGTGGAACGTGTACTTGTTGCAGGAAGCTCCGGTCAGGTCCGTCGTCGCCGCGGTGATGTTGATGTAGAGCTTCTTCTCGTCGTTCGCGACCTTCGCGATCGCAAGGGCCGCTGAAGACGTCGGAACGTCGAGGATGATGTTCGCGTTGTTGCGCTCGTAGAACTCCTGGGCCTTCGAGCTCGCGAGCGCGGGATCATTCTTGTGGTCCGCGCTGATGACCGTGATCGGGCCGCCCAGCGCGTTGTCGCCGTACTTCGCCTTGAAGTCGTCGATCGCCATCTGCACCGCCTCGACGGCGTTCTTCCCCGACAGGTCCGCGTAGACCCCGGACTGGTCGTTGATGACGCCGATGACGACCTTGCCGTTCGTCAGCTTCACCGTGCTCGCGCCGCCGCCGGGTGTCGTGCCGCCACCGCAGGCCGCGGCCGCGATGACCCCGGCGAGCGGGACCGCGAGCCAGACTGGACCGCGCATATGCCGCCCTCCTTCGCCGTCCTTAGATGCCAAGGTGCTGCCGGAGCTCGTGCTCGCGGGCCTTCACTTCGTCGTTCGCGAGGGCCGTCACGATCTCGCCCTGCGCGAGCAGATAGTGGCGGTCGGCCACCGAGGTGGCAAAACGGAGGTTCTGCTCGACAAGGAGGATCGTGAGCGCGTCGGCCTTCGCGTCCACGAGGAGCCGCGCGATCTGCTGGACCAGGATGGGCGCGAGCCCTTCGGTCGGTTCGTCGAGTAGCAGCACCCGCGCCCCCATCCGCAGCACCCGGGCGATCGCGAGCATCTGCTGTTCGCCGCCTGAGAGCTTGCTCGCGGTCTGCTGCCTTCGCGCCCGGAGCGCCGGGAACGCCTCGTAGACGCGCTCGAGCGTCCACGCCGACGGCCCCAGTCGCGGCGGAAGCAGGAGGTGCTCCTCGACGCTGAGCGAGCTGTAGATGCCGCGATCGTCGGGGACATAGCCAAGACCAGCATGGACGCGGCGAACCGGTCCGAGCGGACCGAGATCGCGCTCGCCCAGCCGTACCGATCCGGTCATCTGCGCGTGCAGGCCCATGAGGCACCGCAGGAGCGTCGATTTTCCGGCGCCGTTGCGTCCAACGAGCGTCACCACCTCACCCGGCGATGCGCGCAGGCTCACTTCTCGGAGCGCTTGGGCTTCGCCGTACCACGCGGAGAGCGCGGTGATCTCAAGCATCGACCTGTCCCAGGTACGCGGCGACGACCGCGGGATCGTGCCGCACGTCCGCGTACCGGCCCTCCGCGATGATCGCGCCCTGCTGGAGGACGACGACGTTCTCGGCGAGCTCGCCGACCACGCCCATGTTGTGCTCCACGAGCACGACCGTCCGGCCGGCGCGGACGCGCGCAACGAGCTCGATCGTGCGCTGGACGTCGGCGGCGCTCATCCCCGCGGTCGGCTCGTCGAGGAGCAGCAGCCGCGGCTCGATCGCGAGCGCGAGGGCGAGCTCCAGCGCGCGCTTCTGCCCGTATGGCAGGTGCTGCACCGTGCGATCGGCGAGCGGTTCGAGCCCGACCTCGGCAAGCAGCTCGCGTGCGCGCGCGTCGAACCTCCGAAGCGACGCATCCGCCTGCCAGAAGCGGTAGCCATGATCGGTCCGCGCCTGAAGAGCCAGCACGACGTGCTCGATGACCCTCAGGTGCTCGAAGAGACTCGTGATCTGGAACGAGCGGGCCACTCCGCGTTTTGCGATCTGATCCGGGCGCAGGCCGGTCGCGTCTTCACCGAAGAGCAGGAGCCGCCCGCTCGATGGCGCGAAGAATCCGGTCAGCAGATTGAAGAGCGTGGTCTTCCCTGCGCCGTTCGGTCCGACGAGCGCGTGCACGACGCCTTCCTCGAGCCGCAGGTCGACGTTGTTCACCGCGCGGAAGCCGGCGAAATCCTTGCTCAGCGCATGCGTCTCGACCGCGTACAGAGCGCCGTATCGTACGGCGCACGTGAAGGCGGTCGCGGAGCTGCGCGGGAAGAGCGCCCTCGTCACCGGCGCGGCGAGCGGGATCGGCCGGGCGATCGCGATCGACCTGGCGCGGCATGGCGCGCACGTCCTTTTCGCCGACGTGAACGAAAAGGACGGCGCCGCCGCCGCATCCGAGGTCCCAGGCTGCGTGTTCCAGCGGGCGGACGTGAGCAGCCGAGCCGACTGCCGGGCCCTCGTCGAGCGCGCGACCGCCGAGTGGGCTGGGCTCGACATTCTGGTGAACAACGCCGGCCTCCAGCACGTGTCGCCGATCGAGGACTTCCCCGAGGATCGCTGGGAACAGCTGCTCAAGATCATGCTGTTCGGCGCCTTCTACCTGACCCGCTACGCGATCCCGCTCATGTACGCGCGCGGCTGGGGGCGGATCGTGAACGTGTCCTCGCTGCACGGGCTCGTCGCCTCGCCGTTCAAGTCGGCGTATATCTCGGCGAAGCACGGGCTCAACGGGCTCACGAAGACGGTGGCGCTCGAGGCGGCGGAGAAGGGCGTGACCGTCAACGCGGTCTGCCCGAGCTACGTCCGCACGCCGCTCGTCGAGAAGCAGATCGCCGACCAGGCTCGCGTGAACGGAATCAGCGAGGCTGCCGTCATCCGCGACATCATGCTCGCGCCGGCTGCGATCAAGCGCCTGCTCGAGCCAGAGGAGGTCGCGGCCTACGTAACGTTTCTCTGCTCGGACGCCGCGTCGGGCATCACCGGCGCGACCCAGGTCATCGACTGCGGCTGGACAGCGCGATAATCCCCCGCGAATTCACGCGAGGGGAGCAACCGCATGAACGCCAAGGTTCTGCGTCCGCTCGTCGTCGCTGCCGCGCTCGCGCTCACCGGCAGCTCAGGAACTCCAGCGTTCGCCGACAACACCGCAGCTCCGTATCAGCAGGTCGCCTTCATCGATCTCCCGTCCGGCAGCGTGCCGTTGAAGAGCTTCGACATCAGCTTCGTCGAGCGATCCAGTCAGACGTACTACCTCGCAGACCGTTCGAACAAGGCGGTCGATATCTTCGACGCCTCGTCCAACACGTTCGAGACGCGGCTGACCGGCTCGCCGGCCTTCGTCGGCGACACCCTCAACCCCGATACGTCCGGTCCGAACGGCGTCGTCGTGGTGCACGATCGCGACGAGCTCTGGGTCGGTGACGGAATGAGCCGCGTGCAGGTGTTCGACCTGCGCACCAACTCTTGGGTGGCCACAATTCCGACCGGAACCGGCGCGACTCGCGCCGACGAGATCGCGTACGACCAGAAGGACAAGCTGATCCTCATCGCCAACGACGCAGACACGCCCCCGTTCGTGACCCTGATCGACACGCAGACCCGCGCGATCGTCGCCAAGATCACCTTCGCCGACGCGACGGCTGGGCTCGAGCAGCCGGTCTGGGATCCGGAGACCCAGCTCTTCTACATGTCAGTACCTGAGGCGACGACCGCCCCGGGCGGGGCGGTCGCGGTCATCGATCCGCGCACGCACATGCGCGTCGGCCTCTTCCCCGTCCAGAGCTGCGGTCCAGCCGGGCTCGCGCTCGGCCCGAAGCAGCAGCTGCTCATCGGTTGCGGCGATCCGACCGCGGAGCAGGTCATGGACGCTCGCACCGGCTCGATCGTCGCGACGATCGCGCAGGTCAGCGGCGCTGATGAGGTCTGGTACAACCCCGGCGACAAGCACTATTACGTCGCCGCGCGCAACAACCCGACCGGGCCGGTCCTCGGGGTCATCGACGCGATGACCGACAAATGGATCCAGAACGTGACCACTGGGCCCGGCGCGCACTCGGTCGCGGCGAATCCGATCAATGACGAGATCTTCGTTCCGCTGCGACCAACGGCGACCCATCTCCTAGGGGGGATCGGCGTCTACCACCAAGTGAGCCGTTAGGGAACCCACGGAAAGCGATCCAAGACAGCGAGGCCGCACTCCGAGTCTCGGCGATGCGGCCTCGCATTGCGCAGGTTGCCCATCACCTTCTCGCA
>Ga0209806_1000318_pt1 | contig 32125 bp, 23 predicted proteins | sample GraSoiAngelo_152_FD_186166 | JGI IMG/M metagenome (GOLD analysis project Ga0209806, IMG submission 186166) | Grasslands soil microbial communities from the Angelo Coastal Reserve, California, USA - 14_1009_12_30cm (SPAdes) (version 2) | ecosystem: Environmental > Terrestrial > Soil > Grasslands ... | reverse complement strand
TGACGCCAAGGGCTTCGGCTTCATCACGCCCGAGGATGGCAGCAAGGACTGCTTCGTGCATCACAGCGCCATTCAGGCGCAGGGCTTCAAGTCGCTCGCTGAAGGCGAGCGCGTGGAGTTCGAAGTGGTTCAGGGCCAGAAGGGCCCCGCCGCGCAGAACGTCGTGAAGCTGTAAGACTCGCGCGGTACCGCGGAAAGAAACGGCGTCTCCCCTCCGGGAGGCGCCGTTTTGCGTTGCTAGAGTCGCGTGGGAGGCGTCACGGGCGCGGTCACGACCGGGGCTTCGGGCTCGGGGGTGAAGTCCTCGCCCGGGTTGACGAAGCGATCCTGCTCGAAGCGGTACTGCTTGTCGTACAGCTGGCGGTAGCGGCCATGTCTGGCGAGCAGCTCGTGGTGCGTCCCGCGCTCCACGATCTCCCCGCCCTCCATGACGAGAATCTGATCGGCGCTGCGGATGGTGGAGAGCCGGTGCGCGATCACGAACGTGGTGCGGCCGCGCCGCAGGGTGCGCAGACCGTCCTGGATCGCCGCTTCGCTCTCGGAGTCGAGACTGGAGGTGGCCTCGTCGAGGATCAGGATGCGCGGATCGGCGAGAATCGCCCGGGCGATCGACACGCGCTGGCGCTCGCCGCCCGACAGCTTCACCCCACGCTCCCCGACGACGGTGTCGTAGCCCAGCTCGAAGCGGCGGACGAATTCGTCACAGTGGGCGATCCGGCCCGCCTCCTCGACCTCCCGGCGCGTCGCGTGGGGCCGCGCGAACGCGATGTTCTCGGCGATGGTGCCGTCGAACAGGAAATTGTCCTGCAGCACCACGCCCAGCTGCCGACGGTACTCCGCGAGGCGTAGGCCGGCGAGGTCCCGCCCATCCACCAACACCCGCCCCGCCGTCGGGCGGTTGAACGCCAGCACGAGGCTGATCAGGGTGCTCTTCCCCGCCCCCGAGGAGCCCACCAGCGCCGTGGTGGTGCCCGCCGCCGCGTGGAAGGACACGTGGCGCAGCACGTCGCGGCCGGGAACGTAGGCGTAGCTGACGTCCTCGAACACGACGTCGCCCCGCACCTCGGGCATCGGGGCCCGGGTCGCATCCTCGGCGTCTTCCGTGGCGAGCCGTCGGATCTCGCGGATGCGGTCCAGCCCGGCGAACGCCTCGGTGATCTGCGTACCGATCGACGCGATGTTGATCAGCGGCAGCGCGACCAGCCCCACGAACACGCCGTACATGAAGAAGTCGCCCAGCGTCATGCTCCCCGACAGGATCGCGTGCCCGCCCTCGAGGATCATCAGGATGCCGATCGCGCCGACGATGATCGAGGCGAACGCGCCGAGCGTCGAAATGCCGGTCATCGTGGTCGCGACGTTGCGGAACAGGGAGTGCGCGCCGCGGGTGAACACCAGGCGCTCGCCGCGCTCGGCGCGGTAGGCCTTGACGATGCGGATGCCGCCGAGGGTCTCGCCCAGGCGCCCGGTGACCTCCGCGTTGATCTTGCCGCGCTCGCGGAACAGCGGCCGCAGCTTGGTGAACGCGTACGCCATGCCGCCGCCGAATAGCCCGAGGATGAGGATCGCGAAGACCGTGAGCCGCCAGTTGAGGTAGAACAGCACGCCCAACGCGATCACCGCCGTGACGAGGCCGCCCACGAGCTGCACCAACCCCGTCCCGACCAGATTCCGGATGCCTTCGGCGTCGCTCATGATCCGGGAGATGAGGATGCCGCTCTTGGTGGAGTCGAAGTAGCCGACGGGTAGCCGCAGCACGTAGGCCTGCACGGTACGGCGCATGTCGGTGATCGCCCGCTGCGCCGCGACGCCGAGGATCTGGGAGAGCCCGAACCCCGTGATCGCCTGGATCAGCGTCGCTGCGCCTGCCGCGACGGCGAGCGGCACGAGCAGCTCCGCGTGGTGCTGGTTGATGACCCGGTCGATCACCCACTTGGAGGACGACGGCAGGACGAGACCCGCGAGACGGTTCACCAGCAGCAGCCCCAGCCCCACGGCCAGGCGGCCGCGGTGCTGGTACACGAGCGCCCGGGCCTCCTGCCAGGCGCCGGGGCTGAACGCCCGCTTCTTTCCGGAAGGCTTCGTGGTGTCGGCCATGAGGTCCTACAATCTAACCCCGGCGACCGGCCTTTTTGCCCTTCATCGCATAGAGACCGCGGTCCGCGGCGTCGAGCAGCGTCTGAACGGTTGTGCCGTTGCCGGGATAGACGGCAGCGCCGAGACTCACCGTGACCCGCGGGGTGTCGGTGTCCCAGGCCAGCCGCTCGCTCACGCGCCGCATCACCAGGCCCGCCGCCGCCTCGTCGGCCTCAGGCAGCACCAGGGCAAACTCGTCCCCTCCAAAGCGCGCGGCCGTGTCGATGGCCCGGCAGGAAAGCTGCAGCACCGCCGCCACCCGGCACAGCGCCAGGCTCCCGACCAGGTGGCCGTGGCGGTCGTTGATGCGCTTCAAGCCGTCCACGTCGAGGAGGACGACGGCAAAGGGCCGCTCGGTGCGCTGCGACCGCTGGATCTCCCCCTCGAGGGCGGCCATGAGCTGGCGGTAGTTGGCGAGCCCGGTCAGCGGGTCGCTGACCGACAGGTGAAGCAGCCGCGCCTCGACCCGCCGGCGCTCGGCCACGACGGCCGCGAGCGTCAGAGTCGAGACGGACACGACGGCCACGAACGCCTGCAGCAGCAGCAGCGATTCGTTCTGAGTCCGCTGCGCGAACGGACCGTAGCCCTCGAGGGTCCCCCAGATGGCGAGGCCCGACAGGAGGAGAATCGCGGTCGCCGCCTCGCGGGGCCCGAAGCGGAACGCCGCCCACAACAACAGCGGCACGGTCGCGAACTCCAACGGGTAATGCTTGACCGACGGGTACAGACCGCCGAACACCAGCTCGCCGCAGATCACGAGCGCGAGGAACAGGGCCGCCGCCTCGAGCGCCTGGGCCCGGGGCCACCGCACGCGCGGCCGGGAGATCCACAGCAGCACGACCGGCGCCACCACCAGATCCCCCGCCACATCGCCGAGCCACCACGTGAGCCAGATCGGACCGTAATCCGCCCAGTTGGCGTACCCACTGATCGCCAGCGTGGTGACGCCCACCGTCGCGCTCACGGTGGTGCTAAGCAGCGCGGCGACGAGCGCGAATCTGAAGACATCGGGCGCGCGCTCGAAGGCGTTGCGCCCGCCGGCAAAGCGGTTGACAAGGTACGCGCCAACCACGCCTTCGAGCGTGTTGCCGATGCCGAGCCCGATCGAGGTAGCGACGGAACCTGCCGTGGTGAGGTTGACGAGGAAGGCGCCGACAAGGATCGCCGGCCACGCGCGCAGCCCGAGGATCAGGAACGCCGCGATGGCGATTCCCGTGGGCGGCCACACCGCCGTCGCGCTGGCGTGGACGAACGCCAGGCGGAGACCGAGCTTGCCGGCCACGAAGTAGACGGCGGCGAGCACGGTGAAAACGGTGACGTCGCTCCACCGCGTGCCGCTGCCGGCGGACACGATCCGGCCCGCGATGGGCAGCGGGTCGCTCACAGGTACGCGAATCGCCATGGGGTCCCGGAGTAACCATAGCCTGCCGGGGGAGCCGTCACGTGATGGGTATCACGCGGTATTGGGCCCGCCCGCCGGACTTGGACCCGGTGTGGCGGCCAGGCAGCGGGCACGCGGCTTCCTGTCGCGCTCACGCCACAGCGCTCTTGGCGGGTCACGGCTGGGGAACAGGTAACTCATTGGCTCGCTTTCGGTCCCGACACTAGAGAGCCTCCACGCCGAAGAGACGCAGGGGCCTCGTTCTTGAACCGGTCGGTTCCGGCAGTAGCGCCCTAGGCCATGTCGGAGCCGTCATTCCAGTCCGTCCCATCGGCCCCCCTCACCGGGGCCACGCGCGCCCGTCCCTCACGGTGGGAAGCGGCGTTCGCCGCGCACTACGTCGCGCTGTGCGAGTACGTGCTGCGGTTCGTCGGATCGGCTGAAGCCGCCGAAGACGTCGTGCAGGACCTGTTCCTCCATCTCTGGGATACGCGCGGCCCCCGGGACGCGCTCCGCTTGACGCGCCGGTATCTGTACGTCGCGGCGCGCAACCGCGCACTGAAATACCTGCGCCACCGTCGCGTCGCGGACGAGTGGCTCGAGCGCGTGAACCGCGACCCCACGCCACGCTTGGAGACCCCGGAAGATGTCTGCCTGCGCCGCGAGCTGGACGCCGCCGTACAGCGCGCCATCGCCGAGCTGCCGGAGCGCTGTCGCGCCACGTTCCTGTTGAGGCGGCGCGAGGGACTCAGCTACGAGGCGATTTCCGCGCGCCGCGGGGTGTCGCTGGGCACCGTCAAGTCCCAAATGTGGCGGGCCGCGGTGCTCCTCAGGTCCAAGCTCGCCGCGTTCATACTCTGAGGGCACTCACGGGTTGTCTTCCTTGAGTGCCTATGTTCACGGAGTCCGACCTCCTCCGATTCGTCGAGGGTGATTGTTCGCCCGCGGAAGCGGCGGCGATGCAGGCGTGGATCGCCGCCGATCCGCGGCGCGCCGCCGTGCTGGACGAGCTCCAGGCGGTGTGGCGCCTGACGGGGGACGCCACCCGGCGCTGGGACGTCGCAGCGGCGCGGGGTCGCGTACGCGACGCTCGCCCCGGCGTGCCACCGCGGCTCTACATCGTCCCTGACCGAGCCCGGCCGGCCGGACCGTTCTCGGCATCGCCCTGGCTGCTCCGGATCGCGGCGGCAGTGATCCTCTCGCTCGCCAGCGCGCTGCTCTGGACCCGCCGTCCCCATCCCCCACCCTCCCGCGAATTCGCCACCGGCCCCGGCCAGCGCGCCGAGCTGTCGCTCCCGGACGGCTCCCGCATTCTTCTCAGCGTCGCCACGCGCCTGCGCCTGCCGCGCGACTTTGGCGCGCACCAGCGCAGCGTGGAGCTGGACGGCGAGGCGTACTTCGTGGTCCGCCACGACCCTGCGCATCCCTTCGTGGTCCGCACGCCGTACGGCACGGCCGAGGATCTCGGCACCGAATTCGACGTCCACGCTTACGGGCATGAGGACGGTGTGCAGGTAGTGGTGGCCAAGGGCAGCGTGGCGCTGCGGGCCCCAAGCGCCGCGGGAACATCCAGGCTGAACCTGCGCGCGCGCGATCGCGGCGTGATCGATGCGCGCGGGCGGGCGACACGCACCAGCGGTGTCCGTTTGGACAATTTCGTGGCCTGGACGCGCGGGTCGCTCGTGTTCGAAGACGCGCCGCTGCCCCGCGTGCTCGCCGAGCTGGCGCGGTGGTACGACCTCGACGTCGCGACCGCCGACCGCTCCCTCGACGACGAGCGGGTCACGATCGCCTTCAGCTCTGCCTCGGCCGACGACGCCCTGTCGGCGTTGGCCCGGGTGCTCAATGTGCGCTTTACACGGACCGGTCGGGCGGTCCGGCTCCTTCCCATCGTCCACGACCGTCGGCGCCCATGAAGGAGGATTCGGTATGCACCTGGTGATCGCCTGTCTCGGCATGCTCGTCGCCCCCCTCCAGCAACCGGGCGCTTCGCCGCTCGACCGGCCGGTGACGCTCGCCCTCGAGCGCGTATCGCTCAAGACCGCGCTCGATCAGGTCGCGCGCCAGGCGGGGGTGCGCATCGCGTACTCGCGCCGGGTGGTGCCGCTGGAACGTCCGGTGTCCGCCCAACTCGAGGGGGTGCCCGTCCGGGTCGCGCTCGATACGCTGCTCCAGGGCACGGGCGCCGTGCCGACGCTCGATCGCACAGGGCAGATCCTGCTCACGGACCCGCCGGGCGACTGGCCGGCGCTGGCGCAGGGCTCGATCACCGGCACCGTTCGCACCGGCGCCGCGGCGACGCCGCTCGCGGGGGTCAACGTGATCGCGGTGGGGACGTCGTTCTCGGCGACCACCGATAGCGGCGGCCGCTACGCGATCGCGGGAGTGCCGGTGGGGACGTATCACCTGCGGGCGCGCTCGCTGGGGTACACGCCTGGGGACACGACCGTCGTCGTTCGGGAGGGCCAGGAGACCGTCGCGGACTTCCGGCTGCAGCGCAGCCCCATCGAGCTCAACCCGATCGTCGCCATCGGCTACGGCACCGCGTTGAAGCACGACCTCACGGGCGCCGTGTCGTCGGTGACGGCGGATCAGTTCGAGACCAAGGCGGCTCCGACGATCACGCTGAGCTCGGGCCTCCAGGGGAAGGCGGCCGGAGTGCAGGTGACCTCGAACACCGGCCTGCCGGGCGGCGGCCTGCGCGTGCGCGTGCGCGGCACCGGCTCGATCACCGCGAACAGCGAGCCGCTGTACGTGATCGACGGCTTGCCGGCCGAGCAGGGGACCTCGTCCTCGGATCCCAAGGCGAATCCCTTGATGGCGATCGACGCTCACGAGATCGAAGCGATCAACGTGCTGAAGGATGCGTCGGCCACGGCGATTTACGGCGCGCGCGGCGCGAACGGCGTGGTGCTGATCACGACCCGCCGCGGCCAGGTGGGGGAGAGCCGGGTGACCTTCGAGACGAGCGCCGGGTTCCAGGAGATCGCCAAGACGATTCCGGTGTTGAGCGGCCCGCAGTTCATGCTGCTGTCGAACGAGGCGCGGATCAACGCGGCCAAACCCCCGCTTTACAGCGCCGCGCAAATCGCGGCCGCGCAGACGTACGACTACCCGTCGATGCTGCTGCGCACCGCGCCGCAGACGAGCCAGGCCCTGACGTTCGCCGGCGGTGACCAGCGACTGCGTTATCTGTTCAGCGCCAATTACGCCTACCAACAGGGGATCGAGATCGGCTCCGACTTCGCCCGCTACGGCGGGCGCCTGAATCTGGACGCCGACGTGAGCCCGCGCTTCCGCGTGGGCACCAGCCTGAGCTTTACCCGCGCCGCCCGCAACGCGCCGTCGGTGGAGAACGGCTCGCTCGGCAACAGCGCCAACGGCATCCAGGCGGCGATGGAGTTCGCGCCGTTCCAGGCCCCCAGGGACGCAGCCGGCGGGTGGATCAAGACCTCGCCGAGCACCGAGCCGGTGCCCAACCCGATCGCCAACGCCACCGACCTGACGGATCTGAACACGACATCCCGCTTATTGGGAAGCGCGTTCGGCGAGCTGGACCTGACGCCGAGCCTGCGGGTGCGGACCACTTTCGGCGGGAATTTTCAGTTCGACGGCATTCACAACTTCGCCCCGCGCTCGATCATCGCGGGCGGCGTGGCCGGTGCCGGCTGGATGTTCTCGGGCACGAGCCGCAACCTCACCAACGAGAACACCCTCACGTGGCGCCGGGCGATGGGCCCCGGGCGGCTGGACCTCCTGGGCGGCTTCTCGGTGCAGACGTGGTACAGCGAGAACCTCCGTGCCGACGGCGCCAATTTCCCGACGGATGCCACCACCGTGTACAACCTCGGCTCCGGCTCGCAGCTGATCCCGCCGGGCACGGGCATCAGCGAGTCGGCGATCCTGTCGTACTTGGCGCGCGCCAACTACAACATCGCCGACAAGTACCTCTTCACGCTCACCGGCCGCCGGGACGGCTCCAGCGTGTTCGGAGCGAATCACAAGTGGGCGTTGTTCCCCTCCGCCGCGTTCGCCTGGCGGCTCGGGGACGAGACCTTCATGCAGCACCAGTCGCTGTTCAACGACGTGAAGCTGCGCGTGAGCTACGGGACGGTCGGCAACCAGGCGGTGAGCCCGTACCAGTCGCTCGCCGGGCTGAGCACTCGGTGGTACTCGTTCGGGAGTACTGAATTCCCGGCGCTCTCGCCGTCGACCGCCATGCCCAATCCTGACCTGAAGTGGGAGAAGCAGACCCAGCTCAACGTCGGGGTCGACGCGGCGCTGCTCCAGAACCGCGTGCTGCTGACCTTCGATGCGTACCGGTCCACGACCAACGACCTGCTCCTCAGCATCCCGCTGCCGTCGACCTCGGGGTACAGCAGCCAGCTGCGCAACATCGGCTCGGTACGGAACCGGGGCGTGGAGGTCTCCCTCAACACCGTCAACGTGGAGCGCGGCCGCTTCAGCTGGCGCAGCTCCCTCAACGTCGCGGCAAACCGCAATCGGGTGTTGACCCTCCGGACGGCCAACGACTCGCTGTTCCTGTCGCCGCGCACCGGCAATTTCTTCAGTCCGTCGGACGTCTACCTCCTGACGGCGGGCTTGCCGCTCGGCGCCATCTACGGGTATCAGGTGACCGGCCTGTGGCAGACGGGCGACGTCTGCTATCTCAAGACCCCCGCGGTGAACTGCGTCCCCGGCGAGTACAAGATCGCCGACCGCAACGGGGACAGCGTGATCACGGCCTCCGACCGCACGATCCTCGGCTACGGGGATCCCAAGTTCTACGGCGGCGTCGGCAACACCCTGAGCTTCGGGCCGTTGACACTGGACGCGTTCTTCAACTTCAGCTCCGGGAACAAGATCATCAACGGGGGGAACGCTTACGGCGACCTGCTCATCATGCAAAACAACGAGCGGACCACGGCGCTCGATCGCTGGACCCCAACCCACACGAACACCACCGTGCCCCGAGCCAACCAAGGCCGCCCGCGCCGCCTGTACAGCACGCTGGTGGAGGACGGGTCGTATCTGCGGCTGCAGACTCTGACGCTCAGCTACCAGCTGCCGCCGGGGTTCATCCCGCATGCTGCGTCGGCCCGCGCCTACCTCACCGGCCAGAACCTGTTCGTGCTCACGCACTACACGGGGTTCGATCCGGACGTCAACAGCATGGGCGGGGACGCGCGCTTCGGCGGTATCGACATCGGGGCCTATCCGCGGGCCCGCGTCTGGAACTTCGGCGTGACCGCCACCTACTGAGCCCGGGAGACTACCATGAGCCGCCATCACGTAATCACCGCTGTGGTGCTCTCGGTCTCCTTGATCGGGTGCACGGACCTGCTGGTCGAGGATCCCAAGGGGTTCACGACCACCGACACGTTCTTCAAGACCGGCGCCGACCTGAACAGCGCCACCATCGCGATCTACAACGCGCTGCGGGGGCTCGAGGGCCAGAGCAACTGGACCACGCTGGAGCTGGCCTCCGACATGGCTCGCGCCGATAACCGCGAGCCGAACGCCGGGACGTACGGGCCCGACCGACTCGACTGGGACGCCAGCACCGGACGCACCGGGTCGTATTGGACCACGATGTACTCCGTCATCAGCCGGGCGAACCTGGTGCTCGCCAAGGGGCCCGCGATCCAGACGCCGTACATCCAAACGAAGACCTACAACCTGGCCGAAGCCAAGTTTCTGCGCGCGTACGCCTACCTCTGGCTCACCAAGGTGTACGACGACGTCCCGCTGCTGCTCACACCGGAGGAGCAGGCCAACCCCCGTCCCACCCGGACCGCGGTCGACCAGATCCACGCCGCGGTCGTCACGGACTTGATCGAGGCGGAGGCGGACCTCCCCGCCACGTGGCCGTCCGCCGACCAGTACGGCGTCCCGACGCAGGGGCGCATCACCAAGGGCGCGGCGCAGATGGCCCTCGCCGACCTGTATCTCTGGCGCTCCAGCTTCCAGGTGACGGCCCAGTGGGACAGCGCTTCGCTCTGGGCGAAGAAAGTCATCGATTCCGGCGTGTGGTCGCTGAACAACGACTACCTCAGCACGTTCCAGCCCCGGAACAAGGGCAACCGCGAGATGATCCTCGTGATCACCAACTCGGGGCTGACCACCAACACCAGCAGCATTTTCCAGCTGTTCTATTATCCCCGCGATTGGGGGCTGGATATGGGCCAGGGCGGCGGTTGGGGACTCATCCATCCGACCGCCTGGTTCTGGAACAGCTACCTGACCGGTGATTACCGCCGGGACGCGGGCCGCGATTACACCGCGCCGACCGCCTACGTCTGGCGGGGGTGCAGCGTCAGCAACATCTGCCCGGCCACATCGCCGGCGCCCAACGACACCTTCGCCGACGGGCCGATGCCGTACAAGTACCGCAAGAGCGACAACGGCGCCAACTGGCAGTTGAACGACGTCGATGTGCCGTTGTATCGCTACGCCGAGGCGATCCTGATCTACGCCGAGGCGCAGAACGAGCTGGGCAACACGGCCGTCGCCGTCCAATACCTGAACATGATCCGGGCCCGGGCACGCAAGGGGACGGGCGCCGAGACCCGCGCCGAGCCGCACGACTACGGCACCGCGGGCGAGGCGATGGACCAGTTGTCGGTGCGCGACGCCATCTTTATGGAGCGCGCGTGGGAGTTCGCCTTCGAGGCGAAGCGCTGGCTCGATCTGGTACGCCGCGACTCGGAAGAGCCGGGCTCGAACTACTGGTACAACAGCCTGCTGAACCACGATCCCAACGCCAGCGCGTCGGGCAAGCTCTTCACATTCCGGAAACGCTTCCCGATCCCGCAGTCCGAGAGAAACGTCAATCCGGCGTTGACCCAGAACGCGGGCTACTAGGGGGAGGACCATGACGATTCGAGTGACACGCTTCGTGGTGGGGGCGGCGCTGACGCTCGCCGTCCCCGGTGCCGCCCAGCGCGCCGGGAGCATCGAGGCGGGCGCGTTCGCCCGCTACACGCGGTTCGACAACAGTCTGGGCGTCGGCAGTGCGATCGGCGGCGGCGGACGCCTCGCGGTGTTCCTGCAGCCCGACCTCGCGCTGGAGGTGGACCTCGCCCGCACATCCAGCGACCGGCCGGGCGGCGCGGCGCTGACGCACTCGCCGTTGCACGCCCGCCTGACCTACGTCTACCAGACTTCCGGAAGCGCTCGAGCGGACGTGCTGGTGGGACTCGGGCTGGTGCGCAACAAGTACAGTGGCGCGTACACGGCGACGGACCACGGCCTGGCGGTGCTGCTCGGGCTTCGCTATCGCTGGAACGGCCGGTTCGGCTTGCGCCTCGACGCCAACGAGGACTTCGTGACCTCGCCGGCGAACGAAACGCCACAGGTCACCTACAACAGCAATTTCGGCCTGCACGTAGGGCTCAGTGTGCTGCTCAAGCCGTAGCCTCGGCGCGCTCGCCGTCGCGCTCCTCGCCAGCTGCGGGCGGACCGGCGCGCCACCCGGGCAGGCGCCCGCCCCCGACGACCCGGTCTCCGTCGGCTACGGGACCCAGCCCAGGAAAACCGGCACGGGCGCCGTCACGTCGTTCGTGCCGACCGAAGCCGACGCGCGCGTGGGACGGATGGATGACCTGCTGCGGAGGGTCCCCGGCCTGGAGGTGCGCCTGCTGGCCGACGGCGGGTTTACCGTCCGCGTCCGCGGCACGCACGGCGTCATGGGAAACCCCACGGAGGACGAGCCGCTGCTCGTCATCGACGAGATCCCGGCGGCCAGCGGCTCGCTCGCCAGCGCCCTCACCGGCATCGCGCCGCGGGATGTGGCGCGCATCGACGTCCTGAAGGACGCGTCGTCGACGGGGATCTACGGCACGCGTGGCGCCAACGGCGTGATTCTCATCACGACCAAACGGAACCGCTAAGCAACGCGCCCGGCGCCCCCACCCCCAGCGTCACATAGGTTGTGCAGTGGTCCCCTGTAGTCCCAGCAAGCGCGCCGCGTTCCCCCCCAGCATCAGCGCGCGATCCGCGGCCGGGACGTCGAGCCGGCTCAGGCTCTCGCGCATCGAGCGCAGGCTGCCGATGCGGTGCGGGTAGTCGCTCCCCGCGAGAATGTGGCCCGCGCCCGCGAACTCGACGGCGAGGCGCAGCGCTCCCGCGTCGAAGTTCACCGTGTCGTAGTAGAGCTGTTTCAGGTACGTGCTCGGCGGCCGGCGCAGGTTCGCGCGGCACTCCGGGAACGCCTCGAAGCCGCGGTCCAGCCGCTCGGCGATGTAAGGGATCGCCCCGCCCAAGTGTCCCAGGACCCAGCGGATGCCGGGGAATCGCTCTACGACGCCGCTGAACACGAGGTGCGCCGCCGCGAGGGTCGTATCCATCGGGAACCCCACGAGCGGCATCAGCCAGTACTCAGTCATCGCCGCGACACCGACCGGGTGGATGGGGTGGATGTAGAGCACGGCCTCCAATGCGTCGGCCCGCTCGTACAGCGGCCAGTAGCGCCGGTCGGCGAGGGCCACGCCGTTCACATTGCTGAACAGCATCGCCCCGCGCAGCCCCAGCCCCGTCACGGCGCGCTCCAGCTCAGCGGCCGATGCCGCGGGGTCATTGAGCGGCAGTGTAGCCAACGCCGTGAATCGCTTCCCGCGGGATCGCGTCACGGCGGCCAGGGCGTCGTTCACCAACCGCGCCAGGACGACGGCGCGCGGCAGAGACTCGATGTGCGTGCCGGGCGTCGTGAGGGTCAGCACCTGCATGTCCACGTCCTCGCGCGCGAGCACCTCCTCGCGATAGGCAATGTCGCGATGCCCGCGCACCGCGACGTTGTAATCGCCCGGATAGCCGATGACCGGATTGCCGTCGGCGTCGGTCGACAGCTGCACCGCCGTGGGTCCACGGCGCAATGCCTCGAGATACTCGGGCGGGTAGTAGTGGTTGTGGAAGTCGACGATCATGAGGGAAGAGCGGAGTGGGAAGTGGGAGTCCGACGTCTGACCCAGAGGGCGTACACCGGCAGTCCCGTCAGGACCAGGGCCAGTCCGAACACGCTGGTGCGCGGATTCGCGGCCACCTGGCTCGCGGCGACCAGCACGGCCGCCGCCGCGAACACGAGGGGCACGGCGGGGACGCCCCAGAGACGATACGCCGGCGCATAGCCAGCCCGGCGCCGCAACCGTACGAGGCCAATCGCCACGGCGGCGAAGAAGATCCATTCCGTGTACACGACCTGCGTGAACAGGGCACGGTACGACCACAGCGCGATCAGCACCGCTGACCACGCGGTCTGGAGGAGGATCGCCCGGTGCGGCGTGCCGAACCGCGGATGCACGGCGCCGAGCCAGCCGAACAGCAGGCCGTCGCGCGCCATCGAGAAATAGACCCGGGGCCCCGTCAGCACGATGCCGGCGAGCGCGCCGAACGACGAGGCGACGACCAGCGCGGCGATCGCCGCGCCGCTCCCCTGCCCCACGAGGGCGGCCGCCGCTTCGGCCGCGACCCGGTTCGAGGCGATCACCCGGTCGAGCGGCAGCACGTACAGATACACGGCGTTGAGTGCGACGTACGCGGCCGTGACGATCAGCGTGCCGACGAGCAGCGCCAGCGGGATGGTGCGGCGGGGATCGTGGGTCTCCTCCGCCGTGTAGGTGACCATGTGCCAGCCGCCGAAGGCGAAGAGCCCCGCCGCCACCGCCGCCGCCACCGCGCTCCCACCCGGCCCGCCCCCCGACACGCTTGCCGCCACGAAGTGGTGCGGCAGGCGCGCCCCGATCCAGAATCCCACGACAACGATCGCGGCGACGGCCAGGACCTTGCCGATCGTGAACGCGGCCTGCACGGCGCTCCCCAACGCCACGCCGACGTAATTGACCGCCGACAGGACCAGCACCGCGGCAATGGCGACGACCTTGAGACCCGTGTCGCCGAGCGGCACGAAGTACGCGACGTAGCGGGAGACCACCATCGCGATCGCGGCGATGATCCCGGAATGCATGCTCCAGAACATCGCCCAGCCCCAGAGGAACCCCAGCCCCGGCGAGTACGCCTCGCGCAGGAAGACGTAGACGCCCCCGCTGAGGGGATACGCCGAAGCGAGCTCGGCGCAGATCAGGGCGCCCGCCAGGGTGAGCAGGCCGGCGAGCGTCCACACGAGGACGATCCCGCCCACCGAGCGCATTTCACCGGTGATCACCGAGGGCTGAACGAAGATCGACGCTCCGATGATCGTGCCCACGACCATCGCGGTGGCGCGGCCGAGGCCGATGGAGCGCCGCAGACTACTCATGGCGTATCTTGGTGCCCATGACCGCCAACGGACCGCGGCGCTGGCCGCCCTCCGCCGTCTTCCTGCTCCTCGCCAATGCCGCGCCGCTCGCCGGCGTCCTGCTCCACCACTGGACGGTGTTCGCGGTCGTGCTCCTGTACTGGTGCGAGAACGTGATCGTCGGCGGCTTCAACGTGCTGCGCATGCTGGTGGCGAAGCCGCAGGAGTCCCTCGCCTGGCTCGGCAAGGCGTTCCTCATCCCCTTCTTCTGCGTTCACTACGGCATGTTCACCTTCGTGCACGGCGTGCTGGTGTTCGCGCTGTTCGGCGGCACCCGTGCGCACAGCGGTTTCGGCCTGAGCGTGCCGGTGGTGCTCACCGCCCTGCGGGAGCAGGGTCTGGTCTGGGCGGTGGTGGCGTTGATCGTGAGCCACGCCTTTTCATTCTTTCATAACTATGTGGCCGGAGGAGAGTACCTTCGGATCAGTCTGCAGCAGCTCATGGCGCAGCCGTACGCGCGGGTGGTGGTGCTGCACGTCGCCGTGCTGTTCGGCGGCTGGGTCATCCTTGCCCTTGGCTCACCGGTGGGTGCGCTGATCATCCTGATCGCCCTCAAGACGTCGCTCGACCTGCGCGCCCATCTCGCCGAGCGGCGCAAGCTGGGCGGAGCGCCCCCCTCGGCCGCGGAGGCCGTCCCCACCGCACCCGCCTGACTACGGCAGCGCCGGGGCCGGCACGCGCGGCGCGCGAACGGCTCGCCACACAGGGAACTCCCCCACGCCGGTCGACCCGTACACCATCCCCGACAGCGCGCCGAATTCGGCGCCGAGCAGCCGGTCGAACACCCCCCAGCGCGCCAACCCAAACCCTTCCGGTTCGAGCAGCGCGAACACCAGGCGGCCCAGCGGCTGCGCCGTCGAGACGAAGTACGCACCCGCCGGCACCGTGCGGGACGCGCGCGTCCACGTCCCCGACACCTCGAGCAGGTGGTGGCCCTGGAACTCACGCGGCGCCCACTTGAGCTGCGGGCCGGTCAGGGCTTCGACGGTGTCGGTCCAGGCAGCGGCGAGGCGTTGCACCTGAATGCCGTGGAGCCGCAGCAGCGTCGCAGTCTCGCCAGCGGCGCCTGGGAGGAAATACCCGGCGGGGAGGGGCCGCGCGAGTGAATCGAGGAAGCGGTCCTTGACGGGAATCCTGAACGCCCGCACCTCACCCGTGGGCACCAGGCGCGGCCGGCCGCGTTCCGAGTCGGCACCGGCCTTCATCACCTCGAGGAGGACGGGCTCCTCCCCACGGGAGCCGAGCTTGTAGGCGACACCGAGGGCTGGCCGCGTGGCGAGCCCGGCGCCCTCGAGTATCGTGAGACGATCGGCTTCGCGCTCCAGGCGGCGAATGTCGTCGGCGTGGAGGGCCGCGTAGCTGAGGATCTCCACCAGGAAATCGCGGGTCACCTGCACGCGGGACTTGAAGTCGGCGTGCGAGTAGGCTTCCGAGAGGATCGCCATACGGCCGCGCAGCCCCACGTAGTTGGTTCCGTACCAGCCGAGCGGCGCGTACGTGTCCCAGCTCTGGGGGGTGAGGGGGGCATCCACGTTCCCGTAATCGAAGGTGGGCTCGTGGTACCTGTCCTGGAGGGTGCGGCGCAGCGCCGGGAGCATCTGGTCGCGCACGAAGGTGGTCGGCCCGGAAGGGCCATTCGGGTCCAGGGGCGGCGCGTAGGTGAGCAGGTAGCCGTGGCGCGTCCCGTCGGTGGTATGCAGGTCAACCATCAGCGCCGGGTCCCACGTCGTGTAGACTCGGGCGAGCGAGGCGCGCGTCTCGGGCGCTTCGGCTTTGAAGTAGTCGCGGTTGAGGTCGAGGTTGATCCCGTCGGCGCGTTGGCCGACGAGCTCGGGGCCGTTCTGCTCGGCGCGGTTCACCGCCTGCGGGCCGAACGCGTCGTTGCCGTCGGGGTTGTAATCCGGGGCGACCAGCACGACGAGGCGCTGCAGCAGATCGCGCCGTGGGCCCGCCAGCTCGCGGAGCAGCGCCAGCACGGCTTCCTTCCCTTCCACCTCTCCGGCGTGGATGTTCGCCTGCAGGTAGACCACGAGCTTGCCGGCCACGGCCGCCTCGGGGGCGGAGGTCACGGGTGGATCCGAGGCGATCACGAAATAGATCGGCCGGCCCAGGGCCGACGTGCCCATTTGAGAGACGGCGATCGGCGCGCCCGCGATCTGCAGGCTGTCGAGGAACGCGCCCACCTCCGCGGTGTTGGACGTGGAGGCGTAGCTGGTGCGCTCGGCGACGGTCAGCGGCCACGCCTGAGCCGCCAGCGGCGCGGCGGTTACGGTGAGAGACAGCGCGAGCCGGCGAACGGTGCTGGTCATGGCAGGAGAAGCTGCAGGTTGTGGGAGCATGGCGCAAATGCGATTGTTCGGAGCACCGTGCGCGTTCTGATCGTCGAGGACGACCCCGAGCTAGCCGGGCTGCTGCGCGACGGCCTGCGCGCGCAGCGCATCGACGCCACCCTGGCGACGACCTTCGCCGAAGGTCGGGACGCGGCCGCGCTCACCGCCTACGATGTGATCATCCTCGATGTCCGCCTGCCCGGCGGCACCGGCTTCGAGCTGTGCGGGGAGCTGCGCCGCCATGGCGTGACCACACCGGTGCTGATGCTGACGGCGCTCGACGCCGTCGACGACCGCGTGCGGGGACTGGAAGTCGGGGCTGACGACTACCTGACCAAGCCGTTCGCGTTCCGCGAGCTGCTGGCCCGCCTCAAGGCCCTGGCGCGCCGCCGCCCCGCCCTCGCGCCCTCGCGCTACGGCGTCGCGGACCTGGAGGTGGACCTCGGCGCCCGGGCGGTGCGTCGCGCCGGCCGGCCGATCACCCTCAGCGCGAAGGAGTTCGCCCTGCTCGAGCTGTTCGTGCTGCACGCCGGCCAGGTGCTGGACCGCGCCACCATCACCGCCCATGTGTGGGACGACAACCACGATCCGTTCGCCAACGTGCTCGAGGTGCTCGTGCGGCGGCTGCGCCGTAAGATCGACGACGGCTTCGAGCCGAAACTGATCACGACGCTGCGCGGCGCGGGCTACCGGTTCGGGCCGGAGCCGTCATGACGCCCGTCGCCGGGCTGCGCCTGCGCCTGACGCTCTTGTACGCCGGCGTGTTCATCCTCATCCTCGGCCTGCTCGGCGGCGGCCTCTTCCTCACCGTGCGCCACCAGATGTCCCGCCAGCTCGACGTCTCGCTCAAAGCGGCGACGGCGGCACTGGAACGGGCCGCGCGCATCCGCGAGGCCGAACGGGCCAATGCGCGCGGCGCCGTCGTGGACGCGGTGGACGAGCTGCACGTGCCGGGCCGCACCCTGTATCTCTTCGACGAAGCCGGGCACCCGATCAAGCCCGACGCGGCGCCCGACTGGATCCAGGACGCGGCTCGGGAAGCCGTCCGCGCCGGGCACGCGGATCGCGAAGTCGAGACCCCCGAGGATCGCACCCTGCGCCTCCACGCCGAGCGGTTCACCGGTACCGGCGGGGCGGTGTATGTCGCCGCGGTGATGGCCGATCGCGTGGAGCTCGAGGACCAGTACGCGTCGCTGATCGAGACCTTCGCCGCGGCGGCGCTCGCGGCGTTGCTGCTGGTCGCCGGGGGCGGCTATCTGCTGGTGCGGAAGTCCGCCGCGCCGGTGGAGCGCTCCATGGAGCAGATGCGCCGCTTCATGGCGGACGCCGCCCACGAGCTGCGGACGCCGATCACGCTGTTGCGCACCCGCACCGAAGTCGCGCTGGGCCAGGACCGCGAGGCCGCGCGGGACGCTGCGACGCTGCGGGCCATCGAGCAGGAGACCGCCAGGCTGGGGGAGATCGTAGGGGACCTGCTCACGCTGGCGCGCGCGGATGCCGGCGAGCGCAGCGTCGCCCGAGCGGCGGTGTACCTCGACGACGTCGCCGCGGACGCCGTCGAAGCGGTGCGCACCCTCGCCGAGCAGAAGCGCGTCGCCGTCGCGGTGGGCCGCTTCGAGGAGGCCCGCGTCACCGGCGACCCCGCCCTCGTTCGCCAGCTCCTTGTGATCGTGCTCGACAACGCCGTGAAGTTCACGCCGGCCGGCGGGCGGGTGACGCTCGACGTGGCGGCCGAGGACGGCCGGGCGATCGTCGTCGTCGCCGACACCGGCATCGGCATTCCCCCCGATCAGCTGCCCCGCGTGTTCGAGCGCTTCTACCGCGGCGACCCGGCCCGCCGCGAAGCGGGCGGTGCGGGACTCGGTCTCGCGATCGCGCGCTGGATCGCCGACGTGCACGGGGCGCGCATCGAGCTCGCCTCCCCACCCGGCGGCGGGACGCGCGTCACCATCATCTTTCCGCTGACAGCCTGAGTCTCAGAAGGAGTGGTGCCAGGCGACGATCACGGTACGCCGGGGCCCCACGGCGACGCCGGGCGGCGTGAGTCCGAACACGCGCCAGCGACCGCTCACGAGCCGGGCCGACGTGATGCCGATCAGCGCGCCCATCCCTACATCGCTCAGCCAGTGCCGGTTGTCGTTGATCCGCGACAGCGCCGTCCCCGTCGCGAACCCGTAGAAGCCGACGTGCGCCCACCTGGAGTGCACCGCTTCCGACAGGCCGGCGGCGAGGGCGAACGCCATCGACGTGTGCCCCGAGGGCATTGCGTCGCTGTGCGTGAACGGATCGAAGTCGAACGCGCCGACGCCGGCGTCCGGCCGGGCCCGGCCGATCAGCGCCTTGAGCGTAACGGTGGCCGCCCCGGCGAGTCCCAGCGTCGCCACGAGGCGCGCGCCGGTGGCGGTGATCGCGGGACGGTGGCTCACGAGGCCGACCGCGACCAGCCCCAGACTCACCGTCCCGAAGACCTCGGGCTGACCGGCGCGGCGGAAAACGGCAGCCGCGTCGTTCGTCGTAGGCGAGCGATTGCGTTGCATGAGGCGCTGCACGGGCTCGTCGATCAGCATCAACGCGCCGACTCCAGCGGCAACCGCGGTCGCTTGGTACCAGCGGATCGAGTGCGCCGTAACGGCGTGCACCGCAGAGTCGTTGACCGGAGCTTGCCACCCGACTACCAGACCGACGAGCACCCCCAACGACGGCGACGCTATCACGCTGGATCTACTGCCGCTCGGCGAGCGGCTTGCCGTCCGGGCCGACCTGCACCTCGGAGCGCTTGCCGGCGGTCACGACGTGGGCCTCGTACGCCACGAGCTGTCCGTGCTTGGTGAGGGACTCGATCGTGCCGATCGTACCCGCGCCGGCCGCCGTCCGCAGGCCGGCTTGCACCGCCGCCGGCAGCGACGCGAGCGTGACTTCCTCTTCCACCTCGACCACGGCGCCGGTGGAGTCCATGGTGACGTCCTTCCCGTGGCCGTTCACGCGCAGCTCGACCTCGTAGAGCGTCTGGCCGTTCTCGACTTCCCGGGAGAACCCGCGCACCGTCGCACCCTGACTGATGGTCGCGACCGCGCGGGCGACGGCCGGCGGGAGCTCAGACTGCTTGACGGGCCGTTCCTGCGCCACGGCCGGCGCAGCGATGACGAGCAACGCGAGTGCGGCGAGCTTCATAGATCAGTCTCCTTGACGGTAAAGTTCCGACCCCGGATCGCGACCAGCAGGGTCGGCACAGCGAACAGCGTGATCGGCGTGGACAGGGTCAATCCACCGATGACGGCGAGCGCCAGCGGGCGCTGCAGCTCGCTCCCGGCGCCCAGGCCGAGCGCGAGGGGGAGCAGCCCGAACAGGGTGCACAGGGTGGTCATGAGGATCGGCCGCAACCGCACCCGCGCGGCCTCGCGGATCGCCACCGCGAGCGCCACGCCCTCGGCGCGCATGCGCAACCGGGTGAAGTCGAGCAGGATGATCCCGTTCTTGACGATCAGGCCAACCAGGAGGATCAGCCCCATAAACGAGGACACGTTGAGCGCCGTCCCGGTCACGAGCAGCAGGGCGAGCGCGCCGACGAACGACACCGGGGCGACGAGGAGCACGACCAGCGGTTCGACGAACGACTCGAACTGAATCACCATCACCGCGCAGACGCTGACCGCCGCCAGGCCGAGCACGACGAGCAGGGCGCGAAACGCGTCCTGCTGGCTGGCGTATACTCCGCCCAATGCGATCCGCACGCCCGGCGGCGCGGGGTGGGCGGCAAGGACGCGGCGCACGTCGCCCATCACGCCGCCCAGGGAGCGGCCGCTCATATCGGCGGTCAGGGCGATCATCTGCTGCTGGTTTTCGCGCTCCAGGGCCATCCGGGATGTGGTGGGCGCGAAGGCGGCGAGCGTGCCGAGCGGCGTGACGCGGCGCGCACGGGGGCCGAGCACGGGGAGCGCCTTGAGGCGTAACGGATCGAAGCGCACGGAGTCGGGCGCCCGCACCCGCACCGCGACTGGCCTGTCCTCCATCCGCACTTCCCCCGCTGTCACGCCGAGTAGCGCCGCGCCGACCAGGTCGCCCACGTCCGCCGGCGTCATGCCGATGCGGTCGGCCTCGGCTTCGTTGACCTTCATCAGCAGCTCGGCCGACGGCTCGCTCACCCCGTTGAAGAGATCTTCCAGCCCGCCGACTTTTTCGAGATCCGGGGCGAGGCTGCGGGCGTAAGCTTCGAGCGTATCCAGCTGTTCACCGAAGACCTTGATCTCGACCGGCCTCGGGTTGCCGGCCAGGTCATTGACCACATCCGACAGGATCTGCACGAACTCGATGTGCAGGCGCGGAGCGGCCGCCGAGACGCTGGTCCGCACCTCGTCCATCACCTCGAAGATGTCCCGCGAGCGCCGGCTGCGCGGCGCTAGCCGGGCGACGATGTCACCCCTGTTCTGCGTCGTGGCGAACAGCCCCAGCTCGGCGCCGGTGCGCCGCGACGTGCCCTCGATCTCGGGCGTCGCCGCCAGCACCCCCTCCGCGATGCCCACCTGGCGGTTCGTCTCGGCGAGTGCGGTGCTCCCCGGGGTGAAGTAATCGAGGACGAACGCCCCCTCGTCCATCTCCGGTAGAAAACCGGTCCCCAAGAGGCGAAACAGCCCCAGTCCCACGGCCACGAGCACCGCCGCCGCGATGGCGATGCGCCGGGGATGATCGAGGACGCCCGCGAGCGCCCGCTCGTAGCGGGAGCCCAGCGCGTCGAGCCCCTGCTGCACCCGGGCGAGCAGCCCCGCCCGCGCCGGCTCCACCTCGTGAGGCGTGACGAACTGCTCGGCGAGCAGCGGGATGATGGTGAGCGCGAGGCCGAGTGAGACGAGCACGGCCACCGTGAGCGTCGTGGCCAGCGCCGCGAAGAACTGGCCCACCACCCCCTGGAGCAGGCCCAGCGGCAGGAACACCACGACGGTGGTGATCGTGGAAGTCGTGACGGGCCACAGCAGCTCCTGGACGGCGGCGCGGATCGCGGCCCCGCGTCCCGGGGTGAGGCGCAGGTGGCGCGCGATGTTCTCGGTGATCACTACGGCGTCGTCGATCACCAGTCCGATGGCGATCGCCATCGCCCCCAACGTCATCAGGTTGAACGTCTGGCCGATGAGATTCATTACGAACACGGTCACGGCCAGCGTCAGCGGGATGGCGGCGGCGCTGATCGCCGTGATGCGCCCGTGGCGCAGGAACAGCAGCAGCACCAGCACGGCGAGGGCGGCGCCGACGAGCATCGCGTCACGCACCGAGCGCACCGCGTCGCGCACCAGCGCCGCCTGGTCGTACACGGGCTTCAGGTGCACGCCCGGCGGCAGCGTCGGCGCGATCGCGGCGACGATCCGTGCCACGCTGTCCGCGAGCGCGAGCGTGTTGCCGCCGACCTGCCGCGTGACGTTAATCAGGGCGGCGGGCTTCCCGTCGCCGGCGATGATGCGAACGTGATCCTCCGTGCCCACCTGCACGCGCGCGACGTCCCGCACGCGCAGGCCGTTAGAGAGCACCACACTGCCGATGTCCTCGACGCCGTGGGCCTCCTGATCCGTGACGATCAGGTACTGCTGGTAGTCCTGCGCGACCCGGCCCACCGCCTGCACCGTCACCGCCTGGCGGATCGCGTTGGCGAGTTCGGTATAGGTCATCCCGAGCGCCGCAAGGCGTGAGGGATCGGCGACGACCTCGATCTCCCGGACGTCGGAGCCCTGCACGTCCACCCGCCCCACGCCCGGAACGCGGGAGATCAACGGCTTGATCTCGTAGCGGGCGAGATCGTAGAGCGTCGCGGGATCGCCGCCTTCGAGGTTGTATGACAGGATCGGGAACAGCGACGGGGCGAGCCGCTCGATCTCGATGTCGAGCCCCGCCGGCAGCGCCCCGCTCACCTGCCCCACGCGCGCGCGCACCAGCTGGAGGGCGTAAGCCATATCCGTGCCGGGCGCGAACGTGATCGCAATCTCCGTCGCGCCGCGGATGGTGTGCGAGCGCACCCGTGTGACGCCGGGTACCACGCTCACTGCCTCTTCAATCGGTCGAGTGATGCTGAACACCACCTGGCGCGCACCCAGCGTCGAGCCTTCGGCCACGACCGTGATGCGGGAAAAGTTCAGCTCGGGATAAATCGCTGACGGCAGGGTAAGCGCGGCCCACACGCCAGCGACGCTGAGCAGCCCGATCATCAAATAGACGAACCGCCGCTGGCGGGAAAGAACGTCGAACAGCGTCACCGCGTTACTGCCGGCCGCACGATTTTCGCGCCGTCCTCGACGCCATACGCACCGGTCGTCACCACCGTCTCGCCGGCCTTCAAGCCGGTGAGTATCTCCGCGAGCGCCTCGCTGCGCCCCCCGACCGTGACGGGGCGAGCGTGCGCCACGCCGGCGCTGTCCACCACGAACAGCTGGAAGCCGTCGCCCGCCGGCACCAGCGCCGCGACCGGCACGGTCACGGCGCGGGGATGCACGAGCGTCACGATCTTGCCCGACACCGACTCCCCGATGCGCAGCGGCCGGACGGGGCGGACGAGACGAGCCCGGACCGCGACGGCCCGGGACACCGAGTCCACCGTGGCCGCGACGTCGGTCACGACGCCCTCCCCCAGCGCCTCACCGCCGCCGCTCTCGCCGCTCATGACGGTGACGGCGTCGCCGGGGCGGATCCGCGCGGCCTCGGCGGGAGAGACGTCGAGCACGATGTCGAGTGCTGTGGGGTCCGCGACCTCGACGAGCGCCTGGCTCTGGTCCACCGCCGCGCCCATCACCGCGGTCATCCGGGTGACGACGCCCGCCAGCGGCGCGCGCAGCGTCGCCAGCTCCTGGGCGCGGCGCGCGGTGATCGCGGCCACCTGCGCCTGCGCGAGCTCGGCGGCGGCTTGCTCGCTGTCCTTCTGCGCCAGAATCCCCGCCTGCACCAATCGCACCGCCCGGCTGTAGGCCCGCTCGGCGCTCACGAGGGCCGCCGCTGCGCTGCGCGCCGACGCATCGAAGGGGGCGCGCTCGAACCCCACCAGCGAATCGCCCTCGGCAACCCGCTGACCGGGCGCGACGAAGATCCGCGCCACGCGCGTCGGACCAGGGGCGGACAACTCGGCGAACCGCCCCGGCCGGGGATTCACCGTGCCGATGGCGTTGACCGCCTGCGCGAACGGCTGCTCGACGGCCACGGCGGTGCCCGCGGTGACTGCGGCTGCCGCCTGCTGCTCGCTTTCCGATCCATGTCCGCAGCCGGCTCCGAGAGCGGCAAGCAGCGCAACGCACAGCGCGAGCCGTCTCATGGATGGTCCGTCGCGGTCGTGAGCAGCCGCACCGCAGCCGCGGCGCCGTCCGCGGCAGCAAGGTCGTCGATGTAGCGACCCAGCGCCTCGCGGGCGTTGCGCTGCGCCTCCAGCACGCTGGCGAGGGCCACCGCGCCCTCCGCGTAAGCCTGGAGCGACATCGCCGCGACGCGATCGGCGCTCGTGAGGATCTCCTGGTCCCGGCGTACGCGGTCCAGCGCGGCGGCGAGCTCGCGCCGGGCACGCGACAGGCTCGCTGCCGTCTCCCGCCGCACGAGATCGAGCTCGGCGCGCGCCCGGTCTCGCGCGGCGGCGGCCTGCGCGGCCTCGCCGCCGCTCCAGTTGAACAGCGGCAACGGCAGGGAAATCCCGAACGTCGGCAGCAGCCCCGGCTCCGCCCCCGTCGGGTCCCGGCCCTCGACGCCCACCTGAAAGCTCGGCGCGAACAAGCTGCGGTGCACGAAGGTCAGGGCGCGCTCGGCGGCGCGCAGGGACGCGGCCGCCTGAGCGACGGGCAGCGGCGTGCCGGCGGCCATTGCTACGCTGTCGGTGCGCGGTGCGAGCGAATCGGCCGGCGTGATCGTCGGCGCCTCGCCCGGGAGTCCCATGGCGAGCTGCAGCGACAGCACAGCGTCCACCGCGGCGAGCGAGTCGTCCACCGCCGAGTTCGCGAGCTGGCCGGCGTTGACGGCGGCGAGCCGGACGTCCAGCTCGCTCACGTCGCCCACTTCCCGACGCAGCCGCGCCATCGTGAGGAGGCTGTCGGCGTCGAGCGCCGTACGGCGCGACAGGCGGGCGTGGGCGGCGGTGGCGAGGGCGCGCGTGTACGTCGTCTCGACGTCGAAGCGGATCGCGGCCCGCTCGAACGCGAAGCCGTAACGGGCGGCGTCGCGCGCGGACTCCGCCGCGCCGATGCGCGCCGAGCGCAGCCACGGCAGGTCGAGCGGCCAATCGACGATCGCGTGGTGCTGCGGCACCGACTTGGTGTAGCTCGCGGACAAGATCGGGTTGGGGAACGCGCGGGCGCTGCGGGCCAGCCCCGTGGCGGCGGCGGTGTCGGCACGGCCCAGGGCGACGCGTGCGCCCCGCGACAGGGCGGCCGCGACGGCCTGGGCGCGGGTCACCGGCTGCTGGGCGGCCAGCGGCCCCGAGACGACTACTACTAATAGAAGGAGGAAGGCGCGGCGCACCCGTCGAACCTAACCGGCGAACCTGTCAGGAACCTGTCGAGCCTGTGGGGAGGCGCTGACTGGCTCGGACCGCTCCCGCTCCCCAGTATAGGTGGTGGTCAAGACCCTGTTGCTCGTCGACGACGACCCCTTCGTGCGGGGCGCCCTGACGCGTGCCCTGAACCGCGCTGGGGCGTTCGCGGTCGTTCCCGCCGAGCACGGCCGGCACGCCCTGCAGCTCCTGGACACGGAGCACGTGGACGTGATGCTCACCGACCTCCAGATGCCGGTGATGGACGGCCTCACGTTGCTCAGCCACCTCGTCGAACGCGGGCTGCGGCTCCCCGTCGCTGTCATGACCGGACATTCCATCGCCCCCGCGATGCGCCGGCAACTGCATGCGTACGGCATCGCGGCCACGTTCACCAAACCGGTGGACGTCTCGGTGTTGGCGGATGAGTTGCAGCGGGCCCTCGATCCCGAGACGGTGGGCCGGATCCGCGGCATCACGCTGTTCGGACTGCTGCAGCTCCTGGAAGTCGAGCAGAAGACCGGTCTCGTCGTCGTCAACGCCGGCGGGCAGGAGGGCCGGTTGTATTTCGAGAGCGGCGCGCTGGTCCACGCGCATACCCGCGGACTCGACGGCGTCGATGCCGCGTACGAGATCCTCACCTGGCCGGACCCCTCGGTCGAGATCTTCTACAAGCGGCGGGCGCGCGAGCACACCGTCAAGGAGCGGCTGCAGGGTGTGCTGATGGAAGCGGCACGCCTCCTCGACGAGCGCGGGCGTCCCGGCGGCCCGTCCGAGCCGGTCGCGCCCCAGCCCGCGGCGGCTCCCCAGCGGCCGGCTCCAGGCGTCGATCAGCTCCCGGAGCAGGCGCTGTTGGAGGAGGCGCTGGCCATCGACGGTGCGCTGGGGGTGGCGCTGGTCCATGCGACGAGCGGGATGGCGCTGGGCCAGGCGGGTGGGGGCCGCGAACTCGACATGGATGCCACCGCCGCCGGGGCGGCGGATGTCGCGCGCGCGGCGATCGGCACCCTGCGGAGCGGCGACACCACCCAGGACATCATGATCACGCTCGGCAAGCGGTACCACGTCATCCGTTTCCTCAAGCCGGACTCCGACGTGTTCCTCTTCCTCGTGCTCGACCGCGAGCGCGCCAGTCTTGGCATGGCGCGCCACCGGCTCGCCCAGATCGCCCGGCGCTTCCGGCTCTAGCCTTGCCCTCGCGTTGCACTCCGGTACATTCGCTGCCTAAGATCGGAGTGGACCATGGGGGAGCCATGGATCGCCCCGCTCGAGGCTGGAGACCCGGAAGCCGCCTGGGATCTCTTCATCGAGCGGTACCGGAGACTGGTCTTCAGCGCGATCCGTCACTACGCCCGTGACTACGACGATGTGATGGACGTCTTCGCGCACGTGTGCGCTGCGCTGCGCGCCGACGACTTCGCCCGCCTCCGCCGCTATCTCGCCGAGTCCGACCACCGCGCCAAGTTTTCGACGTGGCTGGTCGCGGTGGTGCGCAACCAGACGATCGACTGGTTCCGGCACCGCGACGGGCGCCCGCGCCTCACCGCTCTCGCCGCGGCGCTCCCGCCGTTGCGGCAACGGATCTTCGAGCTGGTGTTTCTCGACGGTCGCTCGCACCTCGAGACGTACGGCCTGTTGCGGGCGTGCGACAAACCGGACCTGTCGTTCCATGACTACCTGGGGGAGCTGGGGACGACCTATCGGGCGGTGAGCGCGGGACGCCAGGGACGGGTGCTCATGGATTTGTCGGGCCCCTTACCCGACCTGCCGGCCGACACGCCAGAAGACGAGTCCACGACCAGGCGGGAGCAGAGTGCCCTGCTCACCAAGGCGCTCGAGGCGCTGCCCGCCGAGGACCGCGTCGCCGTGCAGCTCTACATCCTCGAAGAGATGCCCGCCCAGCAGGTGGCGCGGGCGCTCGGCCTCCCCAACGCCAAGGCGGTCTACAATCGGGTGTCTCGCGCGCTCGCCACGGTGCGCGCATCCCTCGAAGCCGTCGGCATTCACCGAGGGGACCTGTGAGCCGCGCCGGAGCAAAACCAGGCGGCCCGTCCGTCCCACGAGGGCGATGCGAAGAATGAATCACCCGTCGCCCGAGGGCCTGGTTGCCCACTTGATCGACGCCGACTCCGCGGTCGCCGTGCACGTCGCGACGTGTCCCGAATGCCTGGAGCAGTTGACCTGGATCCGGGAGGCGACGGGCGAGCTGCGTGCCGCTGCCCCCTCCCGCTGGGCGGAGACGCCGCAGTGCCTGAGCGAAGCGGCGGTGGCCGCGTTCGTGGACGGCCAGAGCGCGGGTGCCGCCCGCGAGGCGACGGTCGCCCACCTGGCCGGCTGCGCGCGCTGCCGGGCGATGGTCGCCTCGGTCGCGCGGCTCGCAGCGGCCGAAGGCGTGGCCCTCGAGGCGCCCGCCGCGCAGCCGTTGTGGCGCCGCTGGCAGGTGCCGGTCGCGGCGGCGGCCGCGCTGCTCCTCGTGGTCCTCACCTGGCCGCGCGGCAACGACCAGATCGGCACGGGACACCGCGCGCCCACGATCACCGCCGCCGCCGCGCCCGTGCCCCTCGCCCCCGTCGCTGCGGTCGCCGAGGCGCGTGTGTTGCGCTGGTCCGCCGTGCCGGGCGCCGACCGCTATCACGTCACGCTGTTCGACGCGGGCGGGCGGGTGCGGTACGAGTCGCAGCTCGCCGACACGGTGGCGACGCTTCCCGATTCCATCGCGCTCGTCCCCGGGCAGCCCTACCTCTGGAGTGTCGAAGCACGCATCGGGTGGGACCGCTGGACCACCTCGCCATTGACCGCGTTCTCCGTCGTGCCAGCCCCGCGCCGGTGACCGCGCTGCTGCTCGCCGCGCTCGCGCTGCAGTCGCCCGCCGCCGACACGCTGCGGCAGCTCGCCTTGCGGTTGCCGGCCGCGGCGCTCGTGGCGGAGACGCGGGCACGACCCGCGGCGGCGCGTGAGGCCGTCACGTTCGCCCTGGACCTCAAGGATCTCGCGGTCGCCGGAAGGCTGAGCGCGGCCTATGCCGTCGCGTGGAGCGACTCCTTCCTGGTGCGCGAGGTGGCGCGCTTCGCCGGATGGCCGCCGGAGCGGCAAGCGGGGAAAGTCTGGGTGGACAGCGTGCGGCGGTCCGGTGTCACCGTGTACGGCCGGGACGGGGCGACGGCCGCGATCGTGGTGTGGCGGCGCGCGCTGGCGCGCGCGCAAGCGATTGGCGACACAGCCGCGATCGCGTCGGTGCTGGGCAACATCGGGGCGGGCTTCTCCACCGCCGGGCAACTCGACAGCGCGATGACCTATCTGGAGCACGCGCGGACGTTGGCGGAGGGGATCGGCGACGTGCGCGTGGCGGCGAATGCGATCGGCACGCTGGCTTCGGTGCGGGAGGACCGCGGCGACCTCGCCGCGGCGCGGGACGGCTACACCGCGGCGCTGGCCCGTCACGAGCGCATCGGGGACACCCGCGGCATGGCTGCCGCCTACAACAACCTCGGCTTGCTGGCCCAAACTGGGGGCGATGTCGCGGAAGCGCGCCGTCAGTTCGAGGCCGCGCTGGTGATCAATCGGCGCGAAGGACGCGACGACGTGGCGGCGACGAACCTCGTGAACCTCGCCGGCCTGGCGAGCCTGGACGGTGACTTTGCCCGGGCGGAGCGCTTGTACCGCGACGCGCTGTCGACGTGGCGGGCGCGTGAGCAGTGGGCGGACGCGGCGGATGCGCTCCACGGGCTGGGGCAGCTGGAGCTGCGCCGCGGGGATTACCCCGCCGCCCGCGCCGCGCTCGGTGAGGCGCTCGCGATCTACGAGCGCACCGGCCCGCTGTCGTCCGCGCTGACCGTGCGGCGGGCGCTGGCCGGCGCGCTCGCCGGACAGGGGGAGCTCCAGGGTGCGGTGGACGAGCTGAGCCGGACCCAGCGGATCGCCGATTCGGCGCGTGCGGCGCCCGCCGTGCGCGCGGGGCTGGCTCTCGCGCGCGCCGACCTCGCCGTGCAACTGAACACCCGCGCCGACGCGGAGCGGCTGTACGCCCGGGCCGAGTTCTTGTTCCGGCAGGCCGGCGATCCCGGAGGGACGGCCGACGCCCAGCACGGACGCGGCACCCTGCTGCTCGACAAGGGTGACTACGCCCGGGCCCAGACGCTGCTCGACGGCGCGTTGCGCTCGCAAACGGCATCGGGGCATCAGCGCGCCGCGGCGCTGACGCGCCTCTCCCTCGGCGACCTCGCCGCAGCCCGTGGGGACACCACCGCCGCCCGCCGGCAACTCGCGCGCGCGGCCGCCGATCTCTCGAGCCTCGGAGATCCGGTCGGGGCCGCCGCCGCGACCGGTGAGCGCGCCGCGCTCGAAGGCGCGGCAGGTCTCCCCGTGGCGGCCGAGTCCCTGTACCGCGTGGCCGTCAGCCAGGCGGAGGGGCACGTCGCACCCGAGGTCACCTGGCGCCTCCACGCGGGGCTTGGGCTCGTGGCTCGAAGCCGCGGGGCGACCGAGGACGCGGCACGCGAGCTGCGGATGGCCGTGGCCGACATCGAGCGACCGGGCAACTCGCTGGCCCTGCCGGAGCGCCGCTCGGGGTTCCTGGCGGACAAGTGGGACGTCTATGCGCAACTCGCGCTCACCGAGCGGGCCCGGCGTCGCCCGGGGGCGGCGTTCGAGGCGAGCGAGCGACTGCGCGCGCGCGAGATGCTGGAGCTGCTGGCGCGCGGCCGCGTCGCCCCGGCCGACACGGCCGCCGAGCTGATCGCGCGCGAGCAGGACCTGCGCCGCCGCATCGCGGAGCTGACGGCCGGCCTCGAAGCCGGAAGCGGCGGCGCGGAAGGCGGACGTGGTCCGGACCTGGCCGGCGTGGGCGGCACGACGGGCGAAGCGCTGCTGCACGAGCAGGCGGCCTATGCCGATCTCCTCCTCGAGATGCGGGACCAGGCGCCGCGGCACGCGGCGTTGTTGTCGCCACCGGCGGTGAGCTGGCGTGACGTGGCAACCCGGCTGGCCACCGATGAGGCGCTCGTCGAGTACCTCGTGAGCGATTCCGGCTCGACGGCGTTCGTGGTGACCCGCGACACGGTCGCCGCCGTAGATCTGGGCGCGAGCCACCGCGACCTCCGCCGGCTGGTACAGTTCGCGCGCGGTACGTTGGAAGGACCTCACCCCCTGACGGTGCGGGAGGCCCTGTGGCGTGGTCCGCTGCGGAGTCTCTTCCAGTTCCTCATCGCGCCGCTCGAGGAGACGGGGCTCCTTGCCGGCAAGACGCGTTTGCTCTTCGTGCCGCACGCGGAGCTGCACTACCTGCCCTTCGCCGCCCTGCTCGATGGTGGTGGCCGGTTTCTCATCGAGCGCTACGAGGTGGCCGAGACCCCGTCGGCGGCGGTGTGGCTGGCGCTGCGCGAGCGGCGGCCGACACGTGCCGCGCTAGGCGTGCTCGCCCTCGCCCCGCGGCCCGACGCGCTTCCCGGGTCACGGGACGAGGTCGCGGCGATCGCCCGGCTCGCCGGCCCCGACACGCGAGTGCTCACCGGCGCCGACGCGAGCGAGGCCGCGTTCCGCCGCGACGCGCCCAGTCGCCGCGTTCTGCACCTCGCCACCTACGGCATTCTCAACAAGCCGAACCCGCTGTTCTCGTACGTGGAGCTGGCGCCCGGCGGCGGGGAAGACGGGCGGCTCGAGGTGCACGAGGTGTTCGGCCTGACGCTCGCGGCGGATCTCGTCGTGCTGTCAGCGTGCCAGACCGGCCTCGGCTCGGGCGCCTTGGCGGACGTGCCAGCTGGGGACGACTGGGTGGGGCTGGCGCGCGCGTTCCTCCACGCCGGGGCGGCGCACGTGGTCGCGACGCTGTGGCCGGTCGAGGACCGCGCGAGCGCCGACTTGATGGAGCGCTTCTACGAGCGGTTCACCGCCGGCGTGGACCCCGTGGCGGCCCTCGCCGCGGCGCAGCGGGCGCTGCTCGCGGCGCCGGCGACGGCGCATCCGTTCTACTGGGCGGGGTTCGCGGTGATGGGGGGGGCGAAGTGAGTTCGCCCCGGAGTCGCGTCCGCCCTCGTCTCATTGCCGTGGGTCTTGCGGCGCTGGTCGTCGCGTGCCTGGACGGACGACCGGACCCTGTGGGGCCCAAGACCACCATCACCGCCAGGCCGGCAGGGCCCATCGCCTCCAACCCGATTTCACCGCCCGCACAGCTCCGCGGGCATCCCGCGATCGTGGTCGGCGCGGCGGACGTGGTCTACGTGTCGCTGCCCCCCGGGACGGTTCCCGACGGTGGGCTGGCCACGGTCCGGAACACGCGCACCGGCGGCCGTGTCCACGTCGCGATGGCGGACGGGGGATTCGATCCCGCCACCATCGGTGCCGAGGCGGGCGACACCCTGGTCGTCACGGTCGAGCGCACCGGCGGCGCCACTGAATCCATGACCCTCACGGTTCCCCGGACCCACCCGCCGATCGTGGTGCGGACCGACCCGCCCCCGAGGAAGCGGGACGTGCCGCTCAATCCGAACCTCGTGGTCATCTTCAGCGAGCCGGTCAGTCCGGGCACAGTGGGGGGCATCCGCCTGTTACGCGGAGGCGGGCCCGTGGCTGGCACGGTCACCGTCTCGGCGGACGGGCTCCGCGCGGAATTCGCGGCGGCTGCTCAGCTCGCGGCGAATGCGGACTACGTGCTGTCGATCCCGACGAGCGTGGCGGACCTGAGCGGGGAGCAGCTGCCCGAGACCGTCAGTGTCGACTTCACCACAGGTACCACCGTGGTGGCGGCGAGTGTCGTCACGCAAGAGCCCGCGCTGATCACTAATCCCTTCAATGGCAGCCTGCGCACCTTCGCCATGAGCGGGATTCGCCTTAGCGACGGCACCGTCTCCGGGAGCTTCAGTATCTTCTACCCGGTGAGCGGCGCGCGGATCTTCGGCCACGTGACCTGCTTCAGCCTTGTGGGCGGCGATTCTGCCTGGGTCGCCGGCGCGATCGAGAGCGCTGGCGATCCGAGCAGCGTCGGACAGGAGTACGGCTGGCGGGTGGTGGACAACGGCCCACCGGAGCGCGGAGTGCCAGACCTCCTGACCCTCGCTGAACCCCTCGTGGACGACACCCTCACAGCACTCGAGTACTGTGCCAGGACCCCTGCGGTTAATCAGATCAACGGCTCGAACCCGCTCAACCCGTTGATCGGCGGGGACATCGTCGTGAACGGGTCGGGGGCGCCTCCACCGCCGCCGCCCGACACGGTCAGCCGGATCGCCTTCGCGGAGTGGCCCGACGGTGGCATCCAGGTCGTCAAGGCCAACGGCCTCGACGGGCGCGTGCTGACCAGCGATTCCGGAGACTTCCACCCGTCGTGGTCTCCCGACGGCACCAAGCTCGCCTTCGACCGTTACAATGGGACCAAATCCGGCCGCGACATCTACGTCATCACCGTCGACGGGTCGGGGCTCAGGCGCCTCACAAACGACGGGTTCGACGACTACGATCCGGCGTGGTCGCCGGACGGCGCGAAGCTCGCGTTTGGTCATGGCGGCGCGATC
>Ga0209806_1000317_pt1 | contig 32197 bp, 37 predicted proteins | sample GraSoiAngelo_152_FD_186166 | JGI IMG/M metagenome (GOLD analysis project Ga0209806, IMG submission 186166) | Grasslands soil microbial communities from the Angelo Coastal Reserve, California, USA - 14_1009_12_30cm (SPAdes) (version 2) | ecosystem: Environmental > Terrestrial > Soil > Grasslands ... | reverse complement strand
CGCCTCTGCTGCGCTCGGTGCCGGTCGCGTCCTAGCCGTCCTCGAGGAGAACGAGCCGAGCCTGCTCCGCAAGCCAGCTCTCACCGGGATCGTCAGCCCGGGAATACAGATCGTCGTTGGTCGTGGTGACGTCGTCGTTGTCCATCGTCAGACCGCCTTCTCGGCGGCTTCGCCGTCGAATTTCCCGAGACGGGACGCTCCCATCGTCTCGCCGAGCACCTGGTGGTACGGCACGCCGGTGAAGAGGTGGTGGCTCTTCGTCGGGATGTCGTCGTCGGGCGCCCATTCCTTGCGTTGCAGCGCGATGTAGGCGCGCTCCTGCTCCTCCGAGAGACCCTGGAGCAGCTTGCTGAAGGCGTAGCCCATGGCGTGCTGGGCCGCGAGGGTGATGAATAGGAACTTGTACCCGAGCTCCCCGAGCTCGGCGAAAGAGATCGGGTTCGGGTCGTTGAACCACTTGAAAGAGCTCGACCAGTTGAACGCGAGCTTCGCGTCGGGGAAGCGGCGTCGCACCTGGTCGGCGAACCGTTCGGTTGGCTCGCGGTCGGAGTTCGGGAACTCGCACCAGACCAGGTCGGGCGCGCCGCTGTCGAGATACCGGAGCGCGCGCTCGATCGCGAGGTCGAGTCCGCGCGTCCTCTCCGGCGCGTCCACGGCTGAGACCGCGTCGGTGCGTGCGATCACGACGAAATCGTCACGCCCCAGGTCCTCGGCGACGGCTCGCGCCATGCGCAGCTTGCCGATCATCTCATCGGCCGAGATCAAGGCCTTGCCGGCGATGTGACCGCAGCGTTTGGGGAGGACCTGATCCTCGATGTGGGCGCCCGCGACGCTGGCGTTCACGTACAGCTCGGCGACGCGCTGCACGTTGAACAGATTTCCGTAACCGCCGTCCATGTCGACGACGACGGGCGGGATCTCGAGATGGGTCGGGGCGACGCCCTTCTCAGGATCGCCGGTCGCCATCGTGAGCTGGAACTTGCGTAGCGCCGAGACCGTGCGGCGCGCGCCGTCGGCGATCTCAGGTCCCGAGTAGAGGTCCATGTCGGTCGTGCCGAGGTGTCCGATCGCGAACGAGTACCCCGAGAAATAAATCGCCGTCGCCCGGTGGTACATCGCGATCTCGGCGCCGTGCGGGTCGTAGATACCGGGCGCGAACACGTACGGCTCGCTCTGCAGTAACTGGCGGAGGCGTGTCGCCGGATCGGTCCATCGCGAAGCCGGCACGGTGAAGCCCGGCGGCAGGAGCGCCGTCTCGGCAAGAGCGGCGTGCGCACGAACGGTCGTGGCCATCAGGTCCCCTCCGTGTCCAGTTATCTAGTTGTCGTGGTCCAGCTGGCAGAGCTCAGGGCAGCAGCACTCCGATTGCTGCGACTCGCTCGCCCGCTCGGTCACGGAAGCGCGAAGGATCGGCACGTACTCAGCCGGGGTCCGCTCGGTGCGGTCGAAGCTGCTCATGGCGGTCATGAGAGGGCATGCTGCGTGCCGGATCGCCCATAAAACAAATCGTTTGTTTGGATATGTCCGATCAATAACGCTTATGATGGCGCGATGCTCCTGGCTCAGCTCGAGGCCTTCAGCGAGGTGGCGCGCCTCGGCAACGTGAGCCGGGCGGCCGACTCCCTGAGCGTGACCCAGCCGGCGCTTACCGCGCGTTTACAAGGGCTCGAGCGCGAGCTCGGGGTCGAGCTCTTCGTCCGAGCGTCGCGCGGGATGGCGCTGACCGACGCCGGGCGCGCGCTCCTCCCCTACGCGCACCGCGCGATCGCGCAAGTGGTCGAGGGACAGAAGGCCATCGAGGACCTGCGCTCAGGAAAGACGGGCGAGTTATTCATCGCCGCCGCACCGGCCGTGAGCACGTATGTCCTGCCGGCCGTGTTGAAGTCGTTCCAGACGTCCCATCCGCGCGTCCGGATGGGCGTGCGCACCGGGCACACGGAGGAGGTGCTCGACATGGTGTTGCGACGCGAGGTCCATCTCGGCGTTGGGCGGCCGATCCGCCATCCGGATGCCGAGCTCATCCCGGTCTTCGACGACGAGCTCGTCCTTGTCGTGAGCCGGCATCACTCATTCGCGCAGCGCGACCGTATCCGCTTGCAGGAGCTCGCGGACGATCGGCTCATCCTGTTCGATCGCGCGTCCAGCTACTACGAGCTAACGAGTTCGCTCATCCGGCAGGCCGGCGTCGTCCCGGAGAGCGTCATCGAGGTCGACAACGTCGAGGCCGCGAAGAAGATGGTGATCGAGGGCCTTGGCGTGGCGCTGCTTCCGCGCATGGCGCTCCTCGCCGAGCTTCGCGCCCGCGCGCTGCGTCCGGTCCGCGTAATCGGCGCTCCGCCCATCCGCCGTCCGATCGTCGCTATCCGGCGCACCGACGCCGGGATACCGATGGGCCCGGTGGCGGACTTTCTGGAGCTTCTGCAGCGCAGGCGCCCGGGTCACTAGGCGTGCCGAGACGGCGTGGTCAGCCCAGATTCGCGCGCTCGCGTCGGGCGAGCGCGGCGCCGATCGACTCGGGCGACGCATCCATCGCCAGAGCGAACGTGGCGCGCGCGTCGTCAATGAGACCCGCCTCGCGGAGCGCCACGCCGCCGAGATAGCCGAGGAACGCGCGGTCGCCGGCACGGAGCTTCGTCGCGCTGGCCTCCGCCGTCCGGAGCTTCGCGCGAACGCCGTCGCGATCGTGTGTCTGCGCGGCCACGATTGCCTCCAGCGCGTGATGCATCGCGACGCGTTCCGCCGATCGCGCGAGATCCGAATCCGTCGCGATGTCGGCGACGAGCCCCGAGCCTCGATCGCGGTCGCCGCCGAGCGCTACGAGCTCCGACCAAGCGAGCGCGAGGCGGACGTCGACGTGCTCGGGAAGGACCGCGGCAGAGCGGCGGGCATCGCCGGCGCGATTGAGCGCGGCGTACGACGCGACGAGCCCGACAGCGACCGCCCGGTCAGTCGGGAGCCTCCTGGCGGCCTGCTCGAAGAGCGATGCCGCGGAGAGCGGATCCCCCGACGCGTAGAGGATCTCCGCCGCGATCTTGCGCACCAGAGTGACCGTGCCGAAGCGCCCCAGGACAGGGGCGACAAGGGTCCGGGCGGCCTCCAATTCGCCGGCGTCCAGGGCTCGCCGGGCCCGCCAAACCGCGAGCGGAACGCGCCAGACGTCGGCGACGGACGCTTTCGTTACGGCCGGTTGTCCACAGAAACGGCCCCCGGAGGCCGTTTATCCACCGTATTTATGGGGTTATCCACATCTGACTCCAGAAATGGTGCTAGGTGTCCGCAAGAAGCCCCTGCGCAATAACGAGCCGCTGGATCTCGCTGGTCCCTTCGTAAATCCGGTAGATACGCGCGTCGCGGTAGGCCCGCTCGATCCAGAGCTCCCGCATGTAACCCATTCCGCCGTGGATCTGCACTGCGGCGTCGGCGATCCGACCAAGGGCCTCCGTGGCGAACAGCTTCGCCTTCGCGGCTCGGTCGGTAACCCGCTCGCCGCGGTCGGCCCGCGAGGCCGCGTCGTAGACCATGAGCCGAGCGGCGTGGACATCGATGGCGGCGTCCGCGAGGAGCCATTGGATCGCCTGATTCGTCCCGATCGGTCGTCCGAACTGCGTGCGCGTTTTGGCGTGCGCGACGCTGGCCTCGAGCAGGCGCTGCGCGGCGCCGACCGCGTGCGCGGCGAGTCCCATGCGACCGTAGTCGAGCGTGGCGAGGGCGATCGCGAACCCCTTGCCTTCATCGCCAACGCGCTGCGCAGCGGGCACACGCATGTCGCGGAAGTAGAGCTGCGCGGTCGTCGAGCCATGCAATCCCATCTTCGCATCGTTCCGGCCGACCTCGAGGCCCGCGGTGCGGCGGTCGACGACGAACGCGGTGATCGCTTTCGAGCCAAGAGTTGGGTCGAGCGTCGTGAAGATGACGAACACGTCTGCGATCGGCGCATTGGTGATGAAAGTCTTCGCCCCATCGATCACGTACGTGTCGCCGTCGCGGCGCGCGATCGTCTTGAGTCCGCCCGCGTCGCTACCGGCTCCCGGTTCGGAAAGACCGTATGCGCCGATCTTTCGTGCCGATAGCAGATCCGGCAGGTAGCGGGAACGGAGCGCGTCGGGTCCGCCGATGTCGATCGCGGTACCGCACAACCCCGCCGACCCGCCGATGACGTTCCAGAGCGACGCGTTCGCGCGCGCAAGCTGCTCGACCGCGACGCAGTAGCCGAGCTTGCCGAACCCCTGACCGCCGAGCTCTTCGCGAAAGCCGAGTCCGAAGAGGCCCATGCCGGCCATCGCGTCGATGACGGCTCGCGGGATCTCGTCCTTCTCTTCGATCTCGCGCTCGAGCGGCACGAGCTGGGTCTCGACGAACTCCCGGACGGAGCGCTGGAGCATGACGAGCTCCTCAGGAAGGACGGGTTCCATCAGGCGGGCTTCGCGCGCTCAAGGAGCTGACGGAGAGCATCGGGGATGCGGGTGGGGCGCCCGGTCTTGCGGTCGAGCATCACCTGGATCGTCGAGGCATCAACGCAATGCGCTCCATCGGCCCGGTCGATCGCGTATTCGAAGGTCCACGATGAGTGGCGCATCTCGCCGACGCGGACCTTGATGTCGTACTCGTCGTCGAAACGGAGTGGCGCGTGATAGCGCACCCGCGCCTCGCCGATCGTGAAGTCGAGGCCCCGATCCAGCAGGTCGCGGGTGTACACGATGCCAAGGTCGCGCAAGTACGCGACCCGACCGACCTCCGCGAATACCAGGTAGTTCGCGTAGTAAACGACCCCTTGCAGGTCCGTCTCGCCAAAGCGCACCCGCTGGCGGTGTGCGAAGGGAAAATCCACGGCCGCTTGGCAGGTTAACGATTTGGCATGCCACCTGCTGCCCCGTCCGGCATGGCTACATCAGCACCACGCGACCACGACACGACCGAACGCGTCGATCGCTACGAGCGCGAACGCATCGTCGAGCGTCCCGCGCACACACCACCGGCAAGCGCGAACGTGAACGTCGGGCCGACGACCGCGACCGTCGCTCGCAACGATCCGGTGTGGACGGTCACGCGCGTCGTCACCCTGCTCTTCACCGTTCTCGAGGTCCTACTGCTGCTCCGCTTCGTCCTGAAGCTCCTTGGCGCGAACGCGAACCAGCCGCTCGTGTCCGGCCTGTACGGGATTACCGAGCCACTGGTGCGTCCGTTCCAGGGCATTTTCCCGGAGCCGGCGGGCCCGCCGGCGCTCGACCTCGCCGCGCTTCTCGCGGTCGCGTTCTTCTTCCTCATCGCTGCGCTGGTCGTCGCGCTCGTGCGCGCGATCACGGCGAACCGGGGAACCCTGAACCCATAGCGCGATAGGTGGAACGGCGGGGGCACGCGCCCCCGCCGCGGCGTGCCGCCCGAGCCCGGCGCGGCGATGACGCTTGTCTAACGCTTCGCGAGGGCGCGGACCTCCTCGACCGCCGCGGGATTGTCCAGCGAGCTCAGATCGCCGAGATCCTGTTTCCCGAGATACGCGCCGCGGATGACCCTGCGGAGAATCTTGGCGTTCCGGGTTTTCGGCAGCTGCGTCACGAAGCGCACGGCCTCGGGCCGCAGCGGCTTGCCGAGTATCTCCGCGATCTTGTCCTGCACCGACCGCGCAAGCTCGTCGGTCGGATGGTGCAGCGGGCGTGGCACGACGAAGACGACGATCGCCTCGCCTTTGATCGCGTGCGGCACCCCGATCGCGGCCGCCTCGGACACCGCCGGATGCGCGACCGCCGCCGACTCGACCTCCGCGGGCCCCACGCGCTTGCCGGCGATCTTCAGAGTGTCGTCGCTTCGTCCCTCGATGTACCAGTAGCCCTCGTCGTCGATTCGCGCCCAGTCGCCGTGGACCCAGGTGTTGGGAAAGCGAGACCAGTAGGTCTGGAAATAGCGGCCGTCGGGAGTCGCCGGGTCGCGCCAGAAACCGCGCGTCATGCCCGGCCAGGGTTTGCGAATGACGAGCTCCCCGACAATGCCGCGCACCGGTCGGCCCTTCTCGTCCACGACGTCCGCAGCCATCCCTGGACACGGACCGGTGAACGAGCTCGGCTGGATCGGCGTCCAGGTGGTGCAGCCGACGATCCCGCCGGAGACCTCGGTACCGCCGGAGTAATTGATGATCGGGCAGCGCGAATCGCCGACGTTGCGGAGGTACCACCACCACGGATCCGGGTTCCAGGGCTCGCCGGTCGAGCCGAGCACGAAGAGCGAGGAGCGGTCCTTCGTACGGACCGGATCCTCACCGGATCGCATGAGGCCGCGGATCGCGGTCGGCGAGATCCCAAGATGCGTGACGCGATGACGCTCGACGAGGGACCACATCCGGGAGGCGTCGGGGAAGTCCGGTGTGCCGTCGTACAGGACGATGGTCGCGCCAAGCATGAGCCCGCCCGCGATGAGCCAGGGTCCCATCATCCAGCCGATGTCGGTCGACCACAGGATCACGTCGCGCTCTTGAAGATCGAAGCAGTGCGCGAGGTCCTGCGCCGCCTTGATCGGGAACCCACCGTGCACGTGCTGCGCGCCTTTCGGCTTGCCGGTCGTGCCCGAGGTGTAGATCACCATGAACAGGTCCTCGGCGGACGTGTCGGCGATGTCCAGCACCGCACCGGCGGGGGTGACGCCGGACCAGGGAACGTCGCGGCCGCGCTTGGGATACGCACGCCCGACGCGGTCGACGACGATGACGGCGTCGACGGAGGGCGCTCCGTCCGCGGCGCTGTCGGCGGTCTCTTTCATCGCGACGACCTGACCCCGCCGATAGAAACCGTCCGCGCAGATGAGCACCTTCGCCTCGGCGTCGCGTAAGCGGCCGGCGATCGCCTCCGCGCCGTATCCGGAGAAGATGGGGATGAAGACGGCGCCGATCGCGCCGATCGCGAGCACCGCGACGGCGGATTCGACGGTCAGCGGCAGAAAAACCGCGACGCGGTCACCGTGTTTCACTCCGAGCGAGCGCAGGCCGGACGCCAGGCTCGCGACCTGATCGGCGAGCTCGCGGTAGGTGAGCTTTCGGACGGTGCCCTCCTCGCCCTCGGCTACGATCGCCACGCGGTCGCCATCGTGTCGCAGCGCGGTCGCCACATAGTTCATGCGGCCACCGGTCCACCACGTCGTCCACGGGATGCCGCGCGACGTGTCGAGCACATGCGTGTATGGCGTGCGCCAGGAGATCCGGAGATCGCGCTCAGTCGCGGCCCAGAAACCCTCGAGGTCTTCGGTCGACCAGCGCAACAGCGACGCGTAGTCGGTGTGGCCATTCTTCAGCGCGAACGCGCGCAGACGGCTGCGCTCGAGGTACGCGGAGCTCGGCGTCCACGCTGCCGCCACGCTCGTCACGGTAGCGTTATCGCGACGCCGGAACCGGATCGATCAGCCAGTCGAGATGGAGCCATACCACGCGCGAGTACCGCCAGACGAACGGGACCAGGGCGAGAAAGAGGACGTCGGCCACGACAAGTGCGACGACGATGTCCCAGCCGGTCGCGAGCCAGACCGCGAGCACAAGGAGCGCAAGCACGGGGATGCCGAGCGCATAGCTCGCGACCATGGCGCCGGTCCAGTAGCCGGTCTCGCGCTCGAACCGGAGCCCGCACACCGGACACGGCTCGTTCATCGCGAACATCCCGCGCCAGACACGGCCCTGCAGGCACCTCGGGCAACGGCCGCGGCAGATCGCCCAGACCCGACGCACGCCTAGAAGTACCGCAGGATGGCCGCCGCCACCACGATCGCGACGAGCAGGACCGCGATGAGGAGCAGCGGGAGCAGGTAGAACGCGAGCCCGCCGAGGAGGAGGATCGCGAGAGCCTGATCACCGGGTACCCCGTAGTGCTGCTCGATCGCGCGATGAACGACGAGGGCCAACCAGACCAGCATCACTCCGCTCACGACGTCCGCGATCACGGCGAACGGTCCACCGGCGAACGCGATCCCGGCGAGCGACGTCGGCGCCTGGTACACGAGCTCGGCGTAGCCGAAGAGGACGAGCAGCGGCAGGTAGGGACGGCCCCGAACCCCGCGAAAGCGAGCGGCGGCGTGGATCGCGCTCGAGCCGAGGAGCCAGAGAAAGATCGGCGTGAGCGCCGCCGCGACGACGAGCGCGTCGAACGATCGCTGCAGCACGTAGACGAGCACCGCGGTGCGCTCGACGCCGATCGCCAGGAGGAGCGCGTCGACGATCGCGCTTCGCGTCGGGCCGAACACGATGTCATCGACGTGAACGGTCTGCGAGAGGTGGTACGCGCTGAGGGTCGAGAACGCCATCGCGATCGGGACGCAGGCGAGGCCCCAGAACGTGCTCGCGCGGAGCGCGGAGTCCGCGAACGCTCTCGGTCGCCAGCGATCGGCGACCGTCGCGATCACTTGAACGCTGCGGCGAGCGCTTCGTGCATGGCCTGGTCGGTCGCGGCGTCCACCGCGGTGCGCGCGCGGCCGCCGAGCACCGGCGGATCTTCATCGTGGAGCGCTTCCGGCACTGGAGCGCCGAGCATGATGAGGTACTCCATCGACCAGGTCCGCCGTACCGCGTCGAGGTCGTAGCCGCCCCCGCCCATCGCGACCCAGGGATAGGCGCTCGCCGCGAACCAGCTCACCACGTGCTCACGCGAGTGCGTTGAGAGCTGAAGGTCGGTCAGCGGGTCGGTGAAGTGGGGATCGATGCCTTGCTGCGTCACGAGGACATCCGGGCGGAACCGCTCGAGGAGCGGAGGCACGACCGCATCGAACGCGCGCATGTATGCGAGGTCGTCGGTATACGGCGGGAGCGCCACGTTGACGCTGTATCCCGCGCCCTTGCCGGTGCCCCGCTCGGCGGCGGTACCGGTCCCGGGGAAGAACGGCCGGCCCAGCCGAGGGATCAGACCGAACTCGTGCAGGGAGATGGTGAGGACGCGGTCGGTGTCGTAGAACGCGGCCTGCACGCCGTCGCCGTGGTGGGCGTCGATGTCCACATACGCGACCTTCATCCCGCGGTCCGAAAGCAGGCCGCACACGATCGCAGGGTCGTTGTAGATGCAGAAGCCCGAGGCCCGGCGGCGCATCGCGTGATGGAGGCCACCTGAGCCGTTGAACGCGACGCGCGACCGACCGGCGATAACGTCCTCCATCGCGACGAGCGAGGCCCCCGTCGTGAGCAGCGAGGCGTCGTGCATGCCGGCGAATGGCGGGGTATCTCCCCACGCCGAAAGCCCCCACGCGGAGTAGTCGAGGTCGGGTTCGGCCGAGGCCTCGGCGATCGCGTCCACGTACTCGTGATCGTGGATGCGCTCGAGCTCGGCGCGTGTTGCGAGTCTCGGCGTCAGCACCCGCGCGTTCGAGAGCGCGAAGGCGCCGAGGCGCTCGAGCGTGTCGTGCACCCCCTGAAGCCGCCACGGCTTGAGCGGATGATCCGATCGGTACACGTGCGACGCGAGGCGTGGATCCCAGACGAACCCGGCGGCGCCGCTCATCGTGCCCGCTCGAGCGTCACGAACGAAAACGCGAACGGGTGCCGCGCGTCCGCCGGATGCGGCTTCCGGTCGACCTCGCGCCACTCGTCCGGATCGAGCGGCGGGAAATACGTGTCGCCCACCGCTTCGGTCTCCACCTCGGTGAGATAGATGCGATCGGCGCGGGGCAGGAAATCCCTGAAGACTCCGGCGCCGCCGAACACGATGACCTCCGGCACGTCACCGGCGAGCGCGAGCGCCTCGTCGGGCGTGCGCGCGATGAGACACCCTTCGCACCGGAAAGCCGGATCGCGTGTAAGGACGATGCTCACGCGGTCCGGGAGCGGCCTGCCGATCGAGTCGAACGTCCGTCGACCCATGATGAGCGGCTTCCCCACGGTGAGCTGGCGTACGTGCCTCATGTCGTCGGGGAGCCGCCACGGAAGCCGTCCGTCCTTGCCGATAACCCCGTGGCGGTCGCGGGCAACGACGAATGCGATGCGGCTCACACCGCCATCTTCGCCTTGATCGGCGGGTGGTGCTGGTAGTTCAGGAGCTTCGCGAAGCCGTCGAGGAGCGGACCGGAGGCCTCGCCGCGCTTCGCGCGGGCGACGATCTCGCGGTAGCGCGCCACCGCGTCGTCAACGCCGCGCAGCTCCGGGTCCAGCCACAGCGACGGGGCGGCATAGGGCTCGCGCTGCAGCTGCTCGCGAGCTGCGTCCATGTGATCGCGATACACGTGCGCGTCCGCGAGAGCGTGGACGAACTCGTGCGGTTCGAGGTCGACCTCGCGGGCGACCAGGTGCAGCAGAAGCGCGTATTCGGCCATGTTGAAGGGGACCCCGAGCACGAGGTCGCACGAGCGCTGATACATCATCAGCGAGAGCTTTCCGCCGGCCACGAAAAACTGGAAGAACGCATGGCAGGCCGGAAGCGAGGTCTGGTCGAGCTCGCCGGGGTTCCACGCACTGACGAGCATCCGCCGGCTGGCGGGCTGCTCGCGGATAAGGCGGATCGCCTCGCGCAGCTGGTCGATGCGTCGACCGTCGGGTGCCGCCCAGTCGCGCCACTGTTGTCCGTAATTCCGGCCTGCGTCACCGGGAAAACGCGCGCGGCCCTGCCAGTAGTCGGCGAACGCGTTGCCATCCCAGATGTGCACGCCCAGCGCGTGGAGGTCGTTCACGTCCGAGCTTCCCGCGAGGAACCACAGAAGCTCGGCCACCACCGACCGGAAGGCGAGCCGCTTCGTCGTAACGGCGGGGAATCCACGAGAGAGGTCGAAGCGCATCATCTCGCCGAACACCGCGCGGGTGCCGACCCCCGTGCGGTCGGCACGCTCGTCACCCTCTTCGAGCGCCTTACGCAGGATGTCGAGGTATTGGCGCACGGCTAGGCGTCGACGCGCCGGTGCACACGGCCGCCGCTGCGCAGCCAGCGGACCGCACCGGCCTCGTCGCGGATTACTTCGCCGCGGACGTCCTTGAGCGGGCCTTCAAGGCATACGAACTGATCCTGGCCGATGAACGCCACGGGAGAAGGCGGAGGATCGGTGGGCGCGGGGGTGATGCCAAGCAGGTTGTGGTAGATGGAGCGGTACAACAGCACGCCATCGCCCCCCGCGCGGAGTTCGATGTCGGAGCCTACCGCCGTGTAGCGGGCGACCAGCTCGTCGCGTCGCGTCCTCGTCATCCGGACATGCTGCGGTGCCGGGTCGTCCACCCCGACGAAGGTCTTAAGGGCCCATTTGGTGATCGCCTGATGCAGAAGCGCGCCGCGCGTTGAGTTGGTCTGCACCGCGATGGCGAAGCCACGCTCCGGCGCGAGCATGAGAACGCCCTGCTGCCCGATGGCGGATCCGCCGTGGTACTGGAGCGTCACGCCACCCACCTCCCGCAGGAACCAGGCGACGCCGACGGCGCGGTCGTTGTCGGCGGGCGCGAGCCGTGTCCGCATGAGCTCGAGCGACCCGACAGACAGGAGGCGGCCGCCGTCCGGCGCGCGCCCGTCCCCGAGGTGGAATCGCGCGTACGCCAGGAGGTCACGCACGCTCGAGATCACACCGATCACTGGCGTGGTGGCGCGCGGGAACGCGTAGGGACGTACGACGCGCGGCTGCTCGTCGACGATCGAATGCCCGGCGGCAACGCGGTGGGTGATCGCCTCGTCGGCGTTGAAACAGCTCCGGGCCATCCCGAGCGGTACGAAGAGGAGCTCCCGCACCGCGGCCTCGTACGTCTTTCCGGTGACGACCTCGATGAGCCGGCCGAGCACCTCGAAGCTCGAGTTCGAGTAATGCCAGATCTCGCCGAGCGGCGTCAACTGCTCCAGCTCGGCCATCGCAGCCACGTAGCGGGCGAGCGCGTCGTCGCCCTTGCCGAAATCGGCAAAGCAGTCACCAAGCCAGCCGCCGGTATGGGTGACGAGATGGCGAAGCGTCGCGCGCTCGGCCGTAGCCTCGTCGCGCAGCTTGAACTCTGGGAGATAGCGACGGATAGGCGCATCGAGGTCGAGCGCGCGGCGCTCTACGAGGCGCATGACGACCGTCGCGGTCATCGTCTTGGTGATCGACGCGATCTGAAAAAGCGTGTCGGCATCCACCGGGAGCGGGTGCTCGAGGTTAGTGACCCCGTACGCGGCGATGTCCTCGTCGCCGTCGTGGAGAATTCCGATCGCGATCCCGGGGACGTGGTAACGGGACATCCCTTCCCGCACCAGCTTCTCGAGCTCAGGCCGCACGCGCGAATTGTGCGCGGCCCTTAGTTCGGCGTCACCCCGCTGACCCAGAAGCAACCGTTACGGAACGCGACCTGCTTCACGACGAACGGGACCGTTCCGGAAATGTCCGCCGTGGTCGAGTCGACCAGGCCCTTCACCGCGTCGAGGAGGGCTGGCGGGATCGGGTCCGCAGCGAGGTGCGAAACCTTCAGCGTGAACTTGTTGCCAACCGACCCACCCACCACGTCGGCGGTCGCGGTGACGGTGATGAGTTGCGTCGCGGCCTTCGCGCTCCCGTGAATTCCTCCGCCGTCGATGGTGATCTTCGCGTCGCTCAGGGTCACGCCCTGCGTGGACTTGCCGTTCTGGTTCACTGCCTGGTTCAACTCCGCCTCGGTGAACACCAGCGACACGGGACTCGACTTGTTATCGCGCGCGAAGGTCTTGATCGAATCGCCGCGGCCGTCGACTGCGCCCGACGCGAAGACGAGCCCCGGAGCGGTCGCTGCGCAGACGCTCGTCACGACAGTCGATGGCTCGAAGGCCGATAGTCCCAGCGGCGGGCCTGGCGTCACCGTGATGCCACCTCGGAACATCTGGCCGGCGGCCAGCGGTCCTTCCATGATCCGTCTGGCGCTGGATGTGGTTCCGACGAAAACCTCAACGACGAATGCGGAGACCCCGATGGCTTTCGGCGATGTCAGGAAGACACCCCAGCGACCGGGCGTGGCATCGCGGATGGTGATCTTGTCGGTGCTCAGCACGCAGCCGAAGATCTCGGCCTTCCCCCCGGCGGTTCCGCAGGACTGACCGGTCGGGGCCACGACGAGGAAGCCGAGCCCGGGCGAGCCGGTGATCTCGATGCGGGGTGTCGGCGCCATGGGCGTGGCGCTCGCGGGCGCCGGTGCGCCTTCCGCGATCGTGACCTGGCTCCCGGCCGGCACGGTTACGGTGCCGCCCGCCGTGGCGGCCACCTGCAGCGTGCCTTCATCGACCTGATAGGTGGTCTGGGTCCCGCCCGCCGCGAGCTGCTGGACGAACGTGAGGAACCCGGTGCCGCGGACCACCGCGGTCGTGCTCGGCGTCCGCACCTCGTAGCGCGAGTCAGGAGTTTTCAGCTTCTGCACGGATGACCAGGATCGTCCGAGCGATTGCTCGATGGTGACCTGGATCCCGTCGGTCGAGACGCGATTCAGCGCGAGGACCTTTACCTGCGATCCCGGGTCTACCGAGAGCGACGATCCGTCGAAGAAAGTGAGGACCGCACGGCCATCGACATTCGCGCGGACGAGGTCGCCCGTCGCGTAGACCTCGCCGTCGAGCGCCGGAGCGAACGCGGCACCGGCGCGCGCGCCCTCGATCGTGGTGTTCAGGATGGCGAGGGTCGCCGCATTCTGTGCGGACGTGGACGTTCCGCCGCGGGGGAAATAGAGGAACGCCCCCACTCCCGCGACGACCAACAGGAGAACGACGAAAAGCTTCTTCAGGTGACCCTTCCCGCAGTGCCGAGGCTAGCAGAGCACCGTTCGCGCGAACGGTCGCAGCCGGGTGTCAGGCTTGCGTTTTCTCCCAGTCCGCGCGGAGGAGTTCTCCGAGCCAGCGGTCGTGCCACTTTCCTTCGCGGAACGTCTGCTCGCGCCGTATCCCTACGACCCGGTATCCGTTACGTTCGAGCGCCTTCAGGCTCGCTTCGTTGCCGGAATCGATCTCTGTCATGAGCTTGTGGAGGTTGAGCTCGCGGAAGGCGTGACGAGTGCGAAGCCGCATCGCCTCGGTGGCGTAGCCCTTACCCCAGCAATCCTTGTCGCCGATCATGATCCCGGTCGTGCCGTTGGCGTCGAGCCAGTTGATGCGATGGATCCCCGTCGCGCCGATCGGCTTCGCCTCGGCGTCGATCATCCACCACACATCGTCCTTCGACTCGCCGATCTTCTTCAGGTAGTCCCGCTCCTGCTCCAGCGTGACCGCCATGCGCCGATTGAGGTAGCGAGTGACCTCCATGTCGGCGAACCAACGTACGAAATGCTCCGCGTCGTTTTCGCGCGCGGGGCGGAGCGTCACCTTCTTTCCGCGAAGCAACGGTCCGAACATGGAAGCGGCCAGAATAGCCGCGGATGCAGCCTTCCTTCCTGGGTGGCGCGACGACCTGGCGCGAGAGAGTGACGCTGGACTAACGATGCGGTTCCTCGTGGCCGCGGGCTTCGCGATCCTCATCGCGGCCACCGCGAAAGCGATCGACGTGTTGCTGACGCCATTCGGCGCCACTTTCGACCCGGGCCTGCAACTCCCGTATGCGCTATCCGGTTATGTGCTCTATGGACTCGGCCTGGCCCTGCTCTTCTTCGCCCTGGCCGCGCACTTTGGATTCGCTGCCGCGTCGCCGCGGCTCATACGGTCGGGCGCGGCCCTCGCCGCTGTGGCCCTGCTTTCGGGCACCGCAATCGCGGCCTATGTGCCGTGGTCTCTCGCGATGGGGCTACGGTGGATCATCCCCGAAGAGCAGCCGCGGTTTGTCGTCGTCCTCGTCATCAGCACTCTGCACCTCGTCGCAGACGGTTTGCTCCTGATCTGGCTGGGGTTTCGATTGTGGTGGCTCAGGCCACCGGCCGTTGCGTGAGGGCGGCCGAGAGCAGTACTTCGTCGCCACGCCGGTCTCCGACATCGAGCTTGGCGCGGATCCGCGTGAGGTGAACGCGCAACGTGTTCGGTGACACGCCGAGCCGATCCGCGAGCGACGCGCGGTCGAGCCGCTTCCCCTCGCGCGAGAGGAGCTCCATCTCGCGAAGGATTCCCAGTTCGCGCCAGGTCAGCCCGACTGTCCGTAGGTAGAACGTCGCCTCGTCGAGCGCGGACGACCCCACCGGCGCGGCGCTGTCGGACTTCGCCCGGCGCAGCGCGGCGTCGGCGTGTGCGCTGATCTTTCGCGCCAGCTCACGCGCCGCCGGATCGCGCTCGGCCGTGCGTCCGAGCCATAACGCGACCTCGGGCAGGTAGTACGCGAACCCCTCGCCGCCGCGCGCGCCGATGTCACGCACGAGGCCGGCCGCGCGCGACGCGCCGCCCCCGCGCACGAGCGACTCGCGCCAATAGGCGGCGTGCACCGCGGCGCCGAGCGCCCAGTGCGCCATACCGCGCGCCTCGAATTCCTTTGCGGCCTCGTCCAGCATGCGCACTCCGCCACGCGGGTCGCCCTTCTCCGCGCGAACGATCGCGCGAACGTTGTTGCGGAATTGCTCGTCCTCGGGAAAACCGGTGGGCGCCCGCGTCAGAATCCGGTCCGCCACGTCGGTCTCGCCGCGCAGCAACGCGAGGTGCGCGTGGTCCTCGGCGGCGCCAGTCGCGCTCTGTCGCGCGAGACGGTCGCCGTCGGCGATCTCGCCGCGCTCCATTCGCGCGCGGGCGAGGCACAGGCACGTGTACCGCCAGACCGAGGACCCGTAAGCGCGCAGGCCGACTTCGGCCTTCGTGAACTGGTCGACCGCCTGATCGATCCGTCCTGCGGCCCAGTCGACGAAGCCCGTCGTGTAGGTGGCCCACGCGGCCTCCCACGGATCGCCCACGCGCGCGGCGTGGCGCACGGTCGCCTCCGCCGCGGCGGTCGCGTCGACGTAGTCACCCGAGTGCGACAGCAGGTGCGCGAGCTGGCGCTGCACACGCGTGACGACCAGGTCGCGCGATCGGCCTTTCGGCGCGGTCAGCAGCGCGTCCTCGGCGCGCCGCGCATTCTGCAACGCGTTGGTGATCTCGTTCTGTGCGGTGAGCACGATCGAGTTGCCGAGATAGAGCTCGGCGAGCATCAACGGATCCGAGGCGGCGTGCTTGTCGGCGATCTTCGCGAGCTTCGGCGTCTCCTCGCGCCGCACCAGGTAGTAGGAGAGGTGGAGAAGGTCGATCGCGACGCGCGCCTCAAGGAGCGGGTCTTTGACCTGCGGCAGGACCTCGTTCAGCTCGGCCCAGGCCAGGTCAAACGACTCGAAGTACTTGAGGCAGCGGGCCCGCAGCACTCGCCGCTCGAGCGTCTGACGTCCGCTCGCGAGCAAGGGAAGGAGCCGCTCGGCGTCGGCGCGCGAGAGCGGCGCAAGGGCTTGCTCCCGCAAGGTCGGCACGCATGTATTACGCCATGACTAGCAGTTGTGTTCCTGAGGCGGCTCAGGAGGTAGGCGGAAAAGCCTTCGCCAGCTCGCCTGTATGGCCGTGCGAGTGATCCGCCTGGTAGGCCGCGAAGTGACCGGCATCGACTTCGCCCCAGTCGCTGTGCGTGCCCGGGCGCGCCGTTGCGCCAGGACGCTGGAGGAGCTGGATGATGCGCGAGTGCGCGGCTGAAAGCCGCCGCGAAAGCTCCATCGGATCGCGCTCGTTGTTCCGCCTCTCCGCCGCCAGGGCGTCCTGGTCGTACGAAGCCACCGCGGGCCGGTCCTCCTCGATGCACCGGCGCACGCGGTCGGCGAAGATCTCGGCCGCGTCGGTGACGTGACCGATGATCTCGAGGGCCGTCCACCTATCGAACGTCGTCGCCCGGAGGCGCTCCGCCGGAGTTGTCCGGACGATCCGGGCGACCGTCGCCGCGTCATCGGCGAGCAAAAACGCCTTGTCCTCGTCGTACTCGAGGCGTTCCACATCCTTCTTCTATCACGGACGTACGAGTTGCGGCTCACGACGCGGACGACGTCGGGTCTTTAGGCCGACACACTGGCGTGGTGCGTGAGCTCGCCGCCGCTGCGCTGCTCCTCCTCGCGCTGGCGGTCGGCGCGCTCGCGCCCAAGTTCTGGCCTATGGACAGTGGCTCGGCGCTCGCGTCGGGACGACCGGCCTCCTCCGGACCGCTCGCGACGGTAGCGAGCGCCACATTCGCGCCCGTCTCCTGGAAAGAAAAAGACGGCGGCATGGGCTACGTCGTCTGCGGGAGCACCCAGAACTGGTCGCGGCCGACCATTTCCGAGCAGAACGCGCATCTCGCCTCGGACGCGCGATACGCCCGGATGCGCGCCGACGACCCGGGTTCCGAGGCCTGGACGAAGTTCCAAGCCGTCGCGCTCCTCTACGACGGCTCCGCGCTCAGCGCACGTATCGACCTCGTCGCGCTGACCGGCATGTGGACCGACCCGTACATCGGTGGAAATGCCGCGGGATGCACCTCCGTCGAGCCGCAGGTCTGGCTCGTCGGGTATGAGCCGGTTTCGTTCCGTGGGAGCCCAGGCATTTCCCAAATCGGGGTCCGTCAAGCGTCCGGCTACCGCATGGTCGTTCTGACCGGTGCGATCGGGACCGACCTGATCATCGTCGGGCCGGGCGGGAAGATGGCCGCCTTCGACACCAGACCCTGGCGCGGGCCGACCCCGACGCCGGCACCAAAAGCGCTTCCCACGTCCAAGACGGCCGCGAGCCCGGAGCCGCCGTTTCCCATGACGGATCGGCCCCTCGAGCTCGCGCTGCCGGGCTGCGCGATTTCGCCGCAAGGGCGGCACGCCGACGGAGGTGGCGCCGTCTGGACGGTGCAGTGCGGATCCGTCCGGGCGAACCTCGCGGTTTCCGTCGCCGCGGTGAGGCAGGGTTGGAGCCACATCGCGGGACCGCCGATCGGAGTCGGCATGCAGACCTACGCGAAGGGCAAGCTCTCGATGCAGCTCGCCTACCGACTCGACGGTCCGGCTTATTCAGACCCGATCGTGCTGGTGCAGTACTCGCGGCCGTTCGCGCAGGGCGCTGACACATCGCCTCCAAATCTCACGGCCTACCTGCGCGTGCCGACAGGCTTCGAGCTCCCGACCGGCTGCGTTTGGAAAGACGGCCCGGTGGGATTCACCAACGACGGCGCCTACGAGCTGGGGTTCGTGTGCGCGGGCCTCCCCGCGCCGGAGATTCGAGGGGCGTTCCATCGTGCGCTGCTCGCCCAGGGCTGGCGGGCAGATAACGGCGGCTTCGGCTTCATCAACTACGCGAAGGACGACATGCGTTTGACCGTGAACTTCGTCAACGAGAAGGCGGAGGCGAGCGATTCTCCCTGGGTGGTCGAGTCGCTTTGCTGTTTTGCTCCCTAGGCGGGTGAGGCGACGCCGCGCGCCACGAATTTTCCGCGACCGGCCTCGGCCCGAAGCTCTCCCCGCTCGAACACGACCTCCCCGCGGGCGATGACGATCAGAGGCCACCCAGTGACATCCCAGCCCTCGTACGGGTCGTAGTCGCAGGCCGAATGCAGCTCCGTCGCGCGGATCGTGCGGCGCGCGTTCGGATCGAAGATCACCACATCGGCATCCGAGCCGACCGCGAGCACTCCCTTGCGCGGGTACATCCCGGCGATGCGCGCGGGCGCGGTCGCGAGAACTTCGACCATGCGCGCGAGCGTGAGACGACCCTTGCGCACCCCTTCCGAATACAGCATCGGGAGCAGTGTCTCGAGATTGGAGACCCCCGGCGGGATGCGATCGAAGCTTTGTCCCGGCGCGAGCTTCGCGGCGCGCGTGTGCGGGAAGTGATCGGTACCCACGGTGTCGAGAGTTCCGTCGCCGAGCGCGGCCCAGACGGCGTCGACATCGTCGGGCTCGCGGAGCGGTGGCTGCCCGACCCAGAGCGCCGCGTCGGGGCGATCGAACTGCGCGCGCGTGAGATAGAGGTAGAGCGGTCGCGTCTCGCCGAACACGTGGACCCCGCGCCGCTTGCCCTCGCGAAGCGCATCCAGGGCCGCCCGCGAGCTGAGGTGGACCAGGTAGATCGCGGCGCCGGTGTCCTCGGCAAGCTCGATGGCCTCGCGCACCGCTTTCACCTCGGCCTCGACCGGGCGACTCGCGGGAAAGTGCCGGACAGCGGTGCGCCTCGCGGCGTGCAGCTCGGCGGTCCGGGCGGCGACGATCTCGTAGTCCTCGGCGTGGATGGCGACCACCGTCCCCGCCCGAGCGGCCGCTCGCAGGAGAAGGCGGTAGTCGTCGCGCCGCTCTCCGAACCGTGGGGTGACCATGAAGACCTTGAGCCCGGCGTGTCCGTCGCGCACCACCGCGGGGATCTCGGCGCGGGCCGCCTCGCTCGGATCCGTGACGACGATGTGAAAAGCGAAGTCGGCGAGAGACCGTTCGGCGTCGCGTCTCCCGCGATCGATGCCACGCCGGAGCGAACCGTCCTCCTGGTAGACCATCGACGCGACGGTGGTCACGCCGCCGGCGATCGCGGCACGCGTGCCGTGCTCGAAGTCGTCGAGGGGCGCGAACGTCGGCGTCGAGGCGAGATGCGTGTGGAGATCGACGCACCCCGGGAGCACGAGCTTGCCCCGCGCATCGATATCACGTGGCGCCGAACCCACCTCACCGATCGCGCTGATGCGCTCGCCCGATATCGCGACGTCGGCGTGACGCGCGGCGTCTGGGGTGACGACGAGGCCGCCGCGTATCGCTAGATCGATTGCGTGCCTCGCCGGGCGAAGAGGAGCACGAACCCCACCGCCAGACCCGCGAGCATGACCACGTGGATCCACAGGTCGACACCGAGAAGGCCGCGGGCGACGACGATGCTGAGCCCGAAGATCGTCCCGGCGAGCACGATGCCGTACGCGATCCGCGCGGGGACCAGGCCGATGATTGCCGCGGCCAGGACGAGACCGAGAAGGCTCTCCGCGATGCTCGCCGGCGCGAGCGCGCCCGCCGGGATCAACGCGCCGGAGTGGTACGCCGCGGCCCCGAAATACACCACCGCGTTCACCACCGTGAGGACCCGGAGCGTTCCTCCCATGGGCTCAGTCGCCGTCCTCTTCGAGTCGCGAGAGGCGGTCGGCTTCGTCCTGCTCGGCCAGGGCGTCGACGAGATCGTCGATGTCGCCGTCCAGCCGGCGGTCCAGGTTCGAGAGGTTGTAGCCGAGGCGCCGGTCGGTGAGCCGGTCCTGTGGGAAGTTGTACGTGCGCATCTTCTCCGACCGCTCGCCGCGGCCGATCTGCGCGTTTCGTGCGGACGATTCGCGCTCCTGACGCTCCTCCGCGGCGCGCGCGAGAAGCCGCGAGCGCAGCACAGCCATGGCCTTGGTTTTGTTCTTGAGCTGGCTCCGCTCGTCCTGGCAGGTGACGACCTCGCCGGTCGGGAGGTGCGTGATCCGCACCGCGGAGTCGGTCGTGTTCACGCCCTGGCCACCGTGGCCACCGGCGCGGTAGACGTCGATCTTCAGGTCGTCTTCGTTGATCACGAGATCGTTCTCTTCGGCCTCGGGCAGAACGGCGACCGTCGCGGTCGAGGTATGGATACGCCCCTGCGCCTCGGTCTTGGGCACGCGCTGCACCCGGTGTACGCCTGACTCGAACTTCAGCTTCGAGTACGCGCCCCGGCCGGTGACTTTGAAGATGACCTCTTTGAAGCCGCCCTTCTCGGCGTGGCTCGCGGAGAGCTCCTCGACCTTCCAACGATGCCGTTCGGCGTAGCGCAGATACATCGTGTAGAGGTCGAGCGCGAACAGCGCGGCCTCTTCCCCGCCCTCGCCGGCGCGGATCTCGACGATGACGTTCTTCTCGTCGAGCGGATCGCGAGGCACCAGCTGGCCGCGCAGCCGCGTCGTGAGCTCCCCGGTCCTTGCGGAGAGCTCCGCAACCTCCTCGCGGGCGAGGTCGCGCAGGTCCGCGTCGTCGCCCTCGACGAGCTGCTGCGCCTCCGCGAGCCGCCGCTCGGCATCGCGCAGCGAGCGGATCGTCTCCACGATCGGAGCGAGCGACGAGAGCTCCTGACCGACCTCGCGGATGCGGTTACGGTCGGAGGTCGTCTCGGGATCCGACACCTTCCGCTCGAGCTCCTCGTAGCGGCCCTCGACGCCTTCGAGCCTGCGGCGCAGTCCCGGTGTGAGCACGTCGCTCATGCCGCCACCTCGCCTTCGCGGTCGCCGGCGATCGCCTCTTCGAGCGACGCCACGGCCACCTCGATCATCCGGGCGTCCGGTCGGCGCGTCGTGATGCGCTGCAGGAGGAGCCCGGGCGCGACGAGCAGCCGCATCACAGGTGACCGCTCATGCGCCGCGCCGAGACGGAGCGCCTCGTACGAGATGGACGCGACCGGGATGACCAGCAGGAGCCGAACCACAAGGTCGACCAGCAGGTTCACTCGCGGCAGGAACGCGAAGATCGCGATCGCGATGACGACGACAAGCAGCAGGAACGCGGTGCCGCAGCGTGGGTGGGCCGTCGGATACTGCTCGATGCGCGCGGGAACGAGTGGATCGCCGTGCTCGAACGCATGGATGGTCATGTGCTCGGCGCCGTGATACGCGAAGACGCGCCGCACGTCCGGCAGGAAGGAGATCGCGACGAGGTAGCCGACGAGCAGCGCAAGCCGGATCAGGCCCTCGGTCACGTTGAGGACGATCGAGCTTGGGATCAGCGCGCGAGCCGCGCTCGTCGCGAGATACGGCACGCCGATGAAGAGCAGAAGCGCGCCGACGAGGGCCACGCCCATGATGAGCGTGTTCCCGCCCTTCCCGAGCTGCTCGTCCTCGTCGAGCTGCACCTCGGCGGAGCGCATGAGCATGCGGATGCCGTAACTGAGCGACTCCCAGAGCACAACGACCCCGCGCACGAACGGTAGGCGCGCAACGCGCGAGCGGACGAGCGGGGAACGGAGCGGCTCGCGGTAGCGGTAGATCTCACCGTTCGGCTTGCGACACGCAAGCGCTATGGTGCGACGACCGCGGATCATGACGCCTTCGATGACCGCCTGCCCGCCATAGAGAGTGGGCTGCTGCTTTTCGGTCATACCCGGTCGTGGCCGGGCGTGATCGGCACCTAACGGTGCGGGGCGGCCTCCGCGGACGCGGGCGCGTCGGCCGCTTTCTTGGCGTACCGCTTCGTAAAGCGCTCGACGCGACCCTGGACGTCGAGGATGTGCTGCGTCCCGGTGTAGAAGGGATGGCAGCCGGCACAGACCTCCACGTGGAGCTCCGGCTTCGTCGACCCGGTCGTGTAACTGCGACCGCAGGCGCAGATGATCTTCGCCTGCATGTATTTGGGGTGAATCTTCTCTTTCATGACCTGACCTCTATACCGCGACGACGTTCACACGGCGCCGGTCGTCGCGTGCCGCCTTGAACTCCACGGTCCCCGCAATGAGGGCGAAGAGCGTGTGGTCCTTGCCCACGCCGACATTGTTTCCGGGCAGGACCTTGGTGCCGCGCTGCCGGACGATGATCGTGCCGGCTTCGACGCGAGCGCCCGCGTATTCCTTGACGCCGAGCCGCTGGCCGGCGCTGTCTCGTCCGTTGCGGGTGGAACCCGCGCCTTTCTTGTGTGCCATTTCCTTACGCCTCGATCTTCGTGATGCGGAGAGTCGTCTCGTCCTGCCGGTGACCGCGGGTCTTCCGCGACCGCGTCTTGTTCTTGTATTTGAACACGCGGATCTTCGGTCCTCTTCCGTGCCCGACGATCTGGGCGGTGACAATGGCGTCGGTCACGAACGGGGTTCCGGCGCGGACGCGTACGCCGTCGGCGAAGAGCAGCACCTGGTCGAGGATGACCGTCTCCCCGGCGTCGCCCGCCCGGCGATCGACGGTGATGGTGACTCCCTCTTCGACCCGGTAGCTTCGCGCGCCGCTACGGACGACCGCGTACACGGACTCTGGACCTCTCCGAACAGAAAAAGTCGCCGCGCTGCATGCGCGACGCAATAAAAGTATAGCTGACGACTACCCTCCGGCAGTCCTCGCCGGTCGCTCGCTTCGGCTCGGCGGCCGCGGCTAGCTCAAGCGGCCGTGGGGACTGGCACCATCGACGGCCGGGCCCACAACCGAAGAGTGAAGGTGACAAGGCCCAGAAGGATCGCGAGCCCCATGACCGGGGCCGTGAAGCGTTCGAAGAACGTGATGTTCGCGAGCAGCACGACGATGAACGCCGCCACGCCGGCATTCAGGCCCCAGAAGACCACGCTGTCCGCCCACGGCAGCACGGCCGTGCGGTCGGCGGTGAACGCAATGAGTAGCGCGAAATTCAAGTTGGTCATCACGCCGACGAAGAGGGCGTGGTCGAGGGTCACCGCCACCGACGACGGCACCTCGCTGAAGTCCTTGTAGATGTTGAGTACGAACAGGGCGAGGATCAGGTAGATGATCGAGCCGACGTTGAGCACGAGGAATGGCACCGCGACGGCGGCATGACGCGAGCTGCCGGCATGGGTCCAGCTCGACCGTACCGCCGACCAGCCGACCCGGATGAGGAAGATCACGAGCGCGGGGACCTCGAGGAGGACTGCGCCGCCGGCAGCCTGCGGTTGACCGAGCGCGAAGCCGACGGCGATCGCGAGGGCACCCAAGAAGAGAAGGCCCACCTGGACACGGCCGGCCCACGACGCGGACGTCGACGTAGGCCTGTACCAGTACTCGATGAGTCCCATACCGAGAAGCAGGAGGAAGCCGACGACCTGAGCGGTGATGTGGCCACCGATGATGTTCATCGGCTCGAACTGATCGCCCCTCGCGAGCGCGAACTGCGCGTACACGCCGAGGGACGACCCGATGACCAACGAGACCAGACCTGCGATCGCCGAGAGCTGAGGCACGCTGAGACGTCCAAGGCCGATGCGTCGCGCCTCTCCGATGGACCAGCCGAGAAGGAAGACGATGGCGACGAACACCGGGGTGCTGAGGGCCGCGCGAGCGATGAAGCTCCCGCTCCAGAACCCGGCGACGTAGAGAGGAATGCTTCCCGTGAGCGCGATGGCCAGGCCACGAACGAGGCCCTCGTTCGCTTTGCGAGGACCGGTGCCGCCGAAGATCCAAAGGCAAGCAGCGGCGACACCGAGGGTGATCCAGCCGAGCGTTCCAGCGTGAACGTGCGTGAGGAGGACGCTGCGCTCGAGCGTCCCGAACACTTTCGTGCCGTTTGCAATCCCGATCAGCACTGTGACGACGAAGATCAGCATCGCGATCTGAAGCAGCCACCCGATCTCCGGGCGGTAGCGCAGCGTTCCCACGGATTCCTCCCTCAGCGCGCTCGCGAGTCGAGAGCGACGACCTGCACGTTTTCAGGCAGCGAACCGCGCGTCACGGACAGTTTGGGCACGGGCGTCAAATCTTTGACGCCGAGCTCGTGGAGCAGCCGGTCGAAGGGAGCGTGCGTGTCCTTCTTCGCGTCGGGGTCGTAGGACATCGGCACGACGACCTTGGGTTCGAGCTGGTGGATGACCTCGGCGGCCTTCGCCGCCGTGAGATTCACGTCGCCCCCGGAGATCGGGACGAGGACGATGTCCACGTCACCAAGACGTTCGAGGTCGCCCGCGGAAAGCTCATGGCCGAGATCCCCGAGGTGGCAAATGACGAGGTCGTCCAACCGGATCGCGAAGACCGTGTTCCGTCCCCGGACCGAACCCTTCGAATCATCGTGGAAGGTGCCGAGACCGGTCACCAGGACCTCGTGGACCTCGTATTCACCCGGGCCGCGAAGCACGACGGGCTCGCCGCCGACCGACTTGAGACTCGAGTGCCCGGGGTGCTCGTGCGAGATGGTGACGATGGCGGCCTCGGTCTTGGTTATGGCGTGCCCAGACTTGGGGTCAGGTGGGTCGGCCAGCACGACGCCTTCGCGCCCGCGCATGCGAAAACAAGCGTGACCGAGCCAGGTCAGGTCCATGGAGCGGGGCCGAGAATACGCGAAACAACGCGCCGGCCGAGCGGGTAGTCCAACTCGACCCGACCTCCTGGCTGGGGCGGCGGAGGCTTCTCTGACCGACACCGACCAGGACGTCGTCAAGGCTTGTCTGGCTGGTGATGCGGACGCCTACGCGGCTTTGGTCGAGCGCTACGGTGGCCGCGTGTTCAACATCGCACTCCGGATCACCGCCGACACCGACGCGGCGAAGGACTGCGCACAGGAGGCTTTCATTCGCGCCTATCGCGCGCTCCATCAGTACGACCCCGCGCTCCCGTTCGGCCCCTGGCTGTATCGGATCACGACGAACGCGAGCCTCAACCACGTGCAACGCTGGCACGCCCACCAAACACCGGTCGACGAGCTGCCCGAGGATCCCGAGGAGATCGCGGAGGGTCCCGAGGCGACCGCGGTCCGCCGTGAAGAGGTCGCCGAGGTCGTGGCGGCGATGGAAGAGCTTCCGCCGGCGTACCGCGCCGCGCTCACCCTCCGCCACATGCAGCAGCTCTCCTATCAGGAGGTTGCCGATGCCCTCGGGATCCCCCTGGGTACGGTGAAGACGCACCTGCATCGCGCGAGGGCCGCGCTCAAGGTGCGCCTCGCCGCGCGCCTGAGGGGGCGAAGCGCATGAGCGGATTCGCCCCGGGCGACCTCGACCCGGCGGAGCGGCGAACCCACCAGCTGCTCGCGAGCGTCCCTCCGCGCGCGGTTCCGCTTGGCTTTCGCGACGCGGTCATGCGCGGGGTCGCGGGCGAAAGACGAATGGCATGGGAGTGGATAACCGCGGCGGCCCTCGCGGTCCCCTCGCTCGTGTTTCTCGTGTATCAGCACGCGACGAACGGGGACGAGCTCGCCACGGCCTTCAACAACGTGATCGCCGCCGCGACCGCGGACTCGGCCGACGCCTTCTTCTTCGTAGACGGCGCGACGGTGCTGGCGCTCGCGCTCGTGGGGATCGCGAGCCTCATCGCGGCGCATGCCGCGATCGCGATGCCGATGCGTCGGACCGCGAGATGAAGCAGCGCGACGCGTTGGTCGTGCTCGGCGCCGTGATGCTCGCGGTCGGTGTCTCCGCGATCCTTCTCGCGTCGTCGCTGGCGTCGGCTTCACCGAACCGCCGCATCTTCTTCGACCCCCGCAACTCGCCACCACCGGCTCGCACTGTGATCGACACCCAGCGCGATCTTCCAGGCGCTCTCCAGCCGATCGTCCCGGTGCAGCGCGGGCTCACCGACACGGCTCGCGACGCGGCCGGCTATCTCCTCATCCTCCTCGCGACGTCGGGCGCTCTCGTCCTTGCCCGCGACCAGGTCGTGAGCACCTATCGCGCGTCGTTCGGAGGCTGGCGGTCGCAACTCCGTGTCCTCTTGAGCGGGCTCGCGGTCATCGGAGTCGGGGTCTCTGCGGCAGCGCTCGCTGGGATCGTTTTCCTCGGCTCCGTTACGAGCCTTCGCAACGCCGGAGTGGTCGGGGTCCCCGCCGCGCTCCAGGTGGGCCTCGCCACGTTCAGCGTGATCCTCGTCGTCACGGGGATCGCCGCCGTGGTCGGTTTCGCCGCCGCCTCCTGGCGCCTGGGGGACGCCCTGTTCAGGGTCGGGCGGCTCCGCCGCTACAACGGGAAGGTGCCAGCGCCTCTCATCGCCCTCTTAGGCGCCACCCTTATCTATATCTCGTGGCAGCTTCCATATCTGGGCGCTGTGGCCGTGGTGGGGGCCCTCGCGTATGCGCTTGGCGCGGTCGTGACGGCGCGCCTGTCGCCTGCCCCGCGCCCACAGAGCGCGACGTAAGAGGCGCGACGGAGCAGAGGGGAAGACACCGATGACCGTATTTCGAGGAATCCTGATGACCTGGCCCGGTCGGATCTTTGCTCTCGCCCTGGTCGGATTGATGGCGGGCGGCGCGGTCTTCGTGTCTCGCGCGAACGCCCCCGCCGCGAAGACGGAGATCCGCACGCAAGCCGTGACGAAGGGCTCGGTCATCCAGAGCGTCGCGGTTTCCGGATCGGTCGCGGCGATGAACCAGACAAAGATGAGCTTCAAGACCTCGGGCAAGATCGCGGCTATCTACGTGTCGGTGGGTCAGCAGGTGACGGCCGGCCAGCCGCTCGCGAAGCTCGACACGACCGACCTGGAAGCCGCTCTCGCGCAGGCGCAGGCGAACCTCGTGACCGCGCAGAACAACTACAACCGCACCGCCTCAACGACGAGCGACGCGCAGAAGGCGCTGAACCAGGCTCGCCAGCAGGCCGCGCAGGATCTCGCGACGGCGCAGGCCGCCCTCGCCAAGCTCACGACCAACTACGCGGCCGCGAAGTCGAACTTCAGCTCATTCACCGACAACGCGACGAGCGGGATCGCGAGCTTCCAGGACAGCCTCGGCACGATCCAGTCGCAGATCGACGCACTCATCGCGGAGATGCAGAGGATCGTCGGCGGCGGTGACACCGGCGATCTGCGCAACGCGCTGAATGCGATCAGCGGAGCGAATTCCCCGGCGCTGCAGAACGCGCGGGCGAACTCGGTCACCCTCCTTTCACCCGCGCTCGCGGACTACCAGAGCGCGCGGAGCGCCTTGCTGTCCCTCGTGGCCCAATACGACGCGGCGGCCGCAGCAGGGAGCGACACGACTGGCATCGCCTCGAGCTTCCAGCTCGCGCAGACGAACTACACGATCGCGACCTCGCGCCTCACCAGCGCGCTCGACACGACCTCCGCGGTGCTCGCGACGGTGCAGAGCAGCGTCACCACTGCGCAGGGCAGTCTGAACACGCAGTCGACAAAGGGCCTTCACGATCCCTTCGACCAGTGGCGAGCCGACCTGGCCACGCTTTACACGCTGGTGAGCGGACAACAGCAGAACGTCTCGACCGTGAAGCTGAAGATCGCGCAGGCGGCGACCTACGCGAACACCATGAACGACGCCATCGGCGGTTCGATCGCGACCGCGACGCAGAACGTGACGACCACGGCGCAGCGCGGACAGCAGTCGATCGATTCGGCCCAGACGTCCTTGAACTCGAAGCCCTACGACCTGACGAACTCCCAGGCGAGCGTCGACAACGCCTCCGCCGCGGTCGACACGGCACAGTCGAACCTCACGAACGCCGTGGCCACCGCGCCGGCCGCGGGCGTGGTCGCCTCCATCGCATCGCAGGTGGGCGAGACCGCCGCGAATCCGTTCATGGTCCTCGCAAACACGACCTCGCTCGTCCTCCACGGGACGCTTGGCGAGAGCGACGTCGCCAAGGTGAAGCTCGGCCTCGTCGCGAATATCACCGTGGATGCCGTGAGCAGCACCTCACGCATGACGGGCCGTGTCACCTCGCTCGACCCGGTCGCGACGATCCAGTCGGGCGTACCGGTGTACGGCATCGACGTGACCATCGACATCGCGAACCCGCTGGTGAAGGCCGGTATGACCGGAACGGCGACCGTAATCATCGCGAGCAAGCAGGGCGTCCTCACCGTACCAAACCTCGCGATACGCACGACCGCCGGACGCCGCTACCTGCAGGTCCTGAAGGGCGGCGAAGTGGTGGACACCGACGCGACCTTCGGTATCGCGAACGACACCACGACGGAAGTGATCAGCGGAGTCGCGGAGGGCGACCTCGTGGTGCTGCCAGCTGCGCGCGCGACCGCGACCGCACGGCCCGGTGCGGGCGGGGGTGGCTTCGGCGGCGGCGGACCGGTCATCGTCGGCCGGTGATCCAGAGCGTCGTTCAGCTGCGCGGCGTCACGAAGACGTACCGCATCGGGCGGGAGATCACCGTGAATGCCTTGCGCGGCGTCGACCTCGACGTCCGGGCCGCTGAGTTCGTAGCGATCATGGGCCCTTCGGGCTCCGGCAAATCAACGCTCATGAACATCCTCGGATGCCTCGACGTGGCCGATGGCGGCACGTACATCCTCGCCGGCGAGAACGTTGGAAAGCTCTCCGACGGCCAGCTCGCCGGCATTCGCAACAAGCACGTCGGTTTCGTCTTCCAGACGTACAACCTGCTCTCGCGACTGAACGCGATCGAGAATGTCGAGCTTCCGCTGATCTATGGGGGCGATCGCAAGCAGCGACGCGAACGCGCCCTCGCGGCGCTCGAGCAGGTGGGCCTTGGCGACCGGATCCATCACCGCCCGAGCGAGCTCTCCGGCGGCCAGCAGCAGCGTGTAGCGATCGCGCGGGCGCTCCTCAACGATCCGTCGATGATCCTCGCCGACGAGCCGACCGGAAACCTCGACTCCCGCTCGAGCGCGGAGATCCTATCGATCTTCCAGCGCCTCAACGACATGGGCAAGACCGTCGTGATGGTCACGCATGAGCCGGACGTGGCGGCGCACTGCAAGCGCATCGTGCGCATGCGCGACGGGCTCATCGCTCGTGACGAGCTTGTGCCGCGACCGCGCCGCGCCGAGGACGAGCTCGCCGTTGGCATAGGCGCAGCGGAGTGAAGCTCTACGACTCGTTCCGCTCGGCGCTGCAATCGCTGGTCGTGAACAAGCTTCGGTCGGCGCTCACGATGCTCGGCGTCATCATCGGCGTCGCCGCCGTCATCGCGATGGTGAGCGTCGGCAACGGCGCATCGCAGAGCGTCCAGAACACGATCCTCAACCTCGGCTCGAATCTCGTGACGGTGCAGCCGCAGTTCGGCAATGACAACGGCCTCAAGGGGGCGGGCGCGCAAGCGCAGAACCTCACGCTCGACGACATGCGCTCGATCCAGGACCAGCTCGGCGCGTCGATCGCCGCGGCGGAGGCCGAGCAGCAGGCTGGCCGCTGGCAGGTGACGGCGGCAGGGCAGAACTGGAACACCCAGGTGTCCGGCGTGACCGAGGACTACCCCATCGTCCGCGACTGGGGCGTCGATAGCGGCGAGTTCTTCGCGACGTCCGATCTCAACGTGAACGCCCAGGTCGCGGTCCTCGGCGCAACGACCGCGACCAACCTGTTCGGGGACATCGACCCGGTGGGCCAAACGATCCAACTGCGGCAGGCGTTCGGTGGCGGTGGGCAGGGCGGCGGTCAGCAGCGCGCGCGGATCCTGAATTTCCGTGTCGTCGGCGTGCTCGGCATCAAAGGGAGCACTTTCGGCTTCAGCCGCGACGATCAGATACTCGTTCCGCTCACGACAGCCCAGCACGTGCTCACCGGCCAGCTCAACCGCGTGAGTCAGATCGTCGTAAAGGCAACGTCAAGCGACACCATGGAACTCACCACGAGCGACGTGAACAACATCCTTCTCCAGCGCCACAACATCGGCGATCCCGCGAACGCGGACTTCACCGTGACGAATCAGAACGACACGCTCGCGGCGCTCAGCTCCGTGACCGGCACGTTCACGCTCTTGCTCGGCGCGATCGGCGGGATCTCGCTGCTCGTCGGCGGCATCGGGATCATGAACATCATGCTCGTCTCGGTGAACGAGCGGACCCGTGAGATAGGCATCCGCAAGGCCGTCGGCGCGCGCCGCGGAGACATCCTCAACCAGTTCCTCATCGAGGCGATCGCGCTGACGGGCCTCGGCGGCGTGATCGGCATCCTGCTCGGCTGGGCGATCACGGTGGTCGTCCACCAGATTCCGCAAGCGGCGAGCCTGCCGCTCCTCATCACGAGCGGCACCGTGATCATCGCCGTCGGCGTGTCCGTCGCGATCGGCGTCGTCTTCGGGCTCTACCCGGCGATGCGCGCGGCACGGCTCCATCCCATCCAGGCACTCAGATACGAGTAGCGAACCAAAAAGGGGAATCAGATGAAGGCACCGCAGATCGTGATCGGCGTCGTCGCGGCGCTTGCTCTCGCGGGCGGCGGATTCGCTGCCGGGATGACCTACGACAAAGCGCAGAGCCCGAGCACGACGGGCACGACGGGCACGACGGGCACGACGGGCGCGACCGGGGCGCGCGGCGGAACCGGCGCTCGTGGCGCCTTCGGGGGAGGCGGCGCGCTCGGCGGCCAGCAGGCCGTCACCGGTCGCATCCTCGCCGTCAACGACGGTTCGATCACAGTCGCCGCGGTCGACCGCGGTCAGGGCGGACCCGGCGCGCAGGCATCGGCATCGCCCGCAACCACGTCAGAGATCGTGCTCGTGGGATCGACGACGCGGATCGTCAAGACGACCGAAACGGATGTGAAGCTCAGCGACCTCAAGGCGGGCGACCAGGTGACCGTTGTCGGCACGACCGACTCCACCGGGATGGTCTCGGCGACCGCGATCGTTGTGGGCTCGACGAACATCCTGGGGCAGCTCTTCGGCTCGCAGACCGGCACCGCCGGTCTCGGCGGTGGCGGCGCGCGACCAAGCGCGAGCCCGACCAAGGCGCCGTAGCCTGCTCGACTAGCGTCATGGCGTGACGCGCGGATTCCGTCTGCCGGACCGAACGTACCTGCCCGCGATCTTCGAACGTCTCGCCATAGCTGAGCAGGACGAGCTCGAGATTCTCGCCGGGTGGCCGTCGCCGACGATGGAGCCAGAGACCTGGCGGCCGCTCGAGCGCGCCTACCGGACGCTCGTCGCGGACATGGGCGGGTGCGAGATCAGGGAGCTTCCCGGCCCTGCCTCCGTCGAGTCAACCTCGCTCGGACGTTATTTCTTCGTCTACGTGTACCTGGCCGCGCTTGCGGAGGCGCGCCGGTTCCATCGGGAGCGCGGCATTCCCGACGACATTTCGTGGGCCACGCTCTCCGACCTCGGCCGGAACCTCGTGCGTGATCGCCTGCTGTTCGGCAGCGGAGGTCTACGCACGAGTTCATGGCTCACGCTTCATTTCCGCGGTTCGATCTACGAGCTCGGACGTCTTCAGTTCAACCGCATGCGCGTCCGCGCGGCGCGCGTCGCGAACGCGTTTCGCGAGGGCGACCACGCGCTTGGCATCCATATCCCGGAGAACGGACGGCTCAGCCCCGAGGCCTGCGATGACTCCTTCGCGCGAGCTCGGTCATTCTTCGCGCGCCACTTTCCGGAAACGCCGACGCGCGTCGGAATCTGTACGTCGTGGCTGCTCGACCCGCAGCTCGCCGACTACCTTGCTCCGGACTCAAACGTCCTCCGGTTCCAGCGCCGCTTCACCAGCATCGGAGAGGGCTACGACGGCGACGCGGACATCCTGCGGTTCGTCTTCCATCGCATCGCGCCGGACATCGACGAGCTGCCGCAGCGCACGACACTCGAGCGCGCGATCGTCGCGCACCTCCGTGCGGGAAAGCATTGGCGGAATCGCACCGGTTGGCTGGAGCTGTAGGCGCAGCCGCGGCGACGCGCGGCACCGCCACGCGTTAGTGCGGCTCGGGTCCTCGGTCGTCTCGGGCAGTAGCTACTGAGGTGGCGATCTGGCTGGCCAGATCGGCGGAGGCTCAGCAGACCGCAGGCGCGGCAGTGCCGAGGACTACTGAGGTGGCGATCTGGCTGGCCAGATCGCCGGAGGCTAAGCAGACCGCAGGCGCGTCAGCGCCGAGGACTAC
>Ga0209806_1000314_pt1 | contig 32295 bp, 29 predicted proteins | sample GraSoiAngelo_152_FD_186166 | JGI IMG/M metagenome (GOLD analysis project Ga0209806, IMG submission 186166) | Grasslands soil microbial communities from the Angelo Coastal Reserve, California, USA - 14_1009_12_30cm (SPAdes) (version 2) | ecosystem: Environmental > Terrestrial > Soil > Grasslands ... | reverse complement strand
CTCCGCGTCGTCGAGCTGGTGAAGGTCCGCGCTCGCCATGCCAAGGTTGTGGTAGGCGATCGCACAACCGTGCTCATCGTTCGACGCGCGGTAGGCGTCGAGCGACCGCCGGTAACGCGCCAGCGCTTCGTCGAAGTCGCCCTGGATGTTCGCCAGGATGCCGAGGTTCTGCTCCACCCGCGCACGCAGCTCGCGGCTCTGTCCGCCGAGCTCCAGGGCGCGGAGGAAGTGTTCGCGGGCATCGGCGATGGCGTCCGTCTCCAGGTCGATCCCACCGAGGGTGTTGAGGGCCTCGCCGGCGAGCACGGTATCGCCGGCGTGGCGCGACACGGCGTGACTCCGGCGGCACAGCTCTCGTGCGTCGGCCGAGTCACCCCGGCGGTGCCGCACGACGGCGAGGCGCCGGAGCGCCTCTGCCAGCACCAAATGCTCTCCTGCGCGCTCCGCCGCGACGATCGCCGCTTCGTACGCCGCGATCGCCTCGGGCATTCGAGCCGCGCGTTCCCCGGCGCGAGCGTCGCGGAGCAGGTCCGCCGCGGGGCGCGCCGGCGCGCCCGAGCCCGGGGGATTGGAAACCGGGCTGGGGATCGCCGTCACGCGGGTGTCACCAGGCAACGGCGTAGTTGGAGAAATGATCCACTCGCCCCGTGACCTGTTTGGCAAACAGGTTGTCGAGCGACAAGAGGTACGAGAGGATGCCGAGCGCATCGCTGACGTACGCGACCCGCTTCGGCAGCAATCGGCCGAGCAGGTTGCAGTTCGCGTAGCTCATCGTGAGAGACGCGGACCGCTGGAACTTGAGCCCCGCCGGCTGGAACTGGACGGCGTTGACGCCGTGCCCCGTCACCAACGCACCCGTGATCGCCACCGGCGAGAGCAGCGCTCCGGCGGGGACCGTTAGCGTGTGCGGTCCGACACGAATCGTACCGCCCGCAGACCCGACCGTCTGTGTCGCCGAGGCGTACGGGAGGCTGGAGCATTGCAAGAGCCCGGTGGCCCCGAGGAGGTCCCCAATGAGCGATGCCTGGGGGGCGGCGGGCGGAGCTGGCTCGGGAGCGCTTATCAGGGCCCGGTCGCTGCACCCGGACACGACCAGCGCGATCACCAGCCAACGAAGGGCTTTCATGACCTCACCTTGCTTTCTTGAGGGCGCGGGGTAATGGGGATTTCCTGCACGGCCCCTGTCACTGCCGGATGCTTGGTAGCCAGTAGGTCTGGAATCGCCAGCAACGCGTCCAGCTTCTCGGTCTCGACCTTCGCGCGCAGCCGCTCGAACGTGGCGCGCGCCGCCAGCGCCATCTGTTTCGCCGCCGCGACGTCGCCGACGAGGGCCAGCAGGTGGGCGAGATCGCGCTGCGCACTGGCAACGAGCAGCGGGCGCTGGTGCTCGGTCGCGCGGTCGATCACCTGGCGGAGCATCGCTTCGGCGTCTTGCGCCTTCCCAGCGACGCCGAGCGCCACGGCGAGGATCCGCAGGTCCTCGGTCTCGAGGACCGCGTCTTTGAGCTCACGGTGCACCGCGAGGGCTCGCTCCGCGTCCCGGATGGCGGGCTCGGGCTCACCCCGGGCAACCCGGATCTCGGCCAGTCCCGCGAGGGCCTGGGCCTGGAGCGCCCGGTCGCCCAGTCGCTCGGCCTCCCGCAGCGCCGTACCGGCGACCCGCAGCGCGCGGTCCAGCTGCCCCTGCTCCCGGTAGGTGATCCCGAGATTGTGCTGCGACTCGACGACGCCGCGGTCATAGCTGGCCTTTTCGTACGCAGCGATGGCGCGGGCGTACGCCCCAACCGCCCGGCTGTAGTCCCCCTGCAGGTTGGCGATAATGCCGAGGTTGTTGGCGCATCGGCCGACCGTGACCATATCGTTGTCCTGCATCGCCTTTTCCTGCGCCCGCGTGAAGAAGTACGTAGCCTCACTGATCCCGCCCCGCTCCAGCGCGATCGCGCCGCACACGTTGAGGGCCCGCACTTCCAGCGTCCGATCGCCCAGCATCCGTGCCCGCAACTGCGCGACCATGGCCCACTGCTGGCCCAGGTCAACCCGACCAAGTCGGGCATGCGCGATCCCACAGAGCAGGGTGAGCATGGGCGACTGCTCGAGCTCGTCCGGCGAGCGCTTGCTCAGATAGGCGAGTAGCTCGGCGTAGAGCCCGGCATCGGCGAGCGCTTGCGCCGCATTGAGCGGCGCCAGCGACCCGCGCAACTCGGCGGCGAAATCGTCGTCCCAGCCCTGGCTAGCCAAGTTGCGGATTTCGTCTTCGGCTCCGAGGCGCGTAAAGACGGCCTTGGCGCGCCGCGCGGCGGCCTGGGCCTCGGAGGTCCGCCCGCTCCCCCGCAGGAGCAGGGCGAGGTCCCGCGTCGCTTCGGCCAGGAGCTGAGGCCGCCCGTGCGGCTCCGCCCGCGCGATCACCTCGCGCAACGCGCGCTCGGCGGCCCCCGGCTGGCCCTCAGCCACCAGCAGCGACGCCGCGACCCGCAGATCCTCGGCCTCCCCGACCGTATCGCGCAGCCCACCACGAAGCTCCCGAACCCGGTCGAGCTCGCCCCGTGCCAGCGCCAGCTCGCGGCGGGCCACCCGGATCTCCGCACGCCCCCTGAGTGCGAGCGCCCAGAGTGACCGATCCCCCTCGACTTCCGCTTGCCCGACGGCCCGGTCGGCCGCTGCCAACGCCTGGTCGAGCGCCCCTTGCTCCCGATAGGCGATCGCGAGGTTGTGGTGACATTCGGCGACGCCCCGCCGCAGGCCGGCGCGGTCGAAGGCGGCCGCGGCGAGCTCCCAGGATCCGATCGCCTCGGCGTGCCGTCCCCGCAGGTTACTGATGATCCCGAGATTGTTGGAGCAGCGGCCGGTGGTGGCAGCGTCCCCGTCCCGGCTGGCGGCCAAGAGGGCCTGCGTGAAGTAATCCGCCGCCTCGTCGATCCGCCCGCTCACCAGGGCGATGGCGCCCCGTGCATTGAGGGCGTTACGCTCGACCGCCTGCTCGTCCCGCTTGCGGGCCAGGTCGAGGGCCAGGTCGAGCCACCGCTGTCCGTCATCGTGCCTCCCGAGGCGCGCGTGCGCGGTTCCGTACAGCAGTGCGAGACTCGGCGAATCCGCCAGCTCGCTCCCCGCTCGCGCGCCGAGGTACTCGACGACCTCGGCATGGCGTCCGGCGGCGGCGAGCTGCCGGGCGGTGTCGATTACGATTGACGACGAATGCATCGGCACTCTCGCCGGGCTACCAGCAAACCGCGTACTCCGAGAAGTGAGGTAATGCGCTGACGAACGATTTGTCCGGCAGCACTTGGACCGCCGGGATTCGCTCCCACATGCCGTCCGTGCCCTCGCGATACCACAGCCCCAGCAGCTGGCTCTCGATGCGGGAGTCGGTGTCGTCCAACACACCGTCGCCGTTCAGGTCGCCGTCGGCACCGCCGTAGGAGATTTGCAGCTGGCCAGGGTCGCCGAACAGCAACCCCGTCGGCTCGAGCGACACTTTGATATTGTCCGGGTCGATCGTCACTGTGATCAGAACCGAGTCCCCGGGCGCAAGATCGCCGACACCGGGGACATAGGCCGGATCAGTGGTGGTGAGCCGCAAGAACGCCGAGCTCGTGTCCCCGGTGGAGCTCAGGTAGTTGATCTGAAGGGAGCGCGGCTCGCCGCGGACCGCCCAGAACGAGCCCGTATAGCGATCGAGACTGAGCCCAGCGGCTTGAGAGGCCAGGAGAGCCCCGCCGACGGGCTGACGGGAGAGAGCGCCGGTCACGGTGAACTGCGGCGGGGAGCTCCCGGCCCAACGGAGAAAGTGGGGCGCCGCGGCCGCGGGCTGCTCGACCGCCGTGGGATGCGACCCGTTGGTGCACCGGGCCGCGAACAGCGCGAGCGCGAGCGGGATCAGGGAGCGGCGAACGGACATACGATTCTCCGAGGCCATGTGAGTCCTACCAGGCGACTGCGTAGTTGGAGAAATGAGGGAGCGCCGCGGCAACAAATTGTTGCCCTTGACTCCAGGGGTTGTTTTTGATTTTGACAGATGTTGCGAGGTACCCCAGGACGGTCAGTGAGTCGGTGACCTGGGCGATCCGCGGAGTAACACTCGTCAGCACCCCGCAGTCCCTGTAGCTGGTGTAGAGAACCGCCCCCCATCCGTCCTTGGGATTGGTCCGGAAGACCAGGCCGTCGGGCTGGAAGCGAACCCATCTCACGGGACCCGCTGGCGCCACGGCGGTGATGCTCACCGTGTTGGTAAGCGCCAACGCGTCGACGTACAGAATGTGATGGCCTACGACCAAAGATCCCCCCGCAGGCCCGATCACCCCGGTTACGGAGTCGTAGGATTGGGAGCACGGCACCAGGGCTGAGTACTTGCTTGTGGTGGATTGAGCCACCAACAGGGGGAGGGTTGGCACGGAGGTGGGCGAGCGATCGCACGCGAACCCGACCGCGGCCACCACCAGCCCGACTGCCACTGGGCGGAGTGCTCTCACGGTCTCCCACGCACGGGCGACTGGACGGCGGCGGTCATGGTCCGCACTTTGTGGCTAGTTGCGTCCCGCCACACGGTGTTTTCGGGACGCGTTACGGCACTAAAATAGAGACAATTTGAGAACTGTCAAGACTGAAAAGGGACTATGGCGGGGACTACAACGTAATGAGTTGGGGCAACACCTTCCGACTACTGATCATAGCTAATCCCTTGCTGTCGCGAGCACCCCCCGTGCCGCCCGGAACACCCCATCCCACATCCCGCGCGTGAGCTTGCCGGTGTTCGTGTTCTGGCGACTGGGGTGATACGATGCAATCACGACGTGTCCATCGGGCAGCATGCTCGCGGCGCCGTGACGGAACGGGGGCCGCGCGCGCGGCGGGAGTCGCTCCCACCACCCCGCAGCCTTGAGAAAGGCCTCGTGCGCGATCCGCCCCAGCGTCACCACGACCTGCACGCGCCGCAGTAATCGCAGCTCGCCTGCGAGGTAGGGCCGGCAGCGCTCGAGCTCCACGCGGCTCGGCCGGTTGGCGGGCGGCGCGCACCGCGCCGCCGCGACGATGTAGCAGTCGGTGAGCTTCAGGCCGTCGTCGCGCGAGAGCGATTGCGGCTGGCTGGCGAACCCGTGGCGGTAGAGCGCCTCGTACAACCAGCTGCCGCTCGAGTCTCCCGTGAACATGCGACCGGTGCGGTTCGCTCCGTGCGCCGCGGGTGCGAGCCCGACGATGAGCAGTCGCGCCTCCGGATCACCGAAGCCCGGGACAGGCTTCCCCCAGTACTCCCAGTCGCGAAACTCACGCTTCTTGTCTCGGGCGACGCGGCGGCAATAGGCGCGCAGCCGCGGGCAGCGCGTACACCCGACGATGGAGTGATTGAGGGCTTCGAGGGAAGCGAACAATCGGTTGTGTCTCGTTCGAGGTTCCCACCCTGAAGGGGTGGGCCCGGCACAGCACTACCCTGAAGGGTAGCTCAGGGGAATCTGATGGGGATCCCCTGGCGCACGCTGCCCTGGATCGTGAACAGCTGTACCGCGACCGCGGCGCCGAGCAGCCAGGGGCGGAGGCGCGGCGGGGCTACCGCGGCTGCGCCGAGCACGCTCAGGCCGGCCAGGGCGGTGTAGCTGTTCACCCGTCCGACGCTTGGCCGCTCGCCCAGCAATGGATTGGACTCGCGGAAGCCGATCCAACCCTCGCGGGCGAGCTGTCGTGTCTGTGCGGCGTCGATCAACAGGGTGACGAGGAAGGCACTCGCCAGCGCGGTGTGCGATGGCGTCCACGACACCCGTGCCGGCAGCCCTGTCAGGTGCTCCGTACTCCACGCCGCACGGGCGGGCACCCCGTCCGCAACGACATGCAGCACTTGACGATCTACGCTGGGCGCGGTGCTGAGCGGGACGCGGGTTCGGAGCGATCCCACAAAGGGGTTCGGCGTGCGATAGACGTAGGACGCGGCTCTGAAGCCAAGTGCCCTCGAGGCCTTTTGCGCGGATAATGGGGTGAGCGAGCCGCCGACTGCGATCACCACAAGGAGGAGTGCTGAAATCCGCGTCATGCCCGCGGGAAGGGCAAAGGCGGTGCCAGGTGCAGGCGACACCGTGCCAAAGCCGCACCGTGACTAGGGTCACGGGCATTTCACCACCTCGCGGCGCGTATCGCAACAACCCGGTTTTGTGGTCGAACTGTGACAGCTTCGCGGCGCGGATGAACGGATGCGCGGCGCCCGCGGGCGGCTCCCGCGATGGTGGGGCGGGAGAGCTGGCCGTCTACGCCCGGAGCTCCGCGATCAATTGGAGGATATCCCTCACTGAGTCGAGCTGGCTCTGGTCGAACCCGTGCTCGGAAAAGTCAATCCCGAAATGCGTTTCCAATTGTACGAGAAGCTCCACAACGTCAATAGACTGCAACCGTCCGCTGAAGATCAGAGATTCGTCGTCGGAAAAGGTCGCGGTGTCGCCCTTGTTGCGCAGCAGCTCCACGAGCAGAGTCCGAACCTCGCTTCCCAGATCCGCCATTGCCGCCGCTACCTCCAACCCGGCAAGAGGTTTGCCAGGAAGAGAAAGTGGTCCCGGATCGGGGTAGTCCTCGCAGTGGAATCAAAGACTTGCAGCAGACAGAAAAACAACCCAACGCCCAACGATGGCCAGAGGCGGTCTCGAATCCACCCGGCGGTATGCGGGCTCTTTCGACGATCGCTGATTTGCGAAGCGGCGATCCCGAGACCCAGCACCAGCGTGTAGAATGCGTACACACGAAATCCGACCACAGCTTTCCACAGCCCCAACTGCACAACGTACTCGATATCCCGCATGAAGTGATACATCATGTTCCCGAGAGTCGCGGCCGCCAGGCTCGCCACCATGAGCCGTAGACGACGGTGACGTTTGAAGTATCGCAGGTACGTCGGGTAGAAGAAGAATTCAACGAGCATCTCTTTGAAGTAGAAGTAGTACCGGTTGAAGAACTCTGCGATGGTTCTCGACTCCAGTGGTCTGTAGGTGTTTCGCAGGGCCCGAAAGCCCGCCGCGCGGCAGGACGCGACGATCGGATGCCCGAAAAGCGACGCCGTCAACAGGCTTTTCAAGAAGGAGGCAATCAAGGCGACCCAGCAGACATACCAGGCGAACGGCGCACCGGCTGCATTTCGAGCCATGGCCGTACCGAGGGTCGGGACGCTCAGATGCACGGGCAGCTCCCAACCAGTCCACCGGAGTAGGTTGTTCACAACTACGGAGGAACTCGCATTCTCTGGTCCAAAAACGAACCGGGTGAAGAGCGCATTCAGGATGTCCAGAACCAAGACCCAATAGAGCAGCTTCAAGCCTTTGAGCTGCGTCACGGCCAGCTCCTCGGGATTCTTGGCCTCGATCTTTCGCAGGTAAGCCGCTCCTTTCACAAATGGTGTTGGAGACGCTCGCAAGGCCCAGACGGGATAATAGGTGCCGAGCTGCAGGGAGTATGGATCGGGATCTTTGGAATTGCGGTCGAGCAAGGTGAAGCCGAAATACCAAAAGTACGACCCCAAAAAGACGACCACCATCCATAACACGACTCGGCCCGACCCGGACAGGGGCGCATAACACGCGGTCAGCACCAGGAGGAAGTAGGACAGGGCGAGCGTGAGCAGCGGCCTCTTCAGAGGAAAGCTCTTCCTAAACTCACCCGCGAGGTGCGCCACGATTCCCAGCAGGCCGAGCATGAACAGGGCCCCCAGGATCTGAAAGGTCGGAGATAGGAGGAAGTGAGAGGCCTGCTCCCGCTTCGCCAAGTCTCGAATGAATGCCGCCTTGGGCCAGTGGGTGTGAAAGAAAAGCAGAGAGAGCGAACCGAGCGTGAGCCAGACCCTGCGCTGGCGCGGAAGAAACGTGGTGAGCACGAGGAAGGCGGCTATTGCCCACCAACCCGCGTTGCCGAGGAGAGCCAGCCCCACGGCGAACGCCGCGAGAAGCGACACCTTTCCCCTCACCGTCTGTGCGACAGTCACACAGCGAGGGTACGTGTCCAGAGCGGGGATCAACCTGAACCGCAGGCGCCACCCCGTTCCAAGAGGTGAACCAACGCTGTACGGTCCACTTTGCCTGTCACGCCGTGCGGCAGGTCGTCCAGGATCCTGACCTCGGTAGGCACCATGTACGCCGGCAGTCGCGCTCGCATCGCCTCGCGGACCGCCTGCGACGCGAGCTGCACGCCGCTCAGGAAGGCGACAATTCCCGAGGCCGACCCGTGCTGGACCGGCCACGCAACAGCGCACACCGAGTCGCATCCGCAGACCTCACGCAAATGCGCTTCCACCTCTTCGAGCTCGACACGGTTCCCCAGCACTTTGACTTGATTGTCGATGCGGCCGAGGTGGTGGAACACGCCGGCATCGTCCCGATAAGCCAAATCGCCCGTCAGGTACCAGGTCTCCCCGTCGATGAGCGGAAACCGCGCCAAGGTGGTGCCGGGATCTGCGAAATAGCCCTGCGCCACTTGCCCGCCGGACAACGCCAATTCGCCCGGTTGGCCCGGTCCGAGAGCGCGGCGTGCCAAGTCCATTACCGCAGCGTTCGTCCCGCTGAGGGGCTTCCCGATGGCGATGGTGCCACGATTCGGTGTCACGTTGGGTGGCCACGTCACCCGCTCTCCGAGGCAAAACATGCTTGCTTCCGTGGGCCCGTAGAGATTCTCGATGATGCTCTGCGGAGCCGCCTGACGCCACTGTTCCACGGTGCCGAGCGGCAACGGCTCACCGCAAAACAGGGAGTACCGCAACGACGGGAAGGCTCCCGGCCTCAGGAGTCTCATGCGCCCCATCATCACGGCAGTGGAGGGGACAGAAAACCACACGGTGAGCTGGTGCTCCTGTAGAAATCGCGCCGGGGCCATCAACTGTGTTGCGGGGACGACGTGGAGTGAAGCGCCAACACTCCAGGCATTGGCCATATCCGCGACCGAGAGATCAAAGTTCAGATCGAATAGTTGCGAGAACCGATCCGTCGGTAGGAAGGAAAAGCGCTCTTCGATGGCCGCGAGAAAGTGGGCGACGTTTCCCGCCGTGACCACCACCCCTTTCGGTACGCCCGTGCTGCCGGAGGTAAACATGATGTAGGCCGAATCATCGGCCCGAACGGACTTGGGCGGGTGTGGAGCCGTGAGAGCCGGGAGCTCGTTGCAGCCGGCAATTCGCATCTCGCGCGGTCCGGCCCGAACCGACTCGTTCACCCTGTCGCAGGGAGCGAGCACGCGTGCCGGAGCCGCGCTCAGCGGATTCGTCCGGAGCACCTGGAGACCCGCCGCATCCACAACCAGAGCGTCGAGCCCTGTGATCTCCTGGATTTTCAACAGGCGCGTCGCGGGCAGTTTGGGGTGGAGCGGCACGTACGACGCACCGCACCACCACGCGCCCAGGATGCCGGCGTAGGCCGCTAGGCTGCGGGACGCCAGTATTCCCACCCGCCGGGGCGGACGCTCAGCGGCACTCTCGAGCCACATCCCGATACGCGCTGCCAACGTTGTCAATTCGGCGTAAGAGACTTGCGAGCCGGCAACCGACAGCGCGAGCCGATCGCCATGATCAATGGCATGCTCGAAGCATCGCGCGGCGACGCAATGGCCCATGGCAGCAGTGTGGACCGAGCCAGAATACGTACGCTGAACACTCGACGTCATGTCAGCCGCAGCGGCAAGGGCGGTGCCACATGTAGGAAGAGCCGTGCCAAGCCGCGACATGCCTACGCTCACGGGCATTTCAGCACGCCCCGGCGCGTATCGGTAACAACCCGCGTTTTGTGGTCGAACTGTGACAGCTTCGCGGCGCCGATGAACAAGCTGCCAGAGCTCGCCCCCTCACTCTCGAAGGGGTGGCTGGGGGTTGCACATGCTCCGGTGAATTGCGAGTTTCCGCACCTCGAAGGAGAGGTGGCCGAGTGGCTGAAGGCGGCGGTTTGCTAAACCGTTATAGGGGCTAATACCCCTATCGGGGGTTCGAATCCCCCCCTCTCCGTGGTGGAGCCAGGGGTTCGGGGCTAGGGACTAGGGGCTCGGTCCTTCAAGCCCTACCCCCGAGCCCCTAATCTCTAGTCCCGATGAACGTCCGCGTCCGCTTCGCCCCCTCCCCCACGGGCTACCTCCACGTCGGAGGCGCCCGCACCGCGCTTTTCAACTGGCTGTACGCCCGTCACGAGGGCGGCAAGTTCCTGCTGCGCATCGAAGACACCGACAAGGCTCGCTCGACCGACGAGCACACCCAGGTGATCCTCGACGGCCTCACCTGGCTGGGCCTCGACTGGGACGAGGAGCTCGTGTTCCAGGGCGCCCGCGTGAAGCGCCACCAGGAAATCGCCGACCGCCTCCTCGCCGAAGGTAAAGCCTACATGGACGAGGGCGCGATCCGGTTTCGCGTCCCGCCCGGTGAGATCGCCTGGGAGGATGCCGTCCACGGCCACATCTCGTTCCAGGGTGCGGACATCAAGGACTTCATCATCCTGCGCTCGGATCGCACGCCGATCTACAACCTCGCCGTGGTGGTGGACGATCTCGATATGCGGATCACGCACGTGCTGCGCGGCGACGACCACATCTCGAACACGCCCAAACAGATCGCGCTGTACCGCGCACTCGGCGCGCCGCTGCCGGTGTTCGGCCACGTCCCGATGATCAACGGACCCGACGGCAAGAAGCTCTCCAAGCGGCACGGCGCGACGGCGGTGGGCGACTATCAGCACATGGGAATCCTCCCCGCGGCGATGCGCAACTTCCTCGCTCTGCTCGGCTGGAGTCCCGGAGGGGACCGCGAGATCATGTCGCTGGAGGAGATGATGCGGCTGTTTTCCTTCGCCGGCATCCAGCAAAAGGCCGCGATCTTCGACATGACGAAGCTCGAGTGGATGAACGGGCAGTATCTCTCGATGACCCCCGCGGAGGACCTCTACCCCCTCGTGGCCCCACAGCTCGCGCAGCTCGGTGTGAACGGCAATAAGGAGGCGGTGCTCAAGGCGATCGCCGCCGTGAAGACCCGGTCGCGCACCACGCTCGATGTCGCGCGCCAGGTAGCTGCCCGGCTGGACGCGAAGCACGTCGTAGTGGACGAGAAAGCGAAGCAGGAAATCGCGAAAGATCCGGCCGGCTACAAGACGTCGCTCGAAGCAAGCCTCGCGGCGCTCAAGGACACCGACTGGACGCCCGAGCAGCTCGAGCGGCGGCTGCGCGCGCTTGCGGAGCAGAGGGGTGTCGCGGCGGGGAAGATCTTCCAACCGATCCGCATCGCGCTCACGGGGGGAACCGTATCCGAGCCCGTCAACGAATTGCTTTACGTCGTAGGGAAAGAAGCAACGTTGCAGAGGCTGGACCAGGCGCTTACGCGACGCTACGACGCTACGCCATAAGTCTCGTACAACGTGGCGTCGTACCGTCGTACAACGGTCACGGCACGATTTTCACAGTATCCGCTTTCGCCCCCGTCGTATCCCCCCGCGCCCGGCGCTCGGCGTCCCGCTCGGCCTGCTTCCGCGCCCGCAGGTCGCGCACGTACTGCTTGAAGAGGCGCAGTGTCTCGGTGCGTCGAGCCGCCTGCATCAGGTCCTGCCGCATCTCATCCAGCTGGCGTGCCCGCCTCTGCTCGTCGTAGTTCCCCTGCGGCAGGCTGATCGGCAGCAGCGCGAGCGCCGCCGTGGGAATCTTGATCCCCGCCACGTGGATGAACTGCGAGTCGATGCCGAACACCTTCCCTGCTACGTCCGTGGTCCAGACGGGGATTCGCCGGGAGCGCTGATCCTGGTCGATGAACACGTTGAGGGAGTCGACCATGGCGCGCAGCCGGCGCACCACCGTGGTGTCCCGGTTGTCTTGCGGCTCGTACAGCACGTCGGCGACGTCGGACGGCAGCGCGGGGCGCGGCAGCACCCACAGCCGGCCGTCACCCACCTGGGGCAGGCTCACGATGTGGGGGCCGACGGCGGTGGGGCTCGCGGCGAGCGTCGAGTCGGGCCTTCCGACCGGGGCCGGAACGGGTCGTGTCGTATCGGGCGCGGCACCGCCCGGCAGCGGCCGTCCCAGCCCACCGCTCGGACCCTTGCCGCGGCGGCTGCCGCCGAACGGCGGCAGCTCGGGCGGCTGCGGCCGTGCAGGCGGAATGATCGTGATCAGGCCCTGCGGCCGGTCGATCCGCCACGACCCGCTGAACGCCACGATGATGATCGCGACGTGCACCACGGCGCTGACGACCCAGGTGAGCCGCCGAAATTCGAGCGAGGGCCTCCGGATCTCAAACAGCGGCGAGCACCTTTCCCAGCCGCTCGGCGGCCTCGACCAGCCGCGGCGTGCCGACCGTGAGGGCGATGCGGAAGAATCCCTCTCCACCCGCCCCGAACCCGCTGCCGGCGAGCGTCACCACTCCCACTTCCATGAGCGCGCGCCGCGCAAACGCCGCCGACGCGACGCCCTCGGGGAGCGGCACCCACACGTACATAGTGGCATCGGGCGTCTCGGGCTCGAACCCCTGGGCGCGGAGCACCGGCAGCATCGCATCGCGCCGCTCCTTGAAGCGCGCCACGTAGCCGCGCGCCAGCGCCTCCGCCTGCGGCAGCACCGCCGCCCCCGCGGCCTGCACCGCGAGGAACGCGCCCGTGTCCACGTAGTTTTTCACGCGCGCGAGCGCGGCGATCAGCTCCGGTCGCGCTGCAGCCCACGCGAGCCGCCACCCGGTCATGCAGAACGTTTTGGACAGCGAGTGGAACTCGACCGCGATGTCACGCGCACCCGCGATCTCGAAGATGCTGGGCGCCACGTGGTCGTCGAATGTGATCTCGCAGTAGGGATTGTCGTACGCGATGACGATCCCGTGCTGGCGACAAAACGCGACCGTGCGCTCGAGGTATGCGCGAGGCGCGATCGCGGCGGTGGGATTGTTGGGGTAGTTCAAGTACACGAGCTTGGCGCGGCGGAGGACATCGGAGGGGATTTCTTCCATCTCCAGCAGGAAGCCCGTTCGCGGCGTCAGCGCGGAGCGATAGGGTTCGGCGCCCGCGAGCACAGTCCCGCCCTCGTACACGGCGTACCCCGGCTCGGGAACGATCGCCACATCCCCCCGATCGAGCAGCGCCATCGCGAGATGCGCGATGCCCTCCTTCGATCCGATGAGCGGATGCAGCTCGGTGAACGGATCGAACCGCACACCGAAGCGCCGCTTCATGTATGCGGCCGCCGCCTCGCGGAAGGCCGGCAAGCCGAGCTGAAACGCATAGCGGCTCATCGCGGGATCGCGGACGGCATGCGCCAGCGTTTCCACCGCCACTTCCGGTGGCGCGAAATCGGCGTCTCCCGCCCCCACGTCGATGACATCGACGCCCTGCTGGACGAGACGGCGCTTGATCGCCGGAATCTCGGCCATCGGGTAAGTGGGCAGCGTCGCCAACCGCTTGCTGAACTGGGTCACGCCGTGTCCTCTACCGGTATACGCGCGAGATGCCCCGGGAATTTACCATCGATTTGTGGAGCCCGTTACCGCCTCCTACCGTCCCCTACCGCCTTCCACCACCCCTGCTTCCGCGCCCACGCCGTGTCGCGCAAAGAACTCCTCGCAGGCGCCGCGCACATCCGCCCAGTGGCCCACGAGCCGGGTCGCCGGAGGCAACCCGTCGAGGATCATCGCGCCGTACCGCTTGGTCACTACACGCGGGTCCAGCAGTACGACCGCCCCTACGTCGCCCCGGCTGCGAATCAGGCGTCCGAACCCCTGCTTGAGCTTGAGGGCGGCATTCGGGACCAGGTAGTGCACGAAGCCGTTCAAGCCCCGCGCCTCCAGGCGCTCCAGGCGCGCGGCCGTGAGCGGCTCCGTCGGCACCTTGAAGGGAAGCTTCGCGAGGATCAACACCCGCAGCGCGCGCCCCGGCACGTCAACGCCCTCCCAGAAGGAGTCGGTTCCCAGGAGAATCCCCGAGCCGGCCTCCCGGAAGCGTCGCAGCAGGTGGTCGCGCTGTCCTTCGCCCTGCACGAACAACGGCCACCGGCCGCCGATCGCGTCGCGCACCGCGTCCGCCGCGCGCCGCAGCGCCGCGTGACTCGTGAACAGCACGAACATGCCGCCGTCGGACGCGTGGGCCAGCTCCAGGAGGACCCGAGCGACGGCGGCGCCGTGGCCCGCTTCGTCGTCGCGCGGCTCGGGGAGATCGGTGGGGATTCCGAACAGACACTGCGAGGCGTAGTCGAAGGGCGACGCGTGGATCTCGCGCACCTTGGTCCGCGCCGGCGGCAAGTCCAGTCCGAGCCGCTCCTCGAGGTATCCGAAGTCGCCTCCCGCCGCGAGAGTGGCGCTCGTGAGCACCACCGTCTCGGTCCGGTCGAACAGGTTCTCCTTGAGGACGGGCGCCAGATCGAGGGGCACGGCGGCGAGGGAGACGTTCGGGGTTTTCCGCCCGCGTCGCTCGAGCCAGCGGACGGCCGCGGGGCCGGCGGCCGGCGGCCGCAACGTCGCCGTGAGACCCGCAGCCGCCGCGTCCAGCCGCCGCACCACTCCATGGAGCTCGGCCGTAAGCTGCGCGCGCCGCTCCGAGGGATCGTCGAGCGCCAGCCGGTCGGCGATCATCGCCGCGCCCTCCGAGAGGCGCGAAAACCCGAGCAGCAGATTGTCGAGCGCTACGCCCAACCCTTCGTCCCACACCGCATCCGCGAGGAACTCGTCGCGCAGCCGGAGCACCGGCGCCGGACCCGGCTCGCCGTCGAGCCGTCGCGCCAGCCGGGCGAAGACGTCGTCCGCCGCACGGCGCGCCGCTACGAGCGCGTCGCTCAAACCCTGCTGCGCCAGCTCGCGACTCGCCGCCGACATTAGATCGTCGCGCCGGAACAGCACCGAGCGCAGTGTGGGAAGCAGCCCGCGCCCGTTCTTCTCGAGCCGGGACAGGAGCCGCTGCACGCCGAGCATGCTGACCTGCGCGCCCAGATGCATGGCGGCGACGTCCTCGAGGTGATGCGCCTCGTCGAGGATGAGCCGCCGGTACGGCGGAAGCACGGCGGCCTCCTGCCAGTTGTCGGACGCCATGCGCACGGCGAGGTCCGACGCGAGCAGATGGTGGTTGACGACCACGACGTCGGCCTCCGCGGCGCGCCGCCGCGCCTGGAACAGGAAACAGCGGTCGAAATGGGGGCACTTGAGCCGCGTGCACAGATCCGATTCAGCCGCAACGGCGTCCCACACCTCGCCGCTCGGCTCGTCTGTGAGGTCGGCGAGCGAGCCGTCGCTCGTGCGGGCGGCCCACGCCGCGAGGCCGTCCAGCTCCGTCCGGCGCTCATCCTCGAACAGCGAGTCCCCCTGCTCCCGGGCCTGCTCCAGCCGGGAGAGGCAGACGTAGTTCCGCCAGCCCTTGAGCAGCGCGAACGTGGGCGAGTGATCGCCCGTGCCGAGCGCTCGGGCGAGGATCGGGAGATCTTTGCCGACGAGCTGCTCCTGCAGGTTGATCGTGTTGGTCGACACGACGGTCCGTTCGCCGTTCTCGCGGGCCCACACGAGCGCCGGGACGAGGTAGGCGAACGACTTCCCCACCCCGGTTCCGGCCTCGAGCATGCCGATGCCGCCGTCGTTGTAGAGGTCGGCAACATAGGCCGCCATGTCGCGCTGGCTGGGACGATCCTCGAAGCTGCCGAGCGCGCGGGCCACGGGGCCCGAGGGAGAGAGCAGGCCGGCGACGTCGATCGCGTCGATCCGCGTGGTAGCGCGCGGCCGCGGGCACTCGACCACCACGTAGCAGTCGGTGACGGCGTTGTCCACGATCGCGAACCCGACGCCGCCATCGTGCAACCGCGCCGCGACGCTCAAATCCGCCCCCGACGGCTCGAGCACGCCGCTCGGGTGATTGTGGAGCAGCAGCTCGCCGCGGACCGCGATCCCCGGCAGGGCCAGCACGGCATCCACCGTCCCCCGGGCCACTACGCGCGCGTCCACGATCAGCCCGTCGGGATCGAGGCATGCCACGAACGACACTTCCCGCCCCCGAGCGGCCGCGATCTCGGCGCGCAACAGCTCGCGCACCGCGGGCGCGAGGCGCTCGACGCTCACGTCTTGAGCTCGCGCTTCTTGGCCGCCGGGAAGAGCACGTTGTTGAGGATCAGCCGGTAGCCCGGGGAATGCGGGTGCAGCGACAGGTCGGTCGGTGGATCGCCGATCTGGTGCTGCTGGTCCTCCGGATCGTGGCCGCCGAAGAACGTCCACGTCCCCTTCCCATGGTTGCCGTTGATGTACTTCACCCAGGGCGCGCCCTCTTCGTCCGCAAGCACGACGTCACTGGGCTTGAGCCGGTTGCGCAGGAACGACGTCGTCAGTCCGTAGAAATCGGGGATCACCTGCCGGTGATTCTGGACCAGCAGCGTCGGCACAGGGTCGATCTTGGCGCTGAAATTGAAGAGTTTGAACGCGCCGAGCGGCTGGCGGCGCGCCGGGGCGTTCACCTGGTGCCCGTCGATGTCCGAGAAGCTCGCGACCTGCGGGTTGGGCTCCACGTGTGCCCCCCTGAACGCGAGGGCTTTCGTCCAGTCGAGCTTCCCGTCCGCCTGCGGGTCCATGGGCGTGCCGTCCGCGAACGCGGCCGCGATGTCCACGCGCTCGGCGGCGAGCGCCAGGTCGATCGTCTCGGTGGCGGTGCACATCGCGAACAGGAAGCCGCCGTTCCCGACGTAGTCCCGGATGTGTCGCGCCACGGCCTTCTTCAGGTCGGGGACCGTCGCCACGCGCAGCTGCTTCGCCGCATCCGCGTTGAACCGCACCATCTCGGCGAGCCACGGCTGGCCGGCGTAAATGAGATAGAACTTCGAGTACTGACCCGTGAAATCCTCGTGATGCAGATGCAGCCAGTCGTACCCCGAGAGCTTCCCGGACATGACCTCGAAGTCCCACACCTTGTCGAAGGGAATCCCGGCGTACTGCAGCGCCATCGTGACGGCGTCGTCCCAAGGCGGCGCGTTGGGCGGCACGTACACGGCCATCTTCGGCGCCTTCTCGAGCGGCACTGCGTCCATGTTGCTCGCTTCGATCTCCCCTCGAACGGCCGTGACCCGGGTGTCGTCCACCGGCTCGAAGGTCACGCCCGCGAGCGTCGCGTCGCGCCGGATCGCGGGCCCGTCCGGCAGCAGGAACGATCCGCCGCGGTAGTTCAACAGCCACTCGGCCTTGATGCCCGCCTGCACGACCCGGTAGGTGACGCCGTAGGCCTTCAGGTGATCGCCCTGGGCGTCGTCCATGGGGACGAGCAGAGAGGCTAAGGAGCTAGAGCGATAAGGGGCTAACAGGGTTGAGAGGTCACCGCTTAGCCCCGTAGCCACGTAGCCGCTTAGTTGCTTTAGGAAGTTTCGCCGCTTCATGATTTCGGAATCGCCCCCTTCGCGCGCTCGAGCTCGCGCCGTGCCTCGGGCACCACCGCGCTCCCGGGATACGTGAGAATCAAGTGCTCGAGGTGCTGGAGCGCTTCCGCCGGCTGCGCCCGGCGCTCGAGCAGCCGGGCCCACTCAAGCTCGGCGGCGGGCGCGGCCGCGCCCGGCCCGCCGGTGCGGACCACTTCGTCGAAGAGCACGAGCGCACTGCGCTGCTGCACGGTGTCGAGCCGCGCCGCGACCCGGCCGGCCAGGAGCAGGAGATCCGGCCGCCCGCCCCCACCCCCTCCCCCTCCCTCCGTCGTTGCCAGGCGCGCAGCCGCGAGCCGTAAGGCCTGCACCGCGTGCACCGAGTCACCCTGGGCGAGCAACAACAACGGACGCCCGAGCTCCGGAAACGAGTCGAGCGGGATCTGCTGCAGCAGCGCCACCATCGCCGTGCGCTCGGTCGCGTCGCTCCGGTCGCCGGCATACGGCCCTGCGACGCGGAACAGCGACTGGGCGTCCCGCAGCCGCCCGCGATACAGGGCGATCCACCCGTGGAGCGCGAGCGCCTCGACGCTCGAGTCGCCTGCCAGCGCCGACTCGGCGCGGTCCAGCGCCCCGGCCTCGATCCGGGCGCGCGCCAGCCGCAGGCGCAGGCTGCCGCGGTCTTCGGCAGACAGCCGGCTATTGGCCGCGAGCTGCTGCGCGGCCGTGTCGAGCTGGCCGCCTTCGATCAGGGCCTCCACCACGGCGCGCTGCGCGAGCCGCTGGGCGTCGGGAGGCGCCGTCGAGTCCCGCGCCACGCCCTCGAGCACGGCACGCGCGGCAGCGCGATCGCCGGCCTCGATGAACGCGCGCGCCGCGTCGGCCCGCGCTCGGGCCGCCGCCCCTCCCGGCCCCGGCGCCAGGTCGGCGTAGCGCGCGAGCGCGAGGGCGCGGACACGGCGTGCATCGGGCGCGCTGCGCGCGCCCGCGAGGTCGGCAAAGCGCCGCAACGCGAACGCGGCCTCCGCGGATGGCGTGGCGACGCTCGGCTCGAACACGGCCCAGGCGCGCTGCGCCTCTCCCCAGCCCAACAGCAGCTCGCCCGCCAGGCGGCGTGTCAGCGGCGGCGGCGTCCCGGCGGTGAGCAGGCGCGCAATGGGTTCGCGCTGCGCGTCGGGCGCCTCGGCGAGCGCGCTCGCCGCGTTCGGCAGCTGCGCCGGCGCGTCCGGCAGCGCCGCGGCCCATTCGCGCGCGGCGCCCTCCCAGTCGCCCGAGAGCTGGCTCAGCTCCGCCAGCTCGATCCCGAATGCGCCGGGCCGGCCCAGCGCGCGCCGGCCGACGAGGAGCACGTCGCGCGCCGCCGCGTGGCGGTGCGTGTCCTCGAGCGCCATCGCCCACTCGCGATAGGGGGCTTCGTCGCGCGGCGCGGCCGCGGCCCACCGCAACGCGACCGCCCGCGCGCTGTCGGACTCGTTCAGCGCCACGTAGGTGCGGAGCAGCACGCCCCGCAGCGCAGCGTTGCTCGGACTCGTCGCCGCCGCGCGCTGGGCCGCCGGCAAGAGCTCCCCCAGACGATTGAGCGGGGGCAAGACGCGCTCGAGCCCGAGGAGCGCCGGGAGGTTGGTCGGATCGGCCCGCAGGGCCGCGAGATACATGGCCGCAGCCTGCTCGTACTGGCCGGCGCGCTCGAGCTCGAAGCCCTGGCCGATCGCTTGGGAGGGCAGCACGCGAGCCGCCAGGATGAGCAGCCCGACCGTCCAACTACCGGTGCGGCGCATTCAGCCTCCGGAAATACTCGAGCACCAGGCGACGCTCGTCGGGGGTGAGACCCTGGAGCTCTTCCCACGTGGGGTAGCGGAGCCGCGGGCCCGCGCCCGTCGCCCCGGGCTTGAGGACCTCGGGAATGTGTACGCTGTCCCCGGTCGCGGAGCGGCTGACACGCTCCTTGGTCTGGTCGGGCTCGTCGTTCGACAGCGTGCGGCCGGCGTCGAGCAGCCGGCGGTACAGTCGCTGCTGGCGCTCGATGGTCTGTTGGTCGAGGCGCCCGGCGTCGAGCTGGCGTGCGAGCTCCTTCGCCTCCTGGGCCAGCGGACCGGCGGCGGCGCTCGCACCGCCCGCCTGGAGCCGTTCGAGCTGCTCCGCGAGCGCGCGCTGGCGCGCGGCGAGGGCCTGGAGCCGCTGCAGCATCGCCGCGCCGCTCACGCCCATCAGCGGGAACAGGCCCTGGGCCAGACCATTCAGCCCCTGCTGATCGCGCGCCAGGCGCGCCAGCTGCTCCACCGCTTCGGCGAACCCGCTCCCGGACTTCCCGCCGGCGACCTGGCTGCGGCTGCGGGCGAGGGCCAGGGCGGTGGCGTTGAGCGCGTCGACCGCGTCATCGGCGAGGGCCGCCGCCTCGGAGGCGTTGGGGTCGGCTTCTTCGAGCTCGGAGCGCGCCGCCGCCATCTGGCGCTTGGCGTAGCCCAGGGCGGCGTCGAGCTGCGGGGATACGAGCGCGTGCTTCCCGGCCGCCTCACGGATCTGGCGCGCCACCGCGTCGGTCCCCTCCTCCACCGACGCCTGGCGCGACCGGGTGGCGGCGCCTGCCTCTCCGCGCCGCAGCGCCTCGGCCACGCCCTGCTGCCCTTGGGCCAGTGCCGCCGTCTCCGAAAGCGCCCGGTCGAGTGCCGCGAGGGTCTCGCCGCGCCACTCCCGCGCCAATGAGTCGCGCTGACCGCGCAGCGCCTCGGGTACGCCCGCGAGCTGCTGCTCCGCCTCGGTCCCCGCTTCGGTAGCGGCCGCCGCCTGAGCCTCCTGCGCCGCCTGCGCGGCGCGCTGCATCGCCGCTCGCGCCGCGCGCGCCGCCTGCTGCGGCGTCGCAAGCGCGGTGTGGGAGCCCGCGCGGAGGTCCGTCGCCACGCGCTCGATGCCGTGCGCCAGCGAGTCCGTGCGGTCGCCCAGCGTCCGCTGGCGCTCGGCGCCGGCGCTGTCCGGGCGCGGCGCGTCCTCCCGATTCCACTCCGCCTGGCGCCGCCGCAGGTCCTCGGCGTCGGCCGCGAGCGACGCGAGCGCACCCTCGACTGCGGCCCGGCGGAACAGCTCTTCGCTGCGCTCGAGCTCGGCCTTCAGCTGCTGCTGCGCCTCGGCGAGGCGCTCGAGCGCGCGGCGCGTCGCCTCCGGATCGAGCCGCGCCAGCGCCTCCTGCAGCTCGCGCAGCCGTGCCGCCAGCTCCGGCGTCACCGCGCGCTGCAGCAGCTCCTGCACTTCGCGCAGCCGTGCCTGGAACGCCGTGTCGCCCATCCCGGCGGCCTGAGCCGCGCGCGTGATCTCCTCCACCGCGCGCGATAGCTCCTGGACCCGCTGCTGCAGCGCCTCCTGCTCGCGCGCCACCGCCTGCGCATGCTCGGTCGCCTGGAAAGGAAGAGGTCCGTCCCGCCCGTCCGCGGCGCGGCGCGTACCCGCCGCGTCGCGAGAGCGCTGCTGCGCGAGATCGCGCGTCCGCGCCGCCAGCTCGCGCTCCGCTTCAGCCACCGAGTCCGCTGCGGTGCCGACGTCCCGCGCCGCCGCGCGGGTCGCGGCGCGCAGCTCCTCTAGGCTCGGGAGCCGCAGCGCGATCTCCTCGCTCCGCCCCACGTGGGTGCCGGGCGCGGGTGCGTTATCCCACGCCTCGACGCGGAGCCGCAGCGTATCGCCCGGCAGGAGGCCGCGCCGCTCCGCGTCGAGATCCCCCTGGACGATGACCCGCTCGCCCGCGCCCGACACGGCCAGCGACTCGCGCACGACCGCCCCCACCTTCCCCGTTCGACTCACGCGCCAGCTCACCACTTCGAGCCGCGTGAGCCCGTGATCGTCCCGCGCGTCGATCACGAGCGGTTGCCTGAGCGTCAGCGGCAGCGTGGTGTCGCGGCCCGGGACCGGGACCGAGACGACGGGCGCGGAGTCGGGCACCACACGCAACCGCAGCTCGGGTACGTCACCCTCGAGCGGCGTTCCATCCGCCGTCGTGAGCTCGAGCAGCCACGTTCCGGAGGCCGTCGGCGGAGCGGCCAGCCGGCCCGAGAACCTGGCCCCATCCACGGAGAGGCGCGCGCGTAGCGCTCCCCCGTCCCGGCGCCACGTCGCCGCCGTCAGCGGGACGCTCGCCGCGCCGCTCGTCAGGATCACCGTGCCTTCGGGGATCGCCACCGGGGCGGGGCCGGGAACGAGCGGCTCGTCGGGACGGGCGAGGTAGGCGGGATACCGCGCGGTGAGCTCGAGGCCGGCGACGAACGCGGGCAGCGCCACGCTGACCCGGCGCTCCACGCTGCGCCGGCTGCCGCTCGAGGCGCGGACATACAGATCGGACTCGAGCGGGCCGATGCGCCGGGCGGCATGGCCCACCGAATCGAGCGCGACCGGGGCCGGCCTCCATGGCTCCCCTGGTCCGCGTGTCCAGAGGGTGGCCCGTGTCGCCGCGGGCACGTCGAGCGTGACCGTGACGCTGTCACCCCGGCGCACGCTCGCGTGGTCGACGCCGAGGCGCACCGGCGCGCGCGCGTCGACGATGGCGCGGAGCGGATGCCAGAACGCGGCCGCCCGCCCCGCGCCGGGCGCCGACGCTACGAACAGCGCGGCGCCCAGCACCGCGGCACCCGCGCCCACGGCGAGCGACGCCCGCGTGCCACGGGCCAACAGCCGACCCACCGCCGGGGCCGCGCGCTGCACCACGGCCGCCGCTCGAGCGTCCGCCAGCCCCAGGAGCTCCGCGCTCGCTCCCGCACTTGCCGCCAGCCCGAGCATTCCCACGACGCTCCCGGCCCGAGTGCCGGCGGCCGTCTCGACCAGCCGTCCGACGACGACCGGCGCGGCGGGACGCCCCGCCCGGCGGACGAGCCATACCGCCGCCGCAGCGATCCCTGCGATCAGGAGCCAGGCAACCACCACCGCCGCGAGGCGCGGTGCGAGCGCCAGCCCTGCCGCCGCGGTGGCGAACGCGACGCCCGCGCTCGTGAGCAGGGCCGCTCCGGCGCGGGCGCGCGCGTGCGGCGCACCCAGCCGCCGCAGTCGAACCGCCGTGCCGGTCACCGCGTTGCGCTCACGGCGTACGTGAACAGGTTGACCCCCATCCGGAGTGCCGCTTCGTGAAGCTCCGGAGGATCGTGGTGCACATCTGGATCCTCCCACCCGTCGCCAAGGTCCGTCTGATAGGAATAGTACACGACCAGACGGTCGCCCAAAAATATACCGAAACCCTGCGCCGGCAGCCCGTCGTGCTCGTGAATCTTGGGGATGCCCTTCGGAAACTCGTACACCAGGTGATAGATGGGGTGGCTCAACGGGACCTCAACCAGCGGATGGTCGGGGAAGACCCGGGCGATCTCGCGGCGGAACGATTTGTCCATGCCGTAGTCGTCGTCGGCGTGCAGGAAGCCCCCCTGCTCCAGCCAGCGCCGCAGCCGCTGCACCTCGTCATCCGAGAAGTGCACGTTTCCGTGGCCTGTCATGAAGACGTAGGGAACGTCCCACAGCTCGGGGCCGGTGAGGGTCACGACCCGCTCGCGCTCGGCGACGGGGAGCGCGGTGCGCTGGCGCAGGGCCGTCAGGAGGTTCGGTAGGGCGGAAGGGCCGGCGTACCAGTCGCCGCCGCCGTCGTAGTGCAGCCTCCCAATCGTAAGCGAGGCAAAACGCGGAACGCGGAAGTCGGAACGCGGAGCAGCGCCAACGAACCCTGGTGCGTCTGTTCCGCGCTCCGCGTTCCGCGTTCCGCGTTCCCGTATTCCATCGGCGACGGAAAGCCAGAGTGCCAATACGAGGATGGCGGGGGCTCTCACAGCTCGTTCACCAACCGATACGCGGCGTTTCTCGTGATCCCCGTTTCCTCCGCGAGCTGCTCGGCCACGTCCCGGCGGGTCATTCCTTGCGCCAGGAGGGCGCGGGCCCGTGCGTGGGGGTCAGGGGGAGCGGTGCGCTCCTCCCGAGCGGGCTTGCCCGTGCCCGCCACCACCACCGTTACCTCGCCGCGGGGAGGCGCTTCGGCGTAGTAACCCGCGAGCTCGGCCAGGGTCCCGGCGCGGGTCTCCTCGAACAGCTTGGTCAGCTCGCGCGCCACGGCCGCGGGTCGCTCCGCGCCGCAGGCGGCGGCGAGGTCCTCGAGCAGCTCGGCCACGCGCGGCGGCGCCTCGAACAGCACCACGGTCCACGCGCTCTTCGCCACCAGGTCGAGTAGGCGCCGCCGCTCCGCGCCTTTGCGAGGGATGAAGCCCAGGAAGAGGTAGCGATCGGCGCCCAATCCCGAGACCGACAACGCGGCCGCGACGGCCGTGGGCCCCGGCACGGTGACCACGGGGACGTCGCGCGCCCGGGCGGCGGCCACCAGCTGGGCGCCGGGATCGCTCACCGTCGGTGTCCCCGCGTCCGTCACGAGCGCCACGTCCTTGCCGCTCGCCAGCAGATGCAGGATCCGACGCAGCGGCGCGTCGCTCGAGTGCGCATGGAAGCTGATGAGCTCGGCGCGCGAGCCGATGTGGGCGAGCAGGGGCTTGGTGTGGCGCGTGTCCTCGGCCGCGATGGCTGTGACCCGGCTTAGCGTGCTGGCCGCGCGGGGCGAGAGGTCCTCGAGGTTGCCGAGCGGCGTCGCCACGACGTACAGGGTGCCGGCCATCTCACCACGACACCGGCCATGGCAAGCGCCCGTAGTAACCCGCCGACTGCAGGACGTAGCGATGCTCGCGCGTCGCCTCTCGCAAGATCTTGGGCGCCGTCCCCGGCATCATCACCTCGACGCCCTCGAGCAGCTGGAGCGACCAATCCGTGAGCGCATTCGACAGCTCCTCCGGCTGCACCACCGAGTCCGGCGTGTCGGTGCCGCGCGGCGCCGAGAGGATCGTGATCGCCTTGTGCGAGTCCACGATGCCCGTGCTTACCTTCTGGGCCCGGCGCTTCGCCTCACCCGGAAATTCCTTGTCCACCTCGTCGACGATGCGCCAGTAGAGCTCGCGGTAGGTGTTGATCAGCGCGTTCGGCGCCTGCTGCGGCAGATCGGCGACGTAGGGGAACACGGCTGAGGTCAGCACGGGCGTTTGCCCGCCGGCAGCGGCATGGAACTGCGATTCGAGAAACTTGGGAATCGCCATCACCTCCGGCTTGTCGCAGAAGTAGCCGCTATGGTAGCGTCCGGCGTCGAACCGCACATAGGAGACGTGCGCGTTCGACATCAGCTCCAAGATTCCGCTGGTCTTGTCGCGCGCGAACCCGGCGAAGAACGCGCCCGGGTGCGACGCGTCCACGGTACGCATCTCGACCGGGACCGCGCACGACTGATACATCCAGGCGAGCTGCTCCATCGGCGCGGCCGAGTAGGCGAGCTCTCCCCGCTCGACTTCGGCGCGCATCCGGTTCAGCGCTTCTGTGATGGTGATGACCTGCCGCCCGGTGGTGTGCAGCGACGCGGCGTTCACGGCCTCGCCCTTGCGGAAGAACAGGAGCAGGCATTCGTCCGGCAGGTAGGCGGTGATGAAACCGTCGACGCGACCGTCGCGGTCGCGCTTCCCGAAGGCGAAGAGGTTGTCGAGGTGGATGAAGGCGAGGCGAGTGCGATGAATCAACCGGTTCACCTGCGGGAACGTCAGGTCCGCGAGGCGAACCGGCGAATTCATCAGGCGAGCGGTGCTCGCGCGCATGGCCCTCCGAGGAGGATGCTACGACAGATGCTGCTGGATCTTCTGCACGAAGACCGGCTTCGGGTACGCGCCCACCAGCGTGTCCACGTGCCGCCCGTCCTTGAAGAATAGAATACTCGGTATCGAGCGAACGTTAAAGCGCATCGCCGTCTTCTGATTGGCGTCCACGTCCACCTTGGTCACCTTCAGCTTGCCTTCGTACTCTCCGGCCAGCTGGTCCAAAATCGGCGCCACCATGTGGCACGGCCCGCACCACGTTGCCCAGAAGTCCACGATGGTGAGCCCCTGGTGCTGCTCGACTTCCAACCCGAATGTGGCATCCGTGACGGCCGTGAGATTCTCCGCTGCCATGACCTCTCCACTCCCTCTCGTGCAATCGTTATGTTGACGGGCGTCATGAGCGAGTCACGCGCCCGCGTCGCCCACATCGGTATCGCCGTCACGTCCATCGACGCCGCCCTCGGCTTTTACCGGGACGTCCTCGGCCTCGAGCCGGGACGACCCGAGACCGCCGACGGTGCGACGATCGTCGCCATACCCCTGGGCGACGTCCAGGTCGAGCTGCTCGAGCCCCGCGATCCGGGCGGCCCGGTGGCGAAGTTTCTCGCCAGGCGCGGGCCGGGCATCCATCATGTCTGCTACCGCGTGCCGGATCTGGACCGGGCGCTGGAGCGCTGCCGGGCGGCGGGCTTTCGTCTCATCGACGAGGTGCCGCGGAGCGGGGCCGGCGGCCGACGAATCGCCTTCGTCCATCCCAAGACGACGGCCGGCATTCTGTTGGAGCTGACGGAGTAAGTAACGCGCCGCCGGGCCGAAACGTTCCTCGGGCTCACTGCCGGCACGACGACCCCGGCGTGGGAATGGTCCCCAGATGCACGTCGTTCACCACCCAGCCGCCGTTTTTGGTGTGCACCAGATCGATCGGGAACACGACCGTGCACCCTCCCTGCCGCTGCAGCTCGACCCGGAACGTGTTCATGTTGTCGTGGCCGGGCACGGGGAGCGGCCCTTCGATGACACGGTAGCCCGCGTGATCCACGTACTTCTGGACGACCGTCAGCCGCTCCCGGAGCTGGTCGGATTTCATCCAGTTCGTCGCGGGTCCGCGCTCCGAGCCCCACAACGTGCCCATGCGTGAGATGTTGTTCTCCTTGACCGCCGACATGAACTGCGCGAGCGTCTCCTGAGGCGACTGCGGTGCGAGCTTCCCCGGGCCGGCTCCCCCACCGCACGCGAGAGAGGCCAGCGCGACGAGCACGGTCAGTCCCGTTCCAACGTTTCTCGACCGAGATGAGGTGCCCGGGCAAGCGAGTTGGAACGGGATCAGTCGTGGTCTCACGGACGATACCTCGAGTGTGGGCGGAGTGAACCGAAGGTAAGACGGCATGCGGCTGTACGTCAACATTGATCACGTCGCGACGGTGCGCGAAGCGCGCCGCACCGACGAGCCCGACCCCGTGCGCGCCGCCGCGGCGGCCGAGCAGGGCGGCGCCGACGGCATCACCGTGCACCTGCGCGAGGACCGCCGCCACATTCAGGACGCCGACGTGCGCGCGCTCCGCACCGCAGTGCGCACGGTCCTCAATCTCGAGCTCGGCGCGGCGCCCGAGATCGTGCGGATCGCCGCCCGCCTCAAGCCGTTTCAGGCGACGCTCGTCCCCGAGCGGCGCCGGGAGATCACCACCGAAGGCGGCCTCGCGCTCGGCGGCGCCAGCCGCAAGATCCGCGCGGCCGTCGGGCGCCTCACGGCCGCCGGCATACGCGTCAGTCTCTTCATCGACCCCGATCCGCGCACCATCGATCGCGCCGCCGCCCTCGGCGTTGCCGCGGTCGAGCTGCACACCGGCCGCTACGCCCGTTCCTGGCGGAGCGGCGACGCCGCACTGCGCGGGCTGCGACGTGCGGCCGCCCACGCCCGCGCGTCCGGCCTCGCGGTGCACGCCGGGCACGGGCTCACATACGACAACGTGCAGCCCGTGGCCGCCATCCGGGACATCGAGGAGCTCAACATCGGGCATTCGATCGTGAGCAATGCGATCTTCCTGGGAATGGAAGAAGCGGTGCGGCGCATGCGGCACTTGGTCGATGAGGCCGGGAAGCCTTAGCTTGATAGCCCTATGACCGACTCCCCGAAGCCCCTCGGGATGTCCGACTTCTTCGCCCTCGAGGCGGGGGAGTATCTCGAGCGGCTCGACGGCCTGCTCGCCAAGGGCGACAGCCCCAGCGCCGACGAGATCGTGCGGCTCGCCCGTGCGCTGCGCGGCAGCGCGCTCATGGCGAACCAGCCGGCGATCGCGCGCACCGCCGCCGGGCTCGAGGCCCTGGCGCGCGCCGTGCGCGAGGGCCGGCGTGCCTGGGATCCCCAAACGCTGCAGCTCGGGCTCCGCGGCGTGGACGACTTGAAGATCTTCGTGCGCCGGGCGGGCACGTGGACCGAGGCCGACACCGCGAAGGCCGAGGCGCTGGCCCAGCAGCTCGAGCAGCTCGCGGGCCGGCCGTCGGCCCAGATTCGCGCGGTCGAAGCGCTGGGGCTCGATGCGGGCGCGCGGGCGTTCGTGGCGCGCGAGGGCGCGGCGATCGCGGGTGCGCTCGAGCGGGCGGCCCAGGCGCTACGGGCCAACCCGCTGGCGCACGACCCGCTCCAGCACGTCATGCGCGCGCTCCAGCCGTTGCGTGGCCTCGCCGCCCTCACCGACCTGCCGCCGCTGCCCGACCTCCTCGAGGGAATCGAGCGCGCCATCGGCGAGCTGTCGCGCTCGGGAATCGAGCCTCCCGCCAACGTGGCCGACCTGTTTCAGGGCGCCGCTGGCGCCATCGCGCGTGCCGCCCGCGAGGTCGCCGAGCGCGGCCGCCCCGACCCGGAAGGGATGGACTTCCGGCAGTTCGCGGGATTGCTGGTGAAGTTCATGGAGGCCGAGCCGGACGCCGTCTCGATCGGCTCCCTGTATTACAACGACTCGGGCCCTCACATCGTGTCGCGCGGCGTCGCCGCGGCGCGCCCGTCCACGCTCGGCAAGCTGGAGCTCGTAAGCCACGGCGAGCATCTCCGGCAGGCGGCGGACTCACTCGAGCGGGCCCCGTCCGCCACACAGCGGGAGCTGCGTGCCCACACGCTCGGCACCACGTTCCGCGCGCTCGCGAACGCGGCCGGCGGCGTGCTCGCCGATCGCGCGGCCCAGTTCGCGACGGCCGCCCGCGAAGCAGTGGCGTCGGGCGTTGCCGTGAGCAGCCCGGCGGCCTTCGCCGCCGAGCTACGGCGCGCGGGCGACCTCCTGGCCCGCTCGAGTGCCGGCGACGAGGAGGCGCTCGCGATCGAGCTCGACGCGATCACTGCCGCGGTCCAGACCATCCAGCCGGGCGCCGCCCCGCCGCGCTCCCCAGGCCCGGTTCGTCCCGCGCCCGCCGCGACGATGGCACGGCCGCCGGCCGCGGCGCCGGCGGGTCCCGTCCCGAGAGCCGCCTCCGCCCCCGCCCCGGCACCCGCACCCCCACGCCAGGCCGAGCAGGCGATACCCGAAACGCCCGACCTCGTCGGGTCATGGGCCGCCTACCAGCGCCTCTCCGCTCGAGGAATCGGCGCGGCGTCGCTCGCGGAGCTCCTGGGTGGCACGGCCGCACCGGTCACCCCCACCGAGCCGGCCGCCGTAGACGTGCGCGCCCTCCTGTACCGGGGCGACCGCGCGCTGCTGCGCGCCCAGGAGCTGCGCGCAGCGGCGAAGCAGGCGTCGGGCGACACGCTCCGCGAGCTGGTCGAAGAAGTCTGCGACCTCGTTGCCCTCGCCCTCGAGCCCAACCCCTAATCGCGCCGCGGCCTCGGGCTGGAGGCGGGCCTGGCTCGTGGGGCTGGTGGTCACCCTCGGGCTCCTCGCCTGGGCGCTGCACGGCGTGGACGCCGGCGCGCTGGTCGGTCACCTGCGACGCGCAAACCCCTGGCTCATGCTGGCGACCATCACGCTCGCCACTCTCACGTTCCCGCTCCGGGCGATCCGCTGGCAGCTGATCCTACGGGGCACGAGCGGCACCCGGCTGCCGCTCGGCCCGCTGTGGCATGCCACCGCGATCGGGTTCATGGCCAACAACCTGCTCCCGGTGCGGGCCGGCGAGGTCGCTCGCGCGTACGCTGCGCGGCAGGCGGTTTCGGTGCGCTTCACGACGGCCCTCGCCTCGATCGCCGTGGAGCGCGTGTTCGACGGGTTGATGCTGGTCGCCCTGTTCACGCTGGCGCTCGTCGCCCCCTCGTTCCCGCGCCAGGCGATGATCGGCGGCGTGCGGCTTTCGGGGCTCGCGACGGCGGGCGCCGCGCTGTTCGCGGGCATCCTCGTCGTCGGCCTGTTCGTGGTGCATCGTCCCGCCCCATGGATCGCGCTGCTCGCCCGCGTTGCGCGCGCCGTGCTGCCGGCGAGCCTCGCCGATCGCGTCACCCACCTCGCCCGGGGACTCGTCGCGGGACTCGACGTTTTGAAGAGCCCGGGCCGCTTCGTCGGCGTGGCGGCCTGGTCGCTCGTCCTGTGGCTCGTGAACGCGGCGTCGTTCGCCGTGTGCTTCCGCGCGTTCGGGCTGCCGGTGCCGCCGGAGGGAGCGCTGCTGCTGCAAGGGGTCATCGGGTTCGGGGTCGCGCTGCCCTCCTCCCCGGGATTCGTCGGCGTGTTCGAGGCGGCGACGCGCGGCACGCTCGCGCTCTACGGCGTGGATGCGACTCGGGCGGTGAGCTACGCGGTGGCGTACCACATCGGTACGTTCTTTCCGATCACGCTGCTCGGACTCGCGTCGCTCTCGCGGATGCGCCTGCACCTCGCCGAACTGCGCGGCGCGGCGGCGGCGGAAGACTGAGCGGTGGATCGGGTCCGCATCGCCGCGCACGCCAAGGTCAATCTCCTGCTGCGCATTCTCGCGCGCGAAGCGCCGGCGGGCTATCACCAGATCGAGACGGCGTTCACGCTGCTCGAGCTGGCGGACGAGCTGGTGGTGACGCGCACGACGAGCGGAGTCGCGCTGACGGTTCACGGACCCGACCTGGGGCCGCCGGAGCAGAACCTCGCGGTGCGAGGGGCGCGCGCTGTGCTGGAGGCGACCGGGCACAAGTTCGGCGTGGCGCTCGAGCTGACCAAGCGGATTCCCGTGCGCGCCGGCCTGGGCGGCGGATCGAGCGACGCCGCGGCCGCGCTGCACGCGGTGAACGCGCTCGCCGACCACGCCGTCCCGCGCCACGAGCTGCTCCACTGCGCCACTCGTCTGGGCGCCGATGTAGCGTTCTTCGCGAGTGGGGCGCCCACGGCGCTCGCGTGGGGTCGGGGCGAGCGCCTGTTCCGGGTGCCCGCACCCCCGGCGGCGCCCGCGCTCGTGGCCCTGGCGCTCCCGCCCGTCGCCGTCGCCACCCCCGACGCGTACGGGTGGTGGGACGCAATGCATCCCGACCCCGCGCCGCGCGGGCCCCTGCTGCTCGAGGCCGACGCCTTCGCCGGGTGGGGCAGCATCGGGCGCCTCGGCGGCAACGACTTCGAGATCCCAGTGTTCGGGAAACACCCTCCGCTGCGCGCGCTGTACGAGCGACTGGCGGGAACGCATCCGTACTGGGTGCGGCTGTGCGGCTCGGGGAGCGCGGTGGCTGCGGTGTACGCCAGCGAACGCCTGCGGGACGATGCGAGCATGCAGCTGGGGGAGAAGCAGCAGCGGCTGATCGCCACGACCACCCGCGCGGTGGCAGCGCCGGGTCCGGAGCCCCTTCCCTAGCGGGGCGGGGAGCCGCTTCTTTTGTAAGGGAGGTCGCGATGCCCGAACAGCTCATCGGGACGGTGGTCCACTACTTCAAGGGGCCGAGCGTGGCCGTGGTGCGCGTGACCGAGGGTACGCTGGCCGTCGGCGACCGCATCCGCTTTCACGGCCACACGACCGACTTCACCGAGCAGATCGCCTCGATGGAGGTGAACCATCAGAAGGTCCCGTTGGCGAAGGCCGGCGACGAGGTCGCCATCCAGGTCGCGGACCGCACCCGCCAGCACGATCAAGTCCTCAAGGTGACTCCATGAACGAGGAAGCGTTCAATCTGTCGGTGCGCAAGTTCCTCAAGCACTTCGGCGTCGACGCGCAGCGCGAGATCGAGAAGAGCGTCGACGCGGCAGTGCGATCGGGCAAGCTCAAGGGCAGCGAGACCCTCAAGGCGCGGGCCCGGCTCGAGATCCAGGGGTTGCCGGTGAACCTGGTGATCGAGCACGACATCCCGTTGGCGTAGCCCGCCGCATGCGGACGGCGACACTCGCGGCAGTGATGCTCGCAACCGGGTGCGGATCCTCACCCGAGGTCGCTCCCACGCCGGCGCCCGCATCGGCGTCGGCCGGCGCGGCTGCGGCGCGGCCGTCGATCGTCGCCAGCGAGCAGTACTACGACATCGACGGGTCGAGCGCCGGCGCGCTGCGCAATCAGATCAGCCGGCTCGGCCCCAAGGACGAGAGCGGCAAATCGCAGGACGCGTTGACCGTGTGGAGCATCGAGTGGGTCTACGGCACCGCCCAACGCGGCGACAGCTGCGTCCTGCGCGACGTGAAGGTCACGGTCAACGTCGCCGTCACCCTGCCCCGCTGGAAGCCACCCGCGATGGCATCCCGCGAGCTGCTGAAGACGTGGCAGGCCTACTTCAAGGCCGTCCGGCTCCATGAGGCCGGGCACCGCACGATCGCTGAGCGCAACGCCCGCGAAGTGATGGCCGCGCTTACACCGCTCCGGGGAGCGAATTGCGACAAGCTTTCGGACGAGGCCACGCGCACGGCGGAGCAGATCGTGGCGGACGGCCGCGCGCGGAACCGCGCCTACGATATAGAAACGAAGCACGGACTGACGCAGGGGGTAGAGCTGGGGCCGTGAACGGCCCCCGTTAAAGCAGAAGCCCCCGAGAGGCCCTAGCAAGACCCTCGGGGGCTTAGCGCTCACTCGCCGAGGCGAGCGAGAGCCTCGCTTCGCTTGTGGCCGTCGTGTTGACTCACGGCCCCACCTCCTCGGGTGGTGTTCGGCACTACCGTACAATCCCAACTCGGTCCGCGCAACTGTGGTGCGCCCGCAACGTCGGCCTTTGGGAGTTTCGGCTCGGCGAGAACGTCTGACCCGAGACGTCGTGTAGGGGCGCAGCATGCTGCGCCCCTACGTCTTACCGGGTCATAATGTAGATTCTTGCCGTCGCGCTGGCCCCTCGTCCAATGGCAGGACACCAGACTTTGGATCTGGGTATGGTGGTTCGAATCCACCGGGGCCAATTCTCTTCCCTGGCACCGCGTTCACCCACTGAAGGTGGACCGATGGATTGTCGAGTGATCCCGACGACGGCCCTCCTGGCGCTCCTTACGCGAGCGCTGGAAGCCCAGACTTCCCAGACGGGGTTCTTAGACCGCCGCGTGTCCGT
>Ga0209806_1000313_pt1 | contig 32308 bp, 26 predicted proteins | sample GraSoiAngelo_152_FD_186166 | JGI IMG/M metagenome (GOLD analysis project Ga0209806, IMG submission 186166) | Grasslands soil microbial communities from the Angelo Coastal Reserve, California, USA - 14_1009_12_30cm (SPAdes) (version 2) | ecosystem: Environmental > Terrestrial > Soil > Grasslands ... | reverse complement strand
TCGCCCAGTGCTGCGCGAATCCATATTGGTCCGCGAGCTGCGTCATGTACGTCGCGGGTCCGTACACTTCGTTCTGGTTCTTGTTCTCCATGAGGACGACGACGACCTGGTCGAAATTGTTCGAGGCCTCGCGATGGAGGGTTCCGTCCCCGACAGGATCGGAGGGATTCCCGAATCGAACGAGCCCCGCAACCGCGGCGGCCCCGATACATAGGAGAGCGGCCAGCAGGACGACGCCGACGACTCGCCCGCTTCCCTCGGAACATCCGATGTGGAACGAGAGGAACGGCGGGCGACTTCGGAAGTGAATCTGGACACCAGCGGAACGCCGGCGTACCTTGACGCGCGCTATAAACAGATGATGACTTGCCTATCGTCTTTGGTTGCTGAAAGGGAGAATGGGACGCCGCAACTGGAAACCGGTGCTCTCGAAGCAGCATCGGAGCGCGAATTCTCACGCAACGAGAAGATCGCGCGAGAAGGCTACTCCGGTTTTCTCCACGAGTGGGAGCCTCGTAGCGGAATCGATGCCGACAGAATGAGGATCGTTTCTCTCAAAAAGGGTCTTTCTATGGAGGGATGGATCGTCTAGATGCCGTCCAACGGCACCTCGTAATCGATCCCGCGAAGGAACGACGAGCGAGCGAGGATGTAGACGGAGAGGAGCGAGTAGAGGATCAGGCCGAACCATCCGTAGCTCACGAACAGGATCGCCGTCGTGTTGGCGATATAGTAGGTTGTCAGGAACGCGTCGGATCCCGGTAGCAGGATCGCTCCAATCGCGACGTAGAGACACGCGACGATGGACGGACCGACCAAGGGGACGATGGACAGAGGCGCGGAGTTCCCTGATTCTCCTTCTGCGGGAGGAAGACCGACATTCGCGAGGGACGTCCCGATCGTTTCGCGGGCCCTCGCGACCCGATCGATCGCGGCGGAATAGTTGCCGGTGTCGAGCAGGGCGACGCCTTCGGCCGCGGTCAGTTCGGCGGCGTGCACCTGTTGCGTTGCAACCTTCGTGTGCTCGATGTCGACGAGGACGCTTTGCAAGTCCTGCGCGATGTGTTCGACGAGCGAGGACTCGAGTGTGTCCTTCAGCTGTTCGACGACCCGGACCCGATACGTGAGGTCTCCCTCCCGGCCCGCGGTCGCGTCGGCGACGACCCGCCGGATCTCGGGGACGTTGAGTCCGGCCTTCTTCGCCGCGACGAGCAGCGGCTTGATCTCATCGACGAGTCGAAGCAAGACCTGGGTCATCTCCCGGTCCTCGGGCAGCAGCCCGCCCTTCCGCGCGCGGATCCCCGCGAGCCGATCCATCATCTTTCCTGGAGAGGTCGCATCGGTCGTCGGGAGCAACCGCGACAGCGCCGCGGACACCGCGGCGGCATCGCGTTTTCGGCGCAGGTCCATGTACGGCGATGGATCCTCCCCGGATTCCTCGAGGAGTCCATCGACGGCCCACTGCGAATCCGGGTTCCGCGAAATCCGCGAGGGCGGTGGGAACGCGCTCAAGGTCAGAGTCTCGGGGGAACGCCCGCGGCCTCCGATCGAGCTCGTCGAACCTCTCGGCCCCCATGCGCGCGCGAGGTGGGGCAGGATCGAGGCCGTGAGGAACAGCCCGATGAGGACCACCAGGCCTCCGAGCATCGTCGTTTGGTAGACGGCCCGCGAGATCTCGGGCGAGTACGCGCCTTGGCTCGCCCGGTGGGCGAACGAATACGCGAGGTACCCGACGGACGCGAAGAACCCGAAGAATGCTATTGCTAGAAAGCGAGGACGAACAAGTCCCAATCCCTCACCCGCAAGGAAGGTATTGCAGGATAGTGGGATAAGAACGTTCCGTTTGCGTCGTCGCGACGTGTTTGCGCCGCCCATTCGGCGGTCTAGCTCTGGGCCGGGCCGACCCACCGGGCCTCGGGGGCCGACTCGTCCTGCGGCGCCGCCGACGGCGCGCGCAGCCGCTTCTTCAGGAGGGCGAGCGCGATCCGGATTCCCTCTCTCAGGTGGAGCTTCGGCTCGCCGAGGCGCTGATGGTACTCGATCGGCACTTGGACGATCGGGATTTTCCGCAGCGCGCACTCCGCGAAGATGTCCGCCTCGAGGTCGAACCCGTCCGCGGTCAGGCCGAGGGACTTGAGCCGCTCCGAAACGAAGGCCCACATCCCGCTGCAGAGGTCGGAGATGGGCGTGGCGTACAGGAAGGACGCGAACCAGCTGAGCAGGCGGTTCCCGAGGTAGTTCGTGGCCGTCATGGCCCCCTCATCGATCTTGCCGAGGAACCGGGATCCGAGGACGACCGGAGAATCCGCCCCGAGGAACCCGACGAGGTCCGGGATCGCTTCGGGAGGGTAGGTGCCGTCCGGGTCCATGAACAAGGCAAAGTCCTCCCGAATCCTCGGCACGAACTCCCGGAACGCGGCGCCCTTGCCGCGGCCGCTCTGGACGAACACCTCGGCGCCGAACCGCGTCGCCACGGCCCGTGTCTGGTCGGTGGAGTGCCCATCCAACAGGTAGACGCTGTAGGCGAGGCCGCGCTGGTGGAGCGTCGCCTGCGGGATCCTCTTGAGGACCTCCGCGAGGCCGAGTTCCTCATTCAGGGCGGGAAGGAGGATGGAGAGGCTTGGCAGGATCGGATTCTCGGCCGCCCCCAACGGGAGAGGATCGATCGGGTCTTCGACCCCACGACTCAATGGAAAGGAGGGGATCGGGCCGGTCGGTGGCTCTGGCCCGTGCTGAGAGCCCCCCGACGGTGCCCACTCTCCCTTGTTAGGGTCCATTCGAACTCGCACCTCCTCTCCACGTATTTTCTATGGCGGTCTCGTGTCAACTCGATCTAAACGAGTTCGGTTGAACACGGCCTTTTGTCTCGGACGGCAAACATTTCGTCGGTCGGTCATTTTGTTTCTGGCACACGTTTTGCCGACGGCATCAGAATTGATACGAACGGAACGGGGAAACGATGGAGGCCTCGTCGGACTCGTTCTCACACACGAAAATGTCGATGCCGGTCGCACGACGCGAAAGGGCGGTCCGTTTTTGTCGGACACGCTCACCGTCGCGGGCGACCGGGCCTAGCTTTTTGAGGGGGCAAAAGAATGCATACATCCTCCTGTGGGTGTGGAGGCGGATCGGATGGGGCGCGAGTCGTCAACGAATCTGGAGCAGGCCGCCCTATCCTTCCTTTCGGCGATCGATCCGGAGCGGGGGATCGACGCGGCCTTGTTCCTCCGGCGGACCGGATTGGTCCTGGCCTCGTGGACGCGGGAAGGCATCCGACTCGACGTCGTGAGCGTCATGGCGGCCACGATGCTCGCCTCGATCGACACGATCCTCGAGGCCCTCGGAGGATCGGCGTCGGAATCCGTGGCGGTCGAGGGCGGCGACCACCAGATGGTCGCCGCGAAGATCGGATCGAAGGCGTTCCTCGTCGTCATCGCGAGAATGTCCGTGGCGCGAAGCGCCGTGCGAAAGACGGTGCGCGAACTCGTGACGCAACTCTCGAAAATCGCGAGCGAGATGGGCTCTCCCCTCGAGGGAACGACGGCCCATCCTAGAGTTAAAGTACGTCCTCCCCGATGAGTGAAAGGGTTGGGGGTTTTCGTGATGCAGGACACGAGCCCGAGCGCCTACGGATTCCTCGGGACCGTGGAGGCCATCGACTACGTCCTCCGCGCGTTCTCCCGGACGAGCGGCGCGATCTCGATCCAAGCGACATCCTTCCTGATCGGCGCCGCGATCATGGCGGGACTCAAACATCCGGTCCGTCGACGGATCTACGACCACCTCATCCGATTGCCGGGGGACCATTTCCGGTCCGTCGCGCGCTCGCTGGACATCGCGATCGGCACGGCGCGCTATCACCTTGCCGCGCTCGTGCGAGAAGGGCTCGTCTACAAGGAGGATACGAACGGACGCGCACGGTACTACGTGAAGGCGGGCGCGGCCGACGTGAACCGCCTGTACGCCCAGCATTGGGAGTTCCGCGACGTCCGCCTACGGATTGTCGCAGTGCTGCGGCGCCTCGATCGGGCGCAGCCCGCGACGATCTCGAAGGTCCTCGGCATCAGCCGCCAGCTCGTGTCGTACCATCTCGTGCGCCTCGAGAAGGCGGGACGGGTTCGGCGCGAAGGGTCCTTGTATCGTCTCGCTTCGCCGGGGTCCGTCCGGGGCGCGCACGATGGCAAGGTCCGCCTCGGGACGAAGCCTTAATCAAGGACCCCGCGATGAGTTGCATCGTTGCCCGAGCGCGTCCGGGGGCCCGCGTTCCTCGACATCGTGACCCTCGCCCTCTCCCTGACCGGGATCATCGGACTGACCTCCGTCTTCCTCGAGTTCAAAAGCGGAATCATTCGGGTCCCGCGACTCCTGTTCCTGGCCTACATGGCGATGATGTGCGCGCCGTACTTCGTGGCCCTCGTCCGGACGCCGAAGCTCCCGTTCCTCATCCCGCCGATCGTCATCCTGTTCGTCATCTATCCTCTCGCCGCGCCGCACGGCATCATCTATTCGACGGACCCGATCTTCAACTACTCCTTCACCGCCGACGTCGTGAACAGCGGCTTCTGGGCCCCCGGGGCCGGGAACGGCTTTGCGCGGACGTATTCGTTCTACCCGCTCGGCAACGTCTTCATGGGCTACGTCATCCTGACGTCGGGCTTGCCCGGCGCGGCGGTCTACGCGTGGATTGAGGCCCTCCTCCGGCTCGCGGCCGTCCCGGCGACCGTGTTCGCGATCGGGCGGCGCCTGTTCAGCACGCGGATCGCGGCGCTCGGCGTCTTCTTCTACCTGGGGACCGCCTCGATCCTGTTCAACGTCCCGGTGCAGCAGGGAGTGGGCATCATCTTCGTCGGCCTCTCGCTCCTCGCCCTCGTCATGCTGACGCGGAGCCCGGACCAAAGCTCGCAGCGCCGGGCCCAGGTCCTGTTCGTCTTCGTCGCGGGCGGGATCGTGATGACGCACCACCTGTCCTCGTATATTTTCGCGGGCTGGCTCGGCGCGCTCGTGGTCCTCATGTCGCGTTCGAGATTCCGGCCGCTCGTCGGGACCTTCCGCTTCGGGACCCTCTTCATCTATTTCATCGCCATCTTGGCCCTCTACATCACCTTCTTCACGTACGCGATCTTCCAAGGGCATGAGCAGAACCTGACCACGGTCATCGGTCGCTTCACCACGCCGGAGAACTTTCCGCCCGCGGGCCCCAGCGCCGGTCTCGGGCGGACATTCGCGACGGAAGAGATCGCCTGGCTTGCCGCCTCTGTGCTCACCGTCCTACTGCTCGGCCTCGCCAGCCTGTACCGGTTCCGCGATTCCCGGGAGCACTCGTTCGCCGTAGCCAACGGCCTCGTGGCCGCGACGATCGTCGTCGTCACGCTTCCGTTGGTCTCCACAGGCTTCAGCTTCGTCACGCTCCGGATCGGAGAGTACACGAATCTAATCATGGGGCCCTTCGCCGCGGCCACCCTGATCCGGATGGCGGGAGCGTCCACGGGCCGCTGGTCCCGCCTCGTGAGGAGCGTGAGCCGGAACCGCGATTGGCTTCCCCGTCTGGCCGTCTGCCTCCTGGCCGCGGCCGTGTTCATGGGAGGCAACCTCGCCGGGTCCGCCGTCCGACCGTACTTCGAGGAGCCGTCCCAGCGCACGACCGACTCTCCGCTCTTCTTCAGCCAGGACGACCTCCGCGCCGCGGATTGGGCCCTCCAAGCGTACGGACATCACCGCATCTGGGGCGACCAGCTGGCGATCGATGCGTTCGCGGGCTTTGCGAACATGGAGATCGACTACGGTGGATCCGCGATTTTCACGGCGTCGACGATGGACACGGCCGTCTGGTCGAAGCTCGCCGTGGGAGACTACATCGCCGTCAACACGTTGATGTTGAAGATGCGGCCGAACTTCTACCTCCAGCCCGCGTTGCCGGGCCCCCTCAACCTCACGCAGGTCAACAAGTTCGCCAACAATCGGCAGCTCGCGGTCGTGTTCGAAGATGGGACCTTCATCATCTACCGCGTGATGGCACTCCCGCCTCCGTGATCCGGCCTCACGTCATGTCGACCGGCAGGGAGACTTCGCGGACCAGTTTTGGATTGTTTGCGACCGCCAGGCTAAACGTCAGGAAGAAGGTGCCGCTCGCCGCGTCCACGAGGATCGAATAGGTCTGCGTCCAGGTACCTTCCAAAGGGAGGAAGATCGACTCCGTGTACTCGCCGTAGGCCGCCGATCCGTTGCCCAGGACCGTCGCGTCGAAGTGCAACACCGGGCCGGCCGGGACCCGAACGTAGGTGTCGTTGGCCCTCACGTTCGTCGGGACGAGACGGATCCGGAGCGTGAAGGTCCCAGACGTTGCGTTCCCCAGGGCGGTGACGGTGAGGTTCTTCGGCTCGCGGCTCGCGAAGGACCGCGGCGGCGGGAGGGAATTCGCCGTGCCGTCGGGACCCGTGATCCCGAAGGCGATCTCGTGCTCCACGGGAAATTGGAGGGCGGCCGTGGACAGCAGGAAGGCCGTGGCACCGACAACCGCGATGAAGAGGGTGGCGACGACGCCCTTCTCGCCGGGCGAATAGTCCGAGAAGTCGAAGAGCCCCTTGGCGTAGGCGACGACCGAGGCCCAGGGCCGACCGCCGGGCCGCCGCACGAGGAACGCGACGACGGCGATGGGCAGCCCGATCGTGACGACTGCGAACTCGGTGATCGGGATGTGGGCGATCGAGACCGCGAGGGCCGACACGGACGTGAGGATGATCGTCAGCCCCACGGTGAAGGCCAGGATTTCCGCGGGCGACATGGGGAGGCGGTTTCCCGCGATCAGGGCGAGGGCGCAATAGCCCATCGCGAAGAAGGCGGCGATCGCCACGACGGACCGGATCGCGCTCGGAGGCGAGACCACGGCGAGGATCGCGTACAGTGCGAGGACCGCGACCGCCAGGCCGATGTAGGGGAAGGTCGCCCCGCTCGTGCGAGGCTTTTCGGCAGGCAACATCGCGGACGGCCCGGCATTGAAACCGGGGGCCACTCAAAAACCCTCGCCCGGACGTCCTAGCGTTTCACGAACGAGACATACGTTTTCGCAATCGAGGGCCAATCGGGAGTCTCCCGCATCCAGGCCTCGTTCTTCCGTCCGAGATCCTGTCGTCGGCCGTCCTCGAGCGCCCCTCGGATGGCCCCGGCGATGTCCGCGGGATCTCGCGGCCTCGCGAACGCGAGGCCCGTCCGCCCTTCCAACTCGCGGATCGGATGGACTCGTGTGGTCACGACCGGCAACCCGGCGGCCACCGCTTCGAGGAGGACGAGGGGGAGTCCCGTGCGGACGAATCGATATGGGAACACGGCGGCGTGCGACCGTTGGTAAATGGCTCGCAGCTCATCTTTCGTCACCAGCCCGCGAATCTGGAGGACTTCGTGAACTCCGACGCGGTGCCGGGTCGCCGCGAGCCCTGGGACAGTTCCGTCGCGGAGAAGAAGGAGGACCTGGGTCGGACGATCCGATGGCAGGACGCGGGCCAGGCGGACCACATCGCCCACGCCGCGGGTCGGCTCGGGAGGCCCCGTGAAGACCACCCGCTGGGCCCCCGGCGGCAGGACGAGCGAAAGGCGCTCTCCGAGCGGAGTCGGCGTCCGGTCCCGGAAGGACGGATCGAACGGATGGCGGACGACATGGGAGGAGCCGGCCGCGAGGCCTGCCCACACCGCGGACGTGCGATCGCTTTCCCAGAGGAACACGAACTCGTCGACGTAGTGGGACGCCTCACGCCAGGTGCCGAGTTTCCGCGACGCGTAGAGGCCCGCGTGATGCATGTCCAAAAGGATCTCAGGGGCGAGGTCCGGGTCAAGGAATCGTCGAGCGAGGTCGGTCCCCCGGTGGAGCGGGCGCAGGAACACGCCGATCAAAGAGCCTCGAGAGTCCGCCGGAGGTGTCGGTTGGCGCATGGAAAAGAACAGGCTGGCCGTCATCCGCACTACGCCGCCGTTGGCGTTGTGGTTCTCCATGAGTCTGCGGAGGCCGCGGGCTGTCCGGAAATCGCCTCGCTCCGGATGGCGCACGACCGGCACACCGTTCCACGAAGGCAAGCCCTCCTCCGTGGTCAGGGCGAACGCCTCGTGGCCCTCCTGCTGGAGAGACCGGGCCAGTCGACCCAGGTATCGCCACGGTTGCAGGTTCAACTGAGCCGGCGGGAGGGTCTCCGTGATGATCGCGATGCGCAGGGTTTCCATGGTCCGCCTCGTGCGCGGCCGTTCGTTCCCGCCGAGGTCGCTGAGAGATTCGGTCGGGGGCCATCAACTATCGCGTAGCTCTCGTCCCGGAGCCGGGATGGACTTGCAAGGGGAGGCGAATTTAAAATATGCCATGGACCTATTGTCTGACCGGGCGGTGAAAGGTCCCTGCGGATCCTCATAGTAGGTTCACGAATCTTGCCGTTCCGTCACGCCGGGGACAAGAACTTCTGGCTGGACATCTTCCGCGGCCTCAAGCGTCTCGGCCATGAGCTTCGGATCGTGTCCGTGATGGTCGAGGACGTCCCGGACGATGGATTGCCGATCCACCGAGTCCCGCCCATTCCAATCCACTTCCGCCCGGACCAACGGATGAACGTGACGCACAATCACCTCGCCGGCACGAACAACTACGTGAGCAAGACGATCAGCCTCCCGAGGCTCATCCGCGCGGTGCGGCGGGTGCGTTCGGAGTTCCGTCCCGACGTGATCCACTTCGTCGAAAACTACGGGCCCGCGATGCTGGCCCTCCGGGCGGCGTTCCCGCGGATCCCCATGAGCATCTCCGCGCCCACGTACCAGCCGAACCGCCCCCTGTACGACCTGTTCCTCGAAGCGAGCTTCGCCAGTTTCGACACGATCGTCCCGTTCTCGGATGCCTACCAGCGGCGCTTGATGGAGCTCCGATACCGACCGGATCGGGTCCGGATGATCCGATGGGGGATCGACACCGAACGCTTCTCCCCGCCGACCGGGGTCCAGCGAGAAGCGGCGAGGAAGGAGCTCGGACTTTCGGCGGACGCCCTCGTCAGCTTCTGGACGGGCTTCATCCAACAGACGACCGAGGACGATTTCCTCGCGGCCGTGAAGACCGCGAACTTGGTCCTAGATCGAGGCGGCTCGAAGTTCGCATTCCTCTTCTGCCTGAAACCGGAACACTTCAAGGAGTCCTTCCGGGCCTCCGAGCGGCCGGGCCTTCGAGTGTTCGGATCCGCGGAGGCCTTCCATGCCGCCCGCTTGGCGGCCGACGTCTTCCTGTCCCCCATTCAGGACGCGCGGTCCACCGCGGCACCGCCGCTCGCGTGGCTCGAGGCCCTGGCGATGGGCATCCCGATCCTGACGACCAACATCCCCGGATCCGAGGAGGCCGTCGTCGACGGGGTCAGCGGATTGCGGGTCCGTTCGCCCGAGGCCGCGAGCGAGCGGCTGCTCGAATTGGCCTCCAACGGTGGCCAACTCCAGCGGCTGCGGGAAGGGGCGCGACAGGTCGCCGTGGACCGATATTCCGTCGACCGCTCGTTGGCCGAGTACCTCGAGTTGTGGTCCGGCTTGGCGAACGGACCGAGAGGCCGCGCGCACCCGCGAAAGTCCGTGAACCCCTCCGACGCCCCGGACGCCCAGTGAGCGTTTTGGCCCGGTGCATGTGGCCGAATCGAACGAACGAGGCCGACGCCTTCTGTTTCTACGATGCCGCGAGCACCTGCTCGAAGTATCGCAGCGTCTCGTTGGACATCCGATCGAGGGAAAATCGATCCCGGGCCTGTTGCGCGGCCGCCGCCCCGAGTCGACGAGCGAGCGTTTCGTCGGAGAGAATCCGTTGCAATGCGCCGGCGAGCGCGTGGGGATCTCCGGGAGGGACCAGCAACGCCGACACGCCGTCCGAGACCATGTCCGTGACGCCGGGCACGTTGCTCGCGACGATCGGCTTGCCGAGGGCCATCGCTTCGATCAGGGAGTAGGGGCAACTTTCCATGAAGCTCGGGACGACGACCACGGACGCGCGCCGGAGGCGGGCGAGCAACTCCGTCCGAGGGATCACTCCGAGGAGCCGCACGCGGTCCGGTCCCAAGCCGAGCGATTGCGCGTGGCGCCGCCAGGTCTCGACCGCGCCGCTGCCCGTCACGTCCAGCCGCTGTCCGCCGCGGAGTTCCGTCAGGGCGCGGAACAGGACCGAGAGCCCCTTCCACCCGAGAAGCCTTCCCGTGAACAGGATCGGCGCGGCGTCCGACGGTTCGTCGCCGATCGGCGGAAGGTCGTCGAGGGAGAGTCCGTTCAGGACCGTCGCGGCGGTCCGCAGACGCGGCTCGTAGGCGCCCATCACTTCGTTCCGAACGGCGTTCGAAACGAACAAGGCGTGGCGGACGCGCTTCCAATAGTAGACTTCCGCAGGGAGCAACGCCGGGAGGACGGTCAACGTCGTCTTCTCCGATTCGTCCAGCGGGCTGCCCCGACGCCGGGCCTGCTGGATGCCGCGGGACTGACCTAAGATGGTCGTGTGCGTCGTCACGACGATCGGGCAATCGACCCCCGAGGTCAGAAGGTCCGGCATCTGCGCATGATGAACGATGAAAAGATCCGGCCGGTACTCGCGGATCAAATCCGGGAGCCGACGTCGGAGGGCGAGTTGGAATTTCAGATAGTTCGTCATCACGCTTCCGCCGTTCGTCATTGGGACGGTCGTGACGTTCGGGATCGACGACCGCGCCTCTTTCCCTCCGAGGATCGTCACTTCGTGGCGGGGGCCGAGGCCGTGGAGCAGCTGGCTCACGTAGGTCCCAATCCCGCCCCAGATGCGACCGTATTCCGGAGCCGCTACCGCGATCTTCGTGGACTTCGTTCTCCTGATTTTTTCGAATCGCGAGACCCTCGGCGAACCTCGAGCGCCAGAACCCAATGGTAATTACGAGGTCCGCGGGCGCGAGGGAGCCGTTCCTCCGTCTCGCTGAAACGTCAGCCGTTCGCCGCTATTTGAGGGTTCCCCGAACTCCCGACCGTCGTCTCTCATTCCGAACCGAGGGAACGATACAACTCGAGGTGGGCCTCGGCGCAGGCTTCGGCGGAGAATCGTTCGAAGACGAAGGCCCGTGCTCGAGCGCCGATCTCCCGCTGCAGCCTCGGGTCGCCCGCCAACGCCTCGATCTGTCGGGCCATCGACGCGGGGCTCTCCGCGAGGAACCCGGTCCGTCCGTGCTCGATGATCTCGCGGTGGGCGTCGATGTCGGAGACCACCGACGGAAGGCCGGCGGCCATCGCCTCGATGACGGCGTTGGGAGAGCCTTCCCAGGGGGACGGGTAGACGAAGACGTCGGACGCGGCCAGATACGATGGCACGTGGTCCCAAGGCACCTCGCCGATGAAGTGGGCTCGCGGGGCGACGTCGGCGAAGGTCGCGAGGAGTTCTCGATAATACCGGTCTCCGTAGTGTTCCTCCGTGTACCCGCCGACGATGACGGCCTCCGCGCGGGGAAGGAGCCGCAGGACCTCGAGGATCCACTCCAGACGTTTTTCGGGAATCACTTTCCCGACGTAGGTGAGGAGCGTCCGATCCGTGGGGAGACCGCGTAGACGTCGCGCCTCTTCCTTCGTCGGGAGGCGCTCGAACTTTCGAAGGTCCAGTCCGTTCCAGATCACCCGCGGACGGTAGGCGCGGAATCGATCGGCCAAGGCCTTCGAGTTCGTCACGACCACGCTCTGTGACAGGAAGGGGACCATCCCCGCTCTCGTCAGACCCCCGGCCAGCGGGCCGTACCGCATCGCGATTTCGAGTCCGGGATCCGTCCCCAGGCTCACGATCCTCGGAAAGACCCGCGCGAGATAGGTCGCGGGAAACGCGTAATACGGGTCCAACGCATGGAACACATCCCCGCGGCGCCGCGTCGATCGGAGCGCCTCGCTCAAGGTCCGGATGCCTTTCGGGAACACGAGGGGCCCGGCCACGACGACGCCCGGTTCCTGCGTGAGATTCCGATGGGGACCCGGGGCGTCGAGGCACACCATTTCGACGTCGATCGTCCGGCGAAGGTTCTGGAACAGCTGGAACGCCTGCAGGGCGACGCCCCCGCCCTTGCCCAGGTGCGCGATGGCTAACACGACCCGGATGTCCGATCCCCTCCGAATGTTTCGACGCGATCCTCATTTCACGCGCTTTGAGTCGCCGATCGCCGAGGCGTTTCCTCCGTCCGGCAAGGGCAGCATGGACTCGATGGAGGTACCTGAATTTTCCGGTGGGGAACCGCACCGATCGTCGCGGGGCATGCTCATCGCGTGACGAAGGCCCGAGCCATGGTCAGCATATGCCGAGGACGATCCCGCATCCGGCGGCCGAAGTAGGGCAGCCATTTCGGGCCGTACGAGATGTACTCCGCGACCCGCTGCCCCTTCCCGACCAGCTCCCCATGGAGCGGATCGCGGACGCCTTGCAACATCTCGAAGTCGAAGGGAGGCGGGCGATCCCGCGCGAGGTCCAGGGCTCGGTCGATCATCCGGGTGTCGTGGCTCGCGACCGCGAAGTCCCGGCCTTGGCGGAACAGCGTGTCGAGGTTCGACAGGTACGCCCGGTCGATCTCCTCTCGCGTTGCATACGAGACCTCCGGCGGTTCGGCGTAGGCCCCCTTCACGAGACGGATCCGGGCCCCGGCTGAGATGAGCCGCTCGACGTCCCCGGGGGTCCGTTTCAGGTTCGCCTGGAGGCAGATCCCCACCTTGTCGTGCTTCTCCAGGAGGCGCTCACAGAGCCAAATCGTGTCGTCCGTGGTCCCCGCCCGCTCCATGTCCAGCCAGAAGACACGGTCCTGGGCCTTCGCCGCCTCGAGGACTGGGAGCAGTTGGGAAAGCGTGTATCCCCTGTCGATCAACAAACCGAACTGCGTCGGTTTCACGCTGATCGCGCCTCGGATCCCGTGGGCCTTCATTGCGTCCAGGAGCCGTAGGTATTCGCGAGTCGTCGCCTCGACCCGGTCTCGGTCGAGGAATCGTTCGCCGAGATGGTTGATGATCGCCTCCATGCCGCGACCGTTCGATTCCTTGGCGACTCGGAGCGCGTCGTCCATCGTCTCGCCCGCGACCCACTGATGCGATCGGCCGATGAACGCCTCCGCCGCCTTCTTGAGGAAGCGGACCAACTCCGCCCAGGTCCGCGGCCGTTCGAAGTCGGAGGCATCGGTCATCGATCGTTGGAGCGCGTCGCGGGTAATGGGCTTTTTCCGAACGAGGTCTCGTCAGGCGGCGAGGAGGTCGGACCGGAGCTTCGGGTCATCCGACCAAGGTCCCGCGAGGCCCTTCGCCACTGCCGGCGGGTCCATTTCGAGGAACGCGCGCAGGAGTCGGGTGCGGCTGTACCCGTCGCGGGGATCGCCGATCCCGCGGAACACAGGGACGCTCGTGAGGAAGAATTTCGGCGGCATCTCGACGCCGAACAAGCGGCCGTACGTCCGTTCGATGACGGGATGGTAGGGCGCATGGGATCCGACGACCCAGCCCGCGATCCCGAGGCGGAACAGGGCGGCCTCGTAGCCGATGATGTCCGGCATGACCCACTTCCACGCCTCCTCCGCCGCGAGCACGACATGGCTCGCGCAGAACGGACAGACCAGCTCCAATGCGTTCCCAGGTTGCCAGGGCACGCGGGTCCGCCGGTAGCAGGCGAGGCAGTACGCCCAGAGCGGCGGCTCTCGAGCACTCCGAGTATACGGCTCGATCCCGGCGCTGAGCTGCTCCCTCCCGACTTCGGCCTTGATCGCGCTCACGTCGTTCGCGCGCTCCGCGACCACCGTGAGCTCGGGCCGGAGCAAGCTCGTGAGGTCGGCCATCGGCAGGAACACGATGCGATCCGCCTCCTCTCCCATCATCCGATGGAAGAGGTCGTACTGGGCCCGGATCAACCAGTCTCCGAAGCTGGCGACCTCGGACGCGGCGAGGACGAGCATCCGGAACTCCTCATCGAGCCGCAGGAGGATGCGTTTTCTCGCGTTCGGCAAGGTCCGGTGACCCCTCTTCGCTTCGTGGGACAGGTTGTTTTCGACGAAATCGGTCACCTGGTCTCGCAGGGCGAACAGGCTGTGGGCGGAAGGGGGACCGAGCAGGCGGAACGGGACGTGGGACTGGGCCTTCCCAAGTCGGATCCGGGGCGGGTGCTTCACGTCGTCGGGAGAGCCGCCCTTCAGCGGGACGCCAAAGCGAAGGTTCTCCGGCCGCATCGCCGCGGTGTAGTGATTTCCGACCAGGTACAGGGCCAAGGCGTTCGAGTCCTGTCGCGCGATCGAGTGGCTCTTCAGGACGAGCCGCACGATGCCCAAGTGGGGAAGCTGTCCGTCGTGGGCCATCTCGATCAGGAGCGTGTCCGGATCGGCGAGCGCGTCGAAGACCTCCCTCAGACTGCGGCTCGCCCGAACCTGAAGGCGTTTCTTGTAGAAGTCTCGCGTGAAACGGGCCAGGTCGCGCCGTCGGTCCTCAAAGGAAAATTGCTTTTGCGCGGTCGCGAGATAGGCTCGGCACTTCGCCGCCGCGTCCTTCTCGACGACGGCGGATTCGGGCACCACGCCGCCCGACGACGGCGGCTGGCCTACGGTCGAGGTCGTCCGGGGCCGCCACGAGGTCGGCGCCAGGATCGTCCGTCCGCGCCGCACCTCGGGGTCGGCGACGGTCGCCTGCAGGAACCCGGTGGTCAGGGAGGTCCACCAATCGAACCGCCCGCTATCCGTCATGGACCCCCCACACGACCTCGAAGGCTTCGGCGTAATCCCGATGCATCTCCGCCCCCCGATACCGGGCCAAGTGGCGCTGCGCCTCGACCTCGAGGGGTTCGAGCAGGCCGGCCGCCAGGTACGCCTCGAGGACCTTCGTCTTGCCGTCGAACGACTCGCGGCTGACCGGGACGTACATTTGCGGGTTGAAGGGGTGCACGTTGCGGTGGGTGTAGATCACGGACTCCCAGAGCCAGAGGCGGTCCACGTGACGGCGGGCCGCGCTCGTCGCGATGCGCTGCGCCGCGATGTGGTCCTGGTGGGCCTCCCCATGATGGTGGGCCAGGATCGTGTCGATCGAGTAGGTCTTGATCAAGTCGTCCACGAACCCGACCGTCGCCCAGTCCTGGGAGAGGCTTCCGATCGGGAACTTGCCTAGGAGGTAGTCGCCCTTACCGCCTCCCGCGCGCAACGCGTTCCGGGCCTTCGTCCAGACCGCCTCGATCTCCTCCCAGCGGAAGGACCCGTAGGCCCCCGGGGCCAGGGCGACCGCGTAGACGTTGTGGCCGGCCTTCTTTTTCTCGAGGAGGGTGCCGAAACACCCAAGTTCGACGTCGTCCGGATGGGCGCCCACCGCGAGAATGTTCATGGAGGTATCCTATCGACCGGCCTACCTTCGGGCGGAGGCATGAAGCCGTCGCTTCGAGGCGGCTCCAATTCTACACCTCCCCGACGATTTTCTTCAACCTGATGGACTCCCCGCAGTTGAACACCGCGTCGATGGCAGACAGATTGGGGATGAAGTCGCCGAAGAGCTGGGGGTAGGGGGTGGGGACGAATTCGTCGTACAGGAGTTGGATGTCCGTGAATTGGCGTTCGTCCAGATAATCATGGCCCCCGATCCCGGAGAGGTACGCCTCACCGCCCACGGCCCGGACCAAATGGATGTTCTTCGCGGTCGCGTCCGCGTCGGCCGGCGGGGGCGGCAGCTCCGAAGCGCGGATCATCTTCGTGCGAATCGATAGCCAGCGGGCCACGAGTTCGATCAGCGCCTCGTTCAGGAGGGCCAGGGAGGTCCAAGGTTTCTCGAGGACCCTCCGGAGGTCCTCCGCATAGGAAGCGTAGAAAGGCGCCTTCTTGTAGTTCGCATCGAGGGACAGGCGATGGCGAGTCCCCCAGGCACCCTCCACGATCTGCACATCGCGCAGGGCGTGAAGGGTCGCATGTTGGACGGGGACGGTCAGCCATTGCGCTCCCTGCGGGGTCTTGATCCGATTCCGATTGTGGAGGCCGAGCTGCTTCGAATATTGAGCCGTATCGTAGACGACGAAGACGTCCGCGTTGGCCAGCTTGTGGAAGAACCCGAGATAAGGCAGGTAGTTTGGCTGGTGGATCGTGACGATCATTCGGCGGCCCTCGGTTCCTTGCGATCGGCGCTAGGATGTCGCTTCGCCAGCAATAAGGCCTTGGATAAAGCCTCAGGTTCAGGCCGAATTCGATGCGACCAAAGTCAGTCGGTATGCCTCTAAACCGACGCTCGAGGCAAGGAGGAACGCCGTTCAGCTGAGCACGTCGAACCCGGGGGCCCACTGGCGCCGGGACACATGCTTCCACTCGCGCCTGCCGACGCGGAAGACGGTGACGCTGCCGACGACCGTGCGGAAGCCCACCGCGCTGTGCGCCCGCTCGGACACGTCATTGTCCCGAGCGATCGACGTATACAGCCTGGAGAGCCCCCGGGCCTGCGCCCATCCCTTCGCCGCCTCGACGAGCGCCCCGAAAATCCCCAGCCGGCGGGATTCGGGCATCACGAACACGTTATGAATGTACGCCCCGGACGGGTCCCGCGACACGTTGACGCTGTGGTCCACTTCGCGGACGAGGTGCGCGCCTCGCGTGATCCACAGGTAGCCATGGTAGGTCGAGCCGGCCCGAGCGATGAGACAGGTGCTGCCGCGGGCTTGTCTCGCGATCCAGTCCGCCGGAGCACTGCTCACCAAGGCAGCGAGTCGGCGGATCTCCTCCTCCTTGGCCTCGAAGACCTCGATCTCGATCGCTGGTTTCCGCGTCGCGACCGCGGAGACGTCACATTCGTACACTCGGACGGTGCGAAAGTATAGCAGCCGGTAGTCCCGGAGCCAGCGGGCGAGGGGCACCGCCCAGGAGGGGATTCGCATCGGACCCCCTCCCCTACCGTGCCCGTGTGCGTCGGCGAACGACGTTCCGAACCCGATTGCCGGGATGAGGGTCGCGCCAAGAGGACGGATCGAATCTCTTCCCTCCATCAACGCCCCTCCGCTTCAAGGCCCTCAGAGATTCGGTGGCAGGCATTAAACCCAGCGCCGAAATCCACGCTCCGGGCTAGGACATGCTTCGGCTTTCCCCGACGGTCCGTCAATCCTAGGAAAGTCCGAAATACTCCGCGGCTTGGGCGAAGCTCACCGATTCCGGGGTGTTCCCGCTGTCGATCGTCCCCAACCCGAACCGGCGGGCAAACTCGTGGTACAACCGAAGGCGCCGCGGCAGGCGGGGGTCGAGGGACAGGATCGGCTTCCGCCGCACGAGTTCCTCCGGCGACGCGGTCACGAGCAAGCCGCCGTGCTTCTTCGCGAGGCTCAGCAGGATCTGCCCCTGCGGCATGTCGAGGAAGCCTTCGTCCAACCCGGAGGTCAGTCCGAGGTCGACCAACGTATCCCAGGCGAAGCGATCGCAGATGATCGCCCGCCGCAGAAAGCGCCGGGGCACGGTCACCTTCCCGAAGTATCCGAGGAAATAGTCGAACGTGATCGACCAGGCGTACAGGTGAAGCAGGACCGGGTGGCCCCGCAGATCGATGTGCACATCGTCATGGCCTCCCAGCCGGACGGTCTTCGCGAGCCTCGCCAGGCGCAGGACACCGATCACCGCCAAGGTCACGATCCGGGGCGATCGCATCCACGAGATGCGCGTCCGGATCCCTCGCCGGAGCAGGCGATTGACCATATCCAGCGCGATCGTCGTCTTGCCAGCCCCATCGGGGCCGATAATCGCATAGATGGATCCCGGTCGAGGCCCGCCCGCCCTCTGGAGAAACGGCCGCTCATTCGCGCTGGTTTCGGCCTTCCGGTGATCGCGGGACGGCATGGGATGCGCGTCGACGGCCATCGATCTCGGACCTCAAGACCGTACGCGTCCGGACCGAGTGGGGCTCGAGATCGCACGGCCGTCCGTCGACCTTGACCCTCCGCCTATCGATGGACCGCGACGCCTCACATTCGGAAGTCCCTTACTCTCGGTAGTCTAGGCTTCGCTGTTCTAGAGCTCGGCGTTGCCTGCCGATTGCGCCACACGAGGAAGCCGCCGACGCCGAAACCGATGAGGCCGACGACGATCGGAGCCGCGATCGGGAGCACTTGCAGGACTCTCTCAAAGAGGCCTGGGGTGAACTCTCCAATCGTGAAGCTGTCCGCATAAGTGCCGTTGAACGACGTCCGCTCCTCGATGCGATCCGGGTAGACATTGTACGTCACGACGCCGTTCGCGGCCCCGATGGTGTCCACCCCCATGTACGCGGCGAAGTAGCCGGCCGTCGGGTCGCTCTCGTTGAAAGTGTCGATCTCGCGGCCGCCGGTCCCCTGGATGACGAGCACGGAGCCGGCGCCCCTCTGGTACTTCGCGTCGGTCCCATTGTGCACGATGCAGCCCGGGATGAACACGTGCTCTTGAATCCCCTGCGGACAGGAGTCGGTGAAGGCGAGCTGGTGGCTCCGTTCGTAGTTGTGTTCGTGAGCGTTCAGGATCAGGTCCACCTTTTCCTGGATCAGGAGGTTGAGGATGTCCGTGCCCGTCTCGCAGTGGTGCTCACCCGCGCCGATGCAGTTCTTGTGGAATCCTACGATGACCCACGGGATCCCTTTCGCCTTGGCGTCCTCAATCTGTCCTTTCGTCCAGTCGTACCGCGGCGTGCCGACGTCGTACGAATAATGCTCGCCGTCGTCGACCCGGAAGATGAGGTCGGGCGAAATCAGGATGAACCGCGCCAAGGGATTGTTACGCGGGAAATCGAAGGCGTATTGCTTCCCGTAGACGCCATCGACGGAGGTCTTGAGATTGAAGGGGCAATAAGCGACGAATTGGTTGATGTCTCCCTCCCCTGGGATGGTATCCCCCGTGTCGTGGTTCCCTGCGATGATCTCGATCTTCGGGAAGAACTTGTGAAACTTCGCGCACCAGGCTTCCTCGGTCGTGTTCGCGTAGCCGGTGTTCCCGCCGTAGCTCAGGTCGCCGAGGGCGATGGCGAAGTCCGATCCGGATGCGTTGAGCTGGTCCAGGCTTTCCCGCATCCCGCTCCAGGAACCGAAGTCCCCCGCGACCGAAAACTGGAACGGGACGGCGCCCTCCGAGGAAGCCGGCGTCCCGACGAGCGAGATGCCGACGAGGGCCATGGCCGCGGCCAAAAAGACCGCGATGGCTCGGCTTGGACCAAACGCCGCTCCCATGGACCTCCCGCCCTGTTTCCGGTGTCGCTCCCTGACTATTTCTCCTTTTCGTGCCATCTTGCCCACAAATGCACACAAGGTTCGAACCAAGGGCTCCGGCGGGCCCACCAAAGCCGACCCGCCCTGGCGAGCGACGGTCTCCGGGGATCCGAACATGTCAGGGGGGCCGCTACCCTTTTGTACCCTGGAGAGATGGACTCGCTTCGGCGCCAGCCTCGGTTCCGCCGTCGCGCATCGAGCAGGCAGGGTCCCATGATCGCCGGCACGATCATCCGTCCACTGAAACGGCTCGTCGATGAGCGCGGCTCGCTGATGGAGATGATGCGCCTCGACTGGTCGGACGTCTTCAAGAGCGTCCCGATGTCCTACGTGTCCATATCGTACCCGGGGGTCATCCGAGCGTGGCATGCGCACCCGCGGACGAAGCAGCGCGATTCGTTCGTCGTGCCGTCGGGGATGATCAAGGCGGTCGTCTACGATGAAGCCACGCGCGAGGTGAACGAACACATCCTCGGCGAGGAGAACCCGGTCCTCCTTTCGTTCGACGGCACGAAGTGGCACGGGTTCAAGTGCCTCGGCACGAAGCCGTGTCTCCTCATCAACTTCCCCGACAAGATGTACGATTACGCGAATCCCGACGAGGCCCGCCGGCCCTTCAACGACCCGGCGATCCCGTACAACTGGGACATCGTGATGAAGTAGGTCGGACCATGGTCGTCCTCGTCACCGGCGGCACGGGCTACCTCGGGTCGCAGCTCATCCGCGACCTCCCAAAGATGACCGCCTTCAAAGGCGAAACGATCCGAATCCTCGACAACCAGTTCCGGGAACGGTACGTCTCCCTCTGGGACCTGCCGAAGAACGTCCGCTACGAATTCCTCGAGGGCGACGTCCGCAACGGCGAGGCCGTCTCGCAAGCCCTCCGCGACGCGGACGTCGTCTTCTCCCTCTCCGACATCACGAACGCCCCCGTCTCCTTCGAACGGAAGGAGCTGACGTGGGAGACGAACCACAAGGGGGTCCTCAACCTCTTCGACCGCGCCGTCCGCGCGGGCGTCCGGAAGTTCGTTTATACGTCGACCTGCAGCGTCTACGGCCCCACGCCCGGGATCGTCACCGAAGACGCGGAGTGCAAGCCCGCCTCCCCCTACGGCGAATCGAAGCTCGCGGCGGAGCAGGAGATGAACCGACGGGCCGCGGAGACCGGTTTCGACTGGACGGCCCTCCGGCTCGGCACGATCTACGGCTGGACGATCGGGATGCGATTCGACACGATCATCAATCGCTTCACGTACCTCGCGGCCCAGGGACGGCCTCTGACGGTGTACGACACGGCCTGGCGCGAGAAGCGGCCGTACCTGTCGGCGGCGGACGCGATGCAGGCGTACCGGATCGCCGCGAGCCACGGGAAGGCGAAGGGGCTCATCTTCAACGCGGTCCATGAGAACGCGAACATGGAGGCGATCATCGGCGCGATCCGGAACGTGTTCCCCGCGGTGGAGGTCACGACGACGCAGACGCCGAGCCTCAACCAGCTGTCCTACGAGGTCGACGGGAGCCGCTTCCGCGAGCTCGGGTTCCGGCCGAAGGTGGGCATCGTCGAAGGCGTCCGGACCTTGGCGGAGAAGTTTCACTGCATTCAACCGGTCCCGCTCCCCGCGCCGACCTTGGAAGCCTAGCGCCATGGAGACGCTCCTGGTCGTCGGCGGCAGCGGGCTCGTCGGGGCGAAGGTCGCGAGCCTCGCGTCGAAGGCGTTCCACGTCGTCGCGACTTACCGCGAAACGAAGCCCAAGATCGCGGGCGTCGAGTTCGTCCCGCTGCACAAAGAGCGCGTCGAAGACGCGATGGCCCTCGTCCGCCGTACGAAGCCCGCCTCCGTCGTGGACACGGCCGCGATGCACAACGTGGACCGCTGCGAGGACGAGAGGGAGCTCGCGTGGCAGGTGAACGCGGGGTCGACCGGCGCGATCGCCCGGGTCGCGACGGACATCGGGGCCCGCTACCTGTTCGTCTCGACCGATTTCGTGTTCGACGGCCAGCGGGGCCGGTACCGCGAGGAGGACGTCGCGCGGCCCGTGAACTATTACGGGGAGACGAAGCTCGCGGGAGAGCATGCGGCCCTCGCGGCGAGCGCCGTCAATCTGGTCACGCGCCCCAGCGTGATCTACGGATGGGACGACACGCGGCTGAACTTCGCGACGTGGGTCCTGACCAACGCGCGGGAGGGAAAGTCGATCAACGTCGTCACGGACTGGATCGGTTCCCCGACCTTCGCGGACGGCCTCGCGGCCGCGATCCTCCGGCTCCTCGAACTCCCGGACGGCGGCGTGTACCATCTCGCGGGAGCCGAGGCCATGAGCCGGCACGAGTTCGCCGTGCGGTTGCTGAAGGCCTTCGCCCTCGACCCTTCGCTGGCCAAGCCGGTCCGGTCCGCGGACCTGAACATGAAGGCGCCTCGGCCTCCGAACTCCTCCCTCACGAGCGCGAAGGCGAAACGGCACCGGATCGCGGTGGTCTCGGCGGACGAGGGGATCGCCGCGATGAAGGAGCAGCGAAGCCTCGATAGCTTTGTGCCCCCGGCGCGGTTCAAGTCGTGAGGCCCGCATGAAAGGACTCATCTTGGCCGGCGGCCACGGCACCCGGCTCCGGCCCCTGACGCACACGGGACCCAAGCAGCTCATCCCGCTCGCGAACAAGGCGAACATCCTCTACTGCCTCGAGGACCTGCGGGACGCCGGCATCACGGACATCGGCGTGATCCTCGGAGACATCATGCCCGAGAAGGTGAGGGAACTCCTTGGAGACGGAAGCGCCTTCAAGGTGCGGATCACGTATCTGGTCCAAGGCTTCCCCGCCGGGATCGCCCACGCGATCCAGTGCGCGGAGTCGTTCATGGGGCCGGAGCCGTTCTGCGCCTACCTCGGCGACAATGTCCTGAAGGGCGGGATCCGACCGATGGTCGAAGAGTTCGAGGCGCATCGGTACGACGCGGAGGTCATGCTCTGCCGCGTCCCCAACCCGGAGAAGTTCGGCGTGGCGGAACTCGACGGGCAGGGGCACATCGTCTCCCTCGTCGAGAAGCCGAAACTGCCTAAGAGCGACCTGGCCCTCGTCGGGATCTACCTGCTCCGCGCATCGATTTTCCCGATTATCCACGACCTCAAACCGTCCTGGCGGAACGAACTCGAGATCACGGAGGCCCTCGACCATCTCCGGGTCCAGGGAGGAAAGCTCAAGGCCCACATCGTCACGGGCTGGTGGAAGGACACGGGCAAGCCGGAAGACATCCTCGAGGCGAACCATCTCCTCCTGGAAGACATCGACCGCAAGATCGAGGGGACGGTCGAGGCCGGGGCCCGGGTCGAGGGCCGCGTCCGGATCGGGGCGCGGACCGTCGTGAAGTCCGGGAGTGTGATTCGCGGTCCCGTCGTGATCGGGCAAGACTGCGTCGTCGGACCCGAGACCTACGTCGGGCCGTACACCTCCATCGGGGACGCATCGCAGCTCGTCGGCGCGGACATCGAGTCGTCCATCGTGATCGGAGAGGCGATCATCGAGACCCGCCACAAGATCGTGAACAGCCTCATCGGCCGTTATGCGACCATCCGTTCGGCGGACGGGCGCCTTCCGAAAGGCCAGCAGCTGATCATCGGGGAGAACAGTTCGCTCTTCCTGTGATCGCCGACGTTCCTTCGAGCCGTCTCGAAGCGAGGGCCTACGCGGCCGCCTTCGCCGCGGTCGCGGGCCTTCCTTCGTGCGCTCGGGCGAACCAAAGGCCCACCGCGGTCCAACCGGCGAGGATCGGCCAGCCGTAGCCGAGGAACAGGACCAAAGCCGTGTTCAGGATGAAATGGGTCTCGGCGAAGCCCTCCGCGCCCGGGAGCATGGCCCCCGAGATTCCGAGGAACAGGAGTCCCGCCGCCATCGGTCCTGCGACGCCGGCCCAGATCCTCGAGGCTGCCTTGTGCAGAGACGCCCGCGCCCGCGCGAACTCGCGGAGCACGACGTCTTGCTGGAGGACCCGGCCCTCCGTCGCGACGGCGATGAGGGTATCGTGGGCCTCTCGGTCGACGGTGACCAGGGGAGCTGCGGACACACCGGCCACCGAGCCGAGGATCTCGTCGAGGGTGTCCTCGATGTCCCGGTCGATGTCGATGCCTCCCGCGACGGGGGTGACGACGCCGCTCGATCGGAGGATGTTCAATCGCAGGTCGAGGGCCCGTGCTTCCCGAGCGGCGAGGCCCGACAGGCCGGCCGCCAGCGCCGCGAGGATTCCGACGAGGATTGTGGCGGAAATCAAGACGGTCGAGTAGACGTCCCGCGAGATCGACGTGGAGAACCAAGGGCGGTCCGTAGACTCGGCGGTGTTCCAAGCCAGTTGGGCGACGACCGCGAAGGCCCCGAGGAACAGGAGGGTGGCGATGACGAGTCGTTGGCGGACCATGAGAAATCGTCCCGAACTATAGCGGGTCGATTCTCCATATTAAGCGTCCGTCCTCGGTTATCGCCCGTGACAATAACAACCGTGGTTTCGATCGCGAGAACAGACTCGCCCGCCCGCGGCCGACGCCGGTCAAGTGGAGTTGCCTGGGCGCTTTATCTCCTCCTCCGGTCAAGACCGTCTTCATGGCGTTAAGGACGCGGACAACAGAGAGGAAGGACGCCGTGACGATCGATGAATCGATTGACCTGAACTTAATCTCCACCGACGGAGGGCTCGCGCAAACGCTCGAGTCCCTCGCTTCCGAGATCGGCGGGGTTCGCGCCCTCGTCGTCGGAGACCGGGCAGGCCTCCCGATCGTGTCCACGTTCCGCGGACCGACCTCGCTCATGATGACCGCGATGGCGACGCTGGCGCTGTCCGCCGCGACGAAGGTCACGTCGGGCCTGAATCTCCCCGAACCCGAGGATATTCTGATTGAAGCGGGCGGCTGGTGCGTCCTGGTCCAGCTGCTCGGCGGCGGGTACACCCTGACCTGCGTGCTGCCCGCGGACGAGAACCTGGGCCTGATCAAACTCGCGATGAAGGCCCGCGGTCGAGAGATCCGCGAAATCCTCGACGAAATGATGTGAGCGGCGCCTTCCGAATAACCTACAAATAGGCTCCGTCACATCGTGTCGGCGCCATGCTCGACATCCGGCTCATCCGGGAGAATCCCGAGATGATCCGCAAGAACCTCGTGAGGCGTCACGACCCCGACAAGGAGAAGTTGCTCGAGGACGTGGTCCGCTGGGACCGGGCCTGGCGGAAGGCGCTCGCCGAGGCGGACGGCCTGAAGCGCCGGCGGAACGAAATCACGAAGGAGATCGCTGCCGCGAAGAAGGGCGGCAAGAGCACGGACAAACTCCGGACGGAAGCCGCGGCGCTCCCGAAGAAAATCGAAGCCCTCGACCGCGAGATTGACGAACTCGTCGCGAAGGTCCGAGACGGCCTGATGCGTCTCCCCAACCTCCTCGACGAGAGCGTCCCTGTCGGCAAGGACGACACGGAGAACGTGGAGGTGTCCCGCTGGGGCACCCCGCGATCCTTCGATTACGAACTCCGGCCTCACGGAGAACTGCTGGAGGCCCTGAAGCTCGCGGACTTCGAGCGCGCACGGAAGATCGCCGGCGCCGGCTTCGTCTACATGATGGGAGACCTCGTCTTATTGGACCAGGCGCTCCTCTCCTTCGCGCTCGGGTACATGGTCAAGCAGGGCTTCACGCCTGTCTTCCCGCCTCTCATGATGCGCCGGTCCGCCTACGAAGGCGTCGTGGACCTCGGCGACTTCGAGAGCGTCATGTACAAGGTCGATGGGGAGGACCTGTACCTCATCGCGACATCGGAGCATCCCCTCGGCGCGATGTACATGGACGAGGTGATCGATGACCGCCAGCTCCCCATCCGTTTCGCGGGCCTGGCGACCCAGTTCCGCCGGGAGATCGGGGCCCACGGCGTCGACACGAAGGGGCTGTTCCGCATGCACCAGTTCAACAAGATCGAACAGTTCGTCTTCTGCCGTCCCGAAGAAAGCCCGACGTGGCATGAGAAGCTCCGCGCGAACGGCGAGGGCATCTACCGCGCGTTGGAGATCCCCCACCGCACCGTGAATGTCTGCACGGGCGACATCGGCACCGTCGCGGCGAAGAAGTACGATATCGAAGCCTGGTCTCCGCGGCAGAAGGCCTACCGCGAGGTGATCAGCTGCAGCAACTGCACGGATTACCAAGCGCGCCGGCTGAACATCCGGGCGGGGAAGGTCGGCGGGGACAAGTTCGTGCCGCACACGTTGAACTCGACGGCGATGGCAACCTCCCGCGGCCTCGTCGCGGTCCTGGAGAATTACCAGAACGCGGACGGCACGGTGACGGTCCCGAAGGCGTTGCGCCCGCACATGGGTGGACAAGAAGTCATTCCGGGCCATGGGGAGGGCTCCGAATCGCTCTGAGTCCGGCCGCACCTGCGGGGAACGAGTCCGGTTAGCAAGTTACCAAAAGGGGACATTTCGCGGGATATCATTAAGTCCTCCGCCTTGATGGGAAACCGAGGACGGCGAGCTGGCTTCGTCGATTCCAGTCCTTCACCGGTCCGAGCGAGATCGCCGTCGCGGGGAGACCGTCGGATACGGACCAGAAGCGCCGGCAAGGAAGTTCCAGCGCCGAAACGGAGTCCTATCGACTCCTGTTCGAGAAGAACCCCTTGCCGATGTGGGTGTTCGACCTGGAGACCCTCCGGTTCCTCGACGTGAACGACGCGGCGGTCGAGAAGTACGGCTATTCGCGGTCCGAATTCTTGTCGATGACCCTCGAGGACATCCGCCTGCAAGAGGACGCCCCGCGGCTCCGCGAAGCCTTGCGGGTCCTCAAGCCGAACGACCGCATGATCGGTCTCTGGCGCCACCGCAAGAAGGACGGGACGACGTTCGACGTGGAAGTCCTCTCGTCCGAAGTGACGATCCTCACCCGCCGGGCCCGACTCGCCCTCATCAACGACGTCACGCAGCGGTTGCGCAACGACCGCCATCGGGCGACGGAGATCGCCGTGACCCGCGCCCTGATCGATGCGAAGTCGTTCCTCGAGGCCGCGCCGAAAGTCCTCGCCGCGATCTGCGAGGCGGAGGAATGGGTCCTCGGCGAGGTCTGGCTCTACGATTCCGCCGCATCGGTCCTCCGGCTCGATGGGAGCTGGCATGCGCCTGACCTGCAGGACGTCCGCGGGGTCGAGCGGGCGAACGCCGGGGCCACGACCCGACCCGGCCTGGGCCTCGTCGGGCGGGTGTGGCAGCACGATGCCCCCGTCTGGATCCGGGACCTCCGCGAGGAGCCCGAACTCGGGCGGACCGAACTCACGGACCAGCTCGGATTGCGGTCCGCGGTCGGCTTCCCGATCCGGGCCCGCTCCGGGGTCGAGGCGGTCGTGGTCCTCTTCAGCCAAACGATCCGGGAGCCGGACGAGCCGCTGTTGGACCTCCTCGCGGACATCGGTAGCCGGGTCGGACAGGTCTTCGAGAGGGACCAGGTCGAGGCCGCCCGACGGGCCTCGGTCGAGGCCTTCCAGAAGGCGTTCCATGCGAGCCCAGTGCCGATGGGCATCAGCTCGCTGCAGGACGGCCGCTTCCTCGAGGTGAACCTCCAGTTCCTCCGCATGTTCGGGTACGATCGGGACGAGGTGATCGGACGATCGTCGCTGGACCTCGACCTGTGGGTCGATCAGCAGCAACGGCGGGTCCTCGGCGAACGGCTCCCGGAACGCGGGACGATCCGGGACGAGGAGGTCCAGGTCCGCACGAAGGCGGGGGACGTCCGTCGCGCGCTCATGTCGATCGAATATCTCGACCTGGGGAACCAACCGACGATCATCACGACCCTCGTCGACATCACGGAGTTCGTCGGGGCCCGGGAATCCCAGGCGCGACTCGCTTCGATCGTGCAGAACTCCGACGATGCGATCTTCGGGAAGACGCTCGCGGGAGAAATCACCAGTTGGAACGCGGGCGCGGAACGCCTCTACGGATACATGGCGGCCGAGGCGATCGGCAAGAAGGTCGACCTGATCGTCCCCGACGATCGACGGAGCGAGTTCGAGCGGGTCATGGCGAGGCTCCGGAACGGCGAGCGGATCGAGCCTTTCGAAACCGTGCGGATCCGCAAGGATGGGCACAAGATCGTCGTCTCCGTCTCGGTCTCCCCCCTGCGCGACGGTGTAGGTCGACTGATCGGCGGCTCGACCGTCGCCCGCGACATCACGGAACGCAAGCGCTCCGAGCAGCTCGTTCGGCGATCGGAGGCCCGGTTCCGGCAGTTGTTCGAGGTCGCCGCCGATGCCACGTTCTTGATCGATCGACGCGGCACGATCCTCGACGCGAACCCCGCCGGCGCGGGGATGGTCGGCACGAAGGACCCTGCCGCCCTCCGGGGGATCAACCTCGGGGAACTCCTGCCCTCGCGAGAACTCGAACGGTGCCGTCAGTACCTTCGGGATCTCCTGCGCGATCGATCGGTCGCGGAGCCGTTCGAGACCCACTTGGAACTCAAAGACGGCGCGCGGCGTTTCCTCCAGGTCCGGTCCCGCGTCATCCGGGAAGAGGGTGCGGACCCCTACGTGCAAGTCGTCGCGCGCGATGTGACGCCGGAGAAAGAATACCAACGTCGCCTGGTCGAGAGCGAGCGCCGGGCCTCGATGGGGCAGGTCGCCGCGTTCGTCGCCCACGAGATCAACACGCCGCTCACGAACATCGCCCTCCTGTCGGCGAGCATCGCCCGCGGCGTGCAGGATCCCGTCGTCCTCGAGAAGCTCCAGAAACTCGATCGCCAGAGGAGATTGGCGGGGACGATCGTGACCGAACTGCTGTCGCTGAGTCGTTCGCACGAGTTGAGGCGCATCCCGGTCGATGTGCGCAGCGTCGTCGCCTCCGCGATCGAGCAGATCATCGAATTGAAAAAGGCGGACGTCAAGCTCGTCGAGGAGATCCCGCGGAATCCGATCGTCGCCTCGGTCGACCCGCTCCGCCTGCAGCAGGCCCTCATCAACCTCCTGAAGAATGCCTTCGAGGCGACGACCCTCGGGTCCGTCACGATCCGGCTTCGCCGGGAGGGCGATCAAGTCACGATCGCGGTCATCGACACGGGCAGCGGGATGGACGCGGAGGTGCGGGCTCGGCTTTTCCAGCCGTTCGTCACGACGAAGCCTCGCCTCGAGGGCCTCGGGCTCGGGCTGGTCTTCACGAAGCAGGTCATCGAATCCCACGACGGTTCGATCGCGGTGGTCTCGGACCCCGGCATCGGGTCGACCTTCACGATCACGCTACCCATAGAGACCGTGGACGCGCCCAAGGGGCCGGCCCTCTCGACGGCTCCCGAGCCGATGCCAAAAGCTCCATAACCGCCGGGGACTTTGCCGTCGTGGAGAGGCATGTCCCTCCTGTGTCCCATCGATTTCCGGTACGGCCGGCCGAAGATGAAAAGCATCTTCGAGGAGGAGGCCCGGCTCCAGCGGCTGCTCGAAGTCGAGGCGGCGCTCGCCCGCGCGGAGGCGAAGGTGGGCCTCGTGCCGCGCGAGGCCGCCGCGGAGATCACGAAGAAAGCGACGACGAAGCAGGTCACCGTCCGGCGGGTCGAGGAGCTCGAACGGCAGACGAGGCACGATCTGATGGCCGTAGTCCTGGCCCTCACGGAAGCCTGCTCCGGAGACGCCGGAAAGTATGTGCATCTCGGCGCGACGAGCAACGACATCCAGGATAGCGCCACGGCCCTCCAGATCCGCGACGCGATCCGCGTCCTCGACGAGGATCTCGCGGGACTGATCGACGCCCTTGCGGACCTCGCGATGAAGCACAAGAAGACGATCATGCTCGGCCGCACCCACGGTCAAGCGGCGGTGCCGATCACCTTCGGGCTCAAGATGGCGGTGTTCGCCTCCGAGGTCGCGCGACAGCGAGAGCGCCTGCGAGAGGTCGGCCCGCGGATCGTCGTCGGCAAGATGTCGGGGGCCGTCGGCACCGGAGCCGCGTTCGGCCCGCGGGCGATGGACATCCAGTCCGCGGCGATGAGCGACCTCGGGATCGGGACGGAGGAAGCGGCGACCCAAGTCGTGGGCCGCGATCGTCACGCGGAGTTCATCGGCGTCGTCGCGAACCTCGCCGCCTCGCTCGAGAAGTTCTGCACGGAGGTGCGCAACCTTCAGCGGACGGAAATCGGGGAGGTCGCGGAGGCGTTCGACGCGGAGTCACAGGTCGGGAGTTCCACGATGGCGAACAAGGAGAACCCGGTCGCATCGGAGAACGTCTGCTCCCTCGCCCGGATCGTGCGGTCCCTCGTCATCCCGGCGCTGGAGGACGTGCCTCTCTGGCACGAACGGGACCTGACGAACAGCGCCGCCGAGCGGATCTTGCTGCCGCACGCCTGCGTCCTAATCGACGAGATGCTGGCGCGCACGACGGAGGTCTTCCGGACCCTCCGCGTGTTCCCGGACCGCATGAGGGCGAACCTCGAGGCGACCAAAGGCCAGGTCATGGCGGAGGCCGTGATGATGGCGCTCGCCGGCAAGGAACTCGGTCGTCAGGAGGCGCACAAGCTCGTGCGGGAGGCCGCGCAAGCCGCTCGGACGAAAGGAATCCACTTGCGCGAGGCCCTCCTTGCCGAGCCACGAATCTCCAAGCTCCTCTCGAAAGCCGAGATCGATGCCGCCCTGAACCCGGAAGCCTACCTGGGACAGAGCGTGGCGATCGTCGAGGCCACCATCAAGCGACTGCGCTAGCTCGGCGGCTCCCGTCGTTTCGGGCGTCGCGGTTCATCGGAGGCGGGTGTCCGTTCGTCGGGAGTCCTCGATCCGAGATCCCTTTCTATCGACGTGGGTGGATTCTCAATCGGCTGCACAAGTCTCCCCGCGGTCTCGGCCGCCGAACGCGTCGGAAATAGGCCTTCCTCGCGGAACCACTCGATCGCATCACGGATTGTTCCTTCGATCGGACGGTAGGTCATCCCGAGCTCTCGAATCGATTTGCCGTTGTCCATCATGGCCCCGGTCAGGAGGAAATCCGCGAGCCATGCGGGGAGCCGCGGCGAGGCCCGGGTCACGTGGGCCCACGCGTCCCCCGCCCGCGAAGCGAGCCACAGCGCCCTCCCGCCGATGTGCCGCGAAGGCACCGGCGTCCCGGAGATCGAGCTCGCCACTCGGATGAGATCGCCCCACTTCCGGTCCTCGCCCGAGATGATGTATCGTTCGCCGACGCGTCCGCGCTCGTACGCCTGGAGATGGGCGCGGGCCACGTCGTCCACATCGACAACGGGCAGGACCGATTCCTCCGCGAACGTCCCCGGCCATTCCCCGTTTACGAAGGATAGGAGGTACTTCCCCGTATTCCGCGTGTCCCCGGGTCCCATGATGACGCCGGGAATCAACGTGATCGCCGGGAGACCTCGCTGGCGGTAGGCGGCCGCGACGTGACGCTCCGCTTCGGCCTTCGACTCCTCGTAGGCGCCGAACACCTTGCCGGGCGGACTGTCCTCGCGGATCCGGACGCCCGGCGTCACGCCGATGCCGGACAGGCTGCTCGTGAAGACAAACCGGTGGACTGAAGCGCGCAAGGCCTCATCGATCATGTGGTCCGTCCCGGTCACGTTCACCCGAACGAATTCTTCGGGCTTGCGGACCCACGATTCCACGAGGGCCGCGAGGTGAAAGACCCCATCGACGTCGTCCATCCGGCCGCGGATCGTTTCGGGACGGGTCACATCGCCGACCGCAGCCTCCAGATTCGTGTCCTCGGGAAGGCGATTCCGCTCCGCCTCGAGGACCAACGCGCGGACCTTCCATCCGCCGTCCAACAAGCGTCGCACGACGCGGCGACCGACGAAGCCGGTGCCTCCCGTTACGAACGCCCGCAAGGTCATCGGGGCCCGAAGGATTCGCGGGGTTAACAACGTGTCGCCTCCTTCCATTTCCGACGGTCCCGAGAACCCTTAAGAGGCCTCCGCGAGTTCCGACGACGGATGCAGTTCGCGAAGGTCGTGGAGGTGTACGACAAGATCGAGGCGACGACGAAACGCCTCGAGATGACAGACCTCCTCATGAGGCTGCTGCGCCTCACGCCCCTGGAGGATCTCGACAAGGTCGTGTACCTAACCCAGGGCCGCATCCATCCCGATTACATGGGCATCGAGCTCGGTCTCGCGGAGAAGATGGTCCTCCGCGTGCTCATGCACGCAACGGGGCTCGACGAATCGAAGGTCAATCGAATGTGGAAGGACCAAGGAGACCTCGGGTTGGTGGCGGAGGACGCCATCTCGGGCCGACGTCAGAAGCCGCTGGAGTCGACACCGCTCACGGTCGCCAAGGTCTACGAGAACCTCGACGCGATCGCCCGCGAATCGGGAGAGGGGAGCCAAGAACGCAAGGTCCGACTCCTCTCCGACCTGCTCGGCAACGCAACGCCGCGGGAGGCGAAGTACATCGTACGGATGGTCGTCGGCAAGATGCGGCTCGGCGTCGCGGACATGACGATCGTCGACGCCCTGGCCCTCACCTTCGCGACGAAGGCGGATCGAGACCGCGTGGAACGGGCCTACAATGTCTCCTCGGACCTGGGAGAGGTGGCGCGGGTCATCTCCACGAAGGGACTCAAGGGCCTCGACGAGATCCGCCTGAAACTGTTCCGCCCGATCCGCGCGATGCTCGCGGAGCGCTTGGAGACGCTCGAGGAGATCTTCACGCGGATGAGGAAGGCCGCCCTGGAGTACAAGTACGACGGGCTTCGGGTGCAGGCCCACGTCTCGCGGACGAAGATCGAGCTCTTCTCGCGGCATCTGGAGAACATCACGGAGCAGTTCCCGGAAATCGTGGCGGGCCTCCGCACCGCGATCCGGGGTCGGGACGCGATCGTCGAGGGGGAAGCGGTCCCGGTGGACTCGAACACGGGAGAGTTCCTCCCGTTCCAGGAGGTCAGCCGCCGGCGGGGACGGAAGACCGACGTCGACCGGATGGCCAAGGAATTCCCGGTGACCTTGTTCTCCTTCGATTGTCTCTTGCGCGACGGCGAGGATCTCACCCCCCGCCCCTACACCGAACGTCGGAAGGCACTGGACGCCGTCGTCGGAGCCGGCGAGACGATTCGGCATTCCACGTCCCGCGTGACCGACAGCGTGAAAGAAGCGGAGAAATTCTTCGACGAAGCGTTGCAGGC
>Ga0209806_1000312_pt1 | contig 32338 bp, 31 predicted proteins | sample GraSoiAngelo_152_FD_186166 | JGI IMG/M metagenome (GOLD analysis project Ga0209806, IMG submission 186166) | Grasslands soil microbial communities from the Angelo Coastal Reserve, California, USA - 14_1009_12_30cm (SPAdes) (version 2) | ecosystem: Environmental > Terrestrial > Soil > Grasslands ... | reverse complement strand
GACGTGTCCGGCAACTCCGCGACTGCGACCTTCAAGGTCACCGCCCAGAACACCTTCGACAGCCTGTGCCGCGTGACGCGAGCGGAGGCATCCGATGAGGGCGTGGCACACTCGCTGTGCGTGAAGCTCCAGGGCGCCGCCGACGCCGTCGCCGCGGGAGACTCGGCCGCCGCCCGTGGCAAGGTCGGTGCTTACATCAACGAAGTCGAGGCCCAGGGCGACAAGTCGCTGACCTCACAGCAAGCCCAGGACCTGGCAGGCCTCGCGCAGTTGTTGATGCCCTAGCGGGCAGCCGGCATCGACGGCTCCAGCCACAGCTGCTGAGCGCGCACGCCGAGGCCATGCACGACCGCGGTGAACGCGTCGCGCTGAACCAGCCGATCAGCGCCGAACGTCTCCGCGAGGTCGCGGCGGAAGGCCGGGATGTAGCCCGAACCGCCGGTCACAAGGACCCTGCCCACCTCATCCGGCGCGACGCTCGCCTCGCCCAGCGCTTCGGCGATCGTCTGCCTGACGAGATCCAGCTCGGGCCGGATCATCGACTCGAACGCTGACCGGCGCAGCTCGAGCCTAAGGTCGAGTGGTGCGTATTCGAGATGGGTCGTCTCTGAATCCGAAAGCGCAATTTTCGCGCCCTCGATGGCTTTGTAGAAGTCGTAGGCGTGACCCTCGTACAGCAGGGCAGTAACCAGCTCTTCCGGCTGCCCGCCGATGCGAGAGAGGATGGCCGGGATGCCGGGGTCGGCCATGAGCAGCCGGACGGAGCTCGCCGTGCGCAGCTCGTTGAAGAGCCAGTTGGGCAGCACGTCCAGGCCGAGCGCCGGCCCGATCGTGGTCTCGAAAAGGACACCGTCGAGAAGCTCGCCTCCGACCGCCACGCCGGCCGTGCCGGTCACGCGAGGTTCGCCCTCCCGCGCGTCCATGACCGCGACGTCGAAGGTTCCGCCGCCGAAGTCGACCGCGATCTCAACCCCGTGGTGCTCAGCCTCGCCGATCACCGCCGCCGTGGGTTCGGCGAGGAAGGCGACCTCTGCGAAGCCCGAAGCGAGGGCTGCCTCCTCGAGGCGCCGAAACGCCTCAGCCTCCGACGCGGCGCGATTGTTGGGGTCGGTTCCGGCGAAGTTGACGGGATGGCCCACGACCACTCGACGCGCCGCCGCGCCGGTCGCCTGGTCCGCCTCGTACTTCAGCCGTTTGATGACCACGCTGACCAACGACCCGACGCTGAAGTCGGTCGCCCACGAGTTCGTGCCCGCGAACCCGAGCTTGGCCAGCTCGTGCTTTACCCCGGACAGGAGCCGGGCGTCGTTGCAGCCACCGCCCTTTCGATACTGGCGGCAGTCGGTATCCCAACCGTAGGGTGCCAGCGGGCAGCGCCAGCAGTCGGTCTTTTCGTGGCCCGACTTGAGGAAGGTCTTGACCGCCTCGTCTCCCGCGGCCTGCCTGCCCGCGCGATGCAGATAGATAAAGGAAGGAAGTGTCCGCGATGCGCGAGACGCCCCAAGCGAGAGCACCTCGACCCGATCGGCGTAGGCGATGGACACAGCACTGTTGCTGGTGCCGAAGTCGATCCCATAGCCGAGCGGAAGAGATGGGGAGGTCATGGAACGACGAACGATATACCGTCAGGGATCAATCCGTGAGCGCGGAATTCCAAACCTTAGGCGCCAAACGCGCCACTGACCCGGCCGAATCTCGAACGTTAGGCGCCAAACGCACGCATTGGGACGGGTTATCGAGAGCTAAGTGCGCTGTGCCCTCTTCCCAAATAGTGCGCGGAGCTCATCTTTAGCCGCCTCCAGCTTCTCCCGCCGCTGCTTCGGCAAATTCTTCCCCGCCCGGTTGATGTAGAACACCAGCATCGACATCGCCGAGCGATATGGATCGCTCTTGCGCCGCTTGCTGTGCTCCGCCGAACGCTTCAGCGACTCCGCGATGCTCCGCGGGCTCTCCTTCGTGAAGACGTTCGCCTCGAGGTCCAGAGCGTTGCTCTTCTCGGTCACGTCGCGTGACCATCGCTTGGTTGCCATACATATGAAACGCGCCGAACTCGGTACATCGACCCTTCCGAGCGCTTCCTATTGAGGTGTCGAGGCGCCAGAACAAATGTGCCCTCTAACCTTGGAGGCAGATCGATGCCCAACTGCCGGCAAGCCGCCATCCTCGCCGGATGCCTCGTGCTGCCGCTCCTCGCGGCGGCATGCAGCCTCGTGCCGGCGGGCGGCCAGGCGGACCTGCAGCCGACCCTGAGCTTCCAGGACGAACCCGGTGGCCAGGTGGCCTTCCAGTCCGGGCAACCCGTGCCCACCTTCGACCGCCAGCCAAGGCTGACCACCGACCTCAACGGGGCCTGGCGGTTTGACGCGCAGCCGCTGAACACGACCCTGAGCCTGACCGACCGCAAAACGGACTTGAAGGCGATCACAAATGAGCTGGGCCAGCGCGCCGACCCGACATATGACGACTCCCACTGGGCGACGCTCGACGTTCCCGGCACCTTCAACGTGCCGCCGAGCCAGACGACCAATGCCGGCTTCTACCGCCGCGAGTTCGCAGTCCCGCCCGTGTGGTTCGGTCAGTACGCGACCCTCAAGTTCGGCGCCGTCCGCTACATCGCCGACGTCTGGCTGAACGGCCACTATCTCGGCTACCACGAAGGCGGCGACACGCCATTCGCGCTGGACGCGACCAAAGCACTGATTCCGGGCGCCAACAACACGATCGTTGTCCGCGTCGACAACCCCGAGTGGGGGACACGCGACGACATCGTGCCATGGGGTCTCGCCGACTGGTGGAACTACGGAGGCGTGGTTGGCGACGTCTGGCTGGAGGCGGTCCCGTCGATGAGCGTCGTGCGCGCCGACGTCAGCCCGCACCTCGACGGTGCAGACGTGTCGATCGTGCTGCAGCACCGCGGCCCTGACATCCTCAAGTCCGGCGTCGAGGTGCGCCTGTGGCCTGCCGCGATCACGTCGGCCAACCGCCTCAACTCCGACGCCTCAAGCCTCGTGCCCGTGGGTGCGCAGCCGCTGCTCGACCGCAACATCGACCTCGGCTCGGTCAGCGGCGATTCTGTGTTTCGCATCGCCGCGCCCTTTTCGATGCGCGACGCCGACCTGTGGAGTCCGAGCCTGCCCGCGCTCTACATCTTGCAGGTCACCGTGACCGCGGAAGGCACGCCGGTCGACGACCTGTTCACCAGCTTCGGCTTGAGGCAGGTCAGGGTCGACTCGTCCGCGCCGCGCATCCTCCTCAACGGCGATCCCATCGTGTTCAACGGAGTCGCGCTGCATGAAGAGCGCCAGCAGCCGCCGCAAAATGGTGCGCCCGCCGGCGGACCGCTCACGTCCATGTCAGATATCGCATCGGTCCTCGGCCGCGCGACGAAGGTCCACGCCGACCTGGTGCGCGTCGATCATCATCCGCCCAACCAGATGCTGCCGCTGCTCGCCGACCGGCTCGGCATCGCTGTGTGGGAGGAGATCCCGCTCTACCACTACACTCCGCAGACGTTTTCGATCGCGATGGATCGCGGCATTCCGCAGCAGATGCTGGCCGAGATGGACCTGCGCGACATGAACCGTCCGAGCGTCCTCTTCCACGGCTTCGCCAACGAGTCGACCGGCGAATCGGAGCGCGCAAGTGCGCTCAACACGCTGCGCGCCCTCGACCGGCGGATCGACGGCACGCGCCTGACGGGCCAGGCCGCGTATGGCATCAACCCCTCCGACCCCACGAGCGCAAACCTCGACGTGGCCGGCTACACGATGTATTACGGAGTGCTGTACGGAGGCCGCCTGTCGGGCGTCGCCGTGCAGGCGGCGCTGCAGGAAGCGCACAGGACGTACCCACACAAGCCGATCGTCGTTCTCGAATACGGACACTGGGCCGACGACACCGCCGACGAGGCGCAGCAGCTGCGCGTCTTCAACGCGTACTACGCACAGCTGTCAGCGGCTTTCGACATCCAGCAGAACGGCTTCGTGGGCGCCGCCGTGTGGTGGACCCTCGACGACTACTGGACCCAGCGGCCTGGGCTCACCGTGGAGAACTTCGGTCTCTTTCGCCCGGATGGCACGATGCGTCCCGCCGCTCAGGCGGCGAGCCGCGACTTTGCCCTGACGGCACCCTCGGCCCCACCACCGAATGTCACGTCGAGGGGAGTCGCGACTGCGATCCAGTCCAGTGAGCGGCACTCGCTCCTGCTGCCGTACATCGCCTACGGCTTCGCCGTCCCGGCGATCTTCCTGATCGTCCTGATCCTTGTTCTTTCGCGGCTCAGGCCGAGGCGGCCGGCATGGTGAGCGATTTCCTCGTCCGGCTTTCGATTCGAAGCGCGATGTTCGCCGGCGCGATCACCGGGTTTGTCTTCGGCTTGTTCGCAGGCGCCACGCTGGGGGCGCTGATCAGCTGGTTTGCCGGAGCCATCGTCGACTGGCAGGCGCAGCTGGGCTTCAGCCTCGGCGTGACCCAGCAGCTCCTGCCCCTGGGCGACCAGGCCAAGTCGCTCGAGTCCGTCTCTGATCGCTGGTTCCTCGTCATTCCGGCCGTTGGACTTGTGGTCGGAGTGTTTGGCGCGTTGATCGGTTTGCTCGCCGGCGGCCTCTGGGCGGCGCTGGTCAACATGGGCGTGCTGCCGATCCAGGTCACGGTGTTCCGGCGCGATGAGGACTTCTTGGCGCAGCGGGTACGCCGGCGAACAACCGAGCGTCGGCGAAAGGCAGCGGGCGAGTAGTACGGTAAACGCGTGATCGAGACCCGGGTCCAGGGCTCGGTCGCGACCGGATTCGAGCCGGTTCGCGATGCCTTCGCCGCCAACTTCGAGCATCTCGGCGAGGTCGGCGCCGCGTGCTGCGTTTTCCTCCGCGGGCGGATGGTCGTCGATCTCTGGGGTGGCACAACCGCGCCGGGCGGATCTAACCCGTACACGCCCGACACGCTCCAGATGGTCATGTCGACCTCCAAGGGCATGGTCGCCATCGCGGCGCACATCCTGGCCCAGGAGGGCAAGCTCGACTTCGACGCCCCGGTGACCGAGTACTGGCCGGAGTTCGGCGCCGAGGGCAAAGAGAAGATGCCCGTGCGCTGGCTCTTCAGCCACCGGGCCGGCCTCGCGGCGGTCGACCGTCCGCTGAGCCTGGAGCACGTTCTGGCGTGGGACCCGGTAGTCGACGCGCTGGCCGCCCAGCGTCCGCTGTGGTTGCCGAACACCGCTCACGGCTACCACGTCGGAACCTACGGATGGCTGGCCGGCGAGGTGATCCGCCGCGTCACCGGCGTGTCGGTCGGTCGGTACATCGCCGATCGGATCGCGCGCCCGTTGAGCCTCGACCTCTGGATCGGCTTGCCCGAGGCGATGGAGGAACGTGTGGCGCCGATGCTGCCGCCGCCGCCGCCGGCGCCCGGTGCCCAGGTCGACATATTCACCGCGCGCATGCTCGACCCCACCACGCTGCTTCACAAGGCGTTCGTCAACCCTCCGCTGCCGGCGGCGGTGTTCAACGAGCGAGCCTTCCACGCGGCCGAGATTCCGGCGGCCAACGGCATCACCAACGCACGGTCCCTGGCCCGCCTTTATGCCGCCTGCATCGGCGAGGTGGACGGGGTTCGCTTGCTCCAGCCGGACACGGTCGACAAGGCGACAGAGCTCCAGTCAGCCGGCGAGGACCTCGTGCTCGGTTACGAGACGCGATACGCGACAGGCTTCCAGCTGTCGTTTCCCTTCCGGCCGATGGCCGGCGAAGGGTCGTTCGGCCACTACGGGATGGGCGGCTCGGTCGGCTTCGCGCACCCGGGGCGGGGCCTCGCGTTCGCCTACGTGATGAACCAGATGCTGCCTTCCGGAGGGGTGGATCCGCGCAGCCGGAGCCTGATCGAGGCGGTGGTCTCCGCGATCTAGGTTCGCTGGTCCTAAGATGCAGTCGCTGGTGCATGCGGATTGACCACCCCTGACCTTGTGTTCGGAGCCTGCCTCCTGGTGGGCGGCGGCCTCCTCCTGCTGACTCTGATCTTCGATGACCTGTTCGGCGGCTTGCTGGGTGCCATCCACCTCGGGTTTGACCTCGGAGGCGTGTCGCCCACCCCGATGCTGCTCGGCTTCGTGGCCATGTTCGGCATCGGCGGCCTGCTCGGCGTCCACGGCTTCGGCCTCGGCGCGGGCGCCGCCACCCTGGTGGGAGTGGTCGCCGGGCTGCTCGGCGCCGGCGTTGTCTTCGGGGCGTTCAAAGCCCTTCGCCAGGCCGAGTCGACGGACGCGTTCAGCCTGGAGGACATGGTCGGCTCGACCGGGCGCGTCTCTGTCGGCATCCCCGCCAACCACTTTGGCAGCGTCCTCATCAGCTTCGCCGGCGCGTCGCACAACATGACCGCCACCGCAGACGCCGAGATCCCGGCCGGCCGCGTGGTCAGGGTCGTCGCAGTCGCCGGCACCAACCTGGTCGTAGCCCCCGCTTCAACTGTTAGCACCGAAGGAGCACGTTCCGATGCCTAGCTTTGCGACTTCGACCCCATTTCTCGTGGTGGCAGCGGTCATCATCCTGGTTCTTCTCATCGCGTTCGTCGCCAGCCGCTATCACGTCGCGGGCGCCAACGAAGCTCTGATCGTCGCGGGGTCACGCGGTGCCAAGGTGCGCGACGAAAAAGGGCAGACCGCCTCTCACCCCGGAGACAAGGGGGTCAAGGTCGTCGTCGGAGGCGGTACCTTCATCCGGCCGCTGCTCGATCGCGTCGGCAAGCTCAAGCTGACCGCGCGCCAGATCAACGTGCAGCTGAGCGACGCCGTCACCAGCCAGGGCATCAAGGTCCAGGTCCAGGGCGTGGCCACCTTCAAGATCGGGCGCGACGTCGAGTCGTTGCGCAACGCCGCCGAGCGATTCCTCGACGCCAAGCCGGAGCAGGTCGACTCGATCGTCAAGAACGTGCTCGAGGGATCGCTGCGATCGATCGTCGGCACGCTGACCATCGAGGAGCTCATCCGCGACCGCCAGAAGCTCCTGCAGCAGGTGCAGGACGCGGCCAAGGGAGACCTCGCCACCAGCGGGCTGCAGATCGACGCCTTCACGATCCAGAGCTTTTCCGACGAGTCGAATTACATAGAGCTCCTCGGACAGCAGAGCGTGTCGACAGTATCCAGGGACGCCCGAATGGCGAAAGCGTCGACCGACCAGGAAGCCGCGGTGCGGGAAGCCGAGGCGCAGCAGATCAAGATCAACGCGGCTCGTGACGTGTCTCTTCGCGAAGCCGAAACGAGGACCCAGGTCGCGGCCGCGCAGGCCCGCGCCGACCAGGCCGGCCCACTTGCCCAGGCCGAAGCGCAGCAGGAAGTCGTGCGCAAGCAGACCGAGCTCGCGCAGCTGGAAGCTGACCGCAAGGAGAAGGAGCTGCTTTCCACGACGGTCAAGCCGGCCGCCGCCGACGCGCAGGCCGTGATCGCGCGTGCGGAAGGTGCCAAGCGGGCCCGGATCGCATCGGCCGAAGCCGACGCCGAGACCACTCGGCTCGAAGGTGGGGCGGAGGCGCAGATCGTCCTGACCAAGGGCGAGGCGGAGGCCAAGGCGCTCGCGATGCGTGCCGACGCCTACAAGCAGTTCAACGAGGCCGCCATCATCCAGACCGTGCTGGCCGCGCTGCCGGACATCGTGCGTGCGGCGGCCGAACCGATGGGACACATCGACTCGCTGACGGTGATGAGCGCGGACGGCGCGTCCGACATCGTCAAGAACGCGACGCGCGCGATGATCGAATCGACCACCGCGATCAAGGGCCTGACCGGGCTCGATGTGCCGAACCTGGTCGGCGGCGCGCTGGGCCGTGGATTCGGCGAAAGGCTGCGGACGGGCGACGGCACCAGCGAGGCCGACACGAAGTCGAGCGTGGATCGGATCAGCGAGATTGCGGGCGAAGGGCTGGCCGCCATGAAGGGCCGGGCCGCCGAGGCGAAGGCCGCGGCTGACGAGGCCGCCGCGAAGGCTGTGGCCGAAGCAGAAAGGGTGAAGGAGGCGGCTGAAAAGGCCGGCGGAGTGGTCGAGTCGAAAGCCGCGGCGACCGCTGCCAAGGTCGACTCAAAGGTAGCGGCGACCGCCGCCAAGATCGCCCCCAGCGACGGCAACCTCCAGCAGTGGGCCAAGTGGCTCGCCGACCAGCTGCGCCGGGTCCAGGACATCCAGGTCTACGACGCGCTCCGACTCGCCGACCTCGAGACTCGCGGCCCCGCCCCGGCGCGAGCCGTCTGGGCGACAGCCAAAGACGTCCTGGCCAAGGACTACGGCAAGGTCACAGTCGGCGACCTGCTCAAGCAGTTCGGGGCCTAAAACGGGGAAGCCCGCTTGCGCGAGCTTCCCAAGGCTGGGGTGGGGGCGTGGTGTCGAAACTTGGTGGGCCTTTACGGCCATCGATATAGTACCACGGTGCTGAATCATCCACAAGATATAGACACCTGGGGATAAAGACCTGAAACTGCCGCTGCCGCTCGACATGGAGCCGATGCTCTCGGCCATCTCCGAGAAGGGGATTCCCACGGGAGACGGCTGGGAGTACGAGCCGAAATGGGACGGCTTCCGCACGCTCGTCTTCCGGGACGGCGACGAGGTGGCGCTGGCCAGCCGGGGCGGACGGCCGATGACCCGCTACTTCCCGGAGCTGCTGCCCGCGTTCCGCGCCCTGCGCGAGCCAAAGCTCGTGCTCGACGGCGAGCTGGTGGTGGTCGGGGCCAACGGGCTGGATTTCGGCGCGCTCCAGCAGCGGGTCCACCCGGCCGAATCGCGTGTCCGCATGCTCAGCGAGGCGACGCCCGCCTGGTTCATCGCATTCGACCTGCTCGCCGAGGGCACGACCGACCTGCGCAAGCAGCCGCTGGGAGAGCGGCGCAAGCGACTCGAGAAGCTGCTCAAGGGCGTGAAGCAACCGATCTTCCTGACCCCTTACACGCGCGACCCCAAGACAGCCCAGGACTGGTTCGAGAAGTTCGAAGGCGCCGGGCTCGACGGCGTGATTGCCAAGTCGTGGGACGGCGCGTATGTGCCGGGCAAGCGGTTCTGGGTCAAGGTCAAGCACCAGCGCACGGCCGACTGCGTGGTGATCGGCTGGCGCAAGTCGAGCGACGGATCGACGCTGGGCGCGCTTCTGCTGGGCCTGTATGACAAAAAAGGCACGATGCACTACGTCGGCCACACCTCTTCGTTCAATGCGGCCGAACGCAAGGAGCTCATCGCGAAGCTCAAGCCGCTCCAGACAGAGATCCCCGAGGAGGAATGGCGCGCCAACCCGGGCCGGATGCCGGGCGGGCTCAGCCGCTGGTCACGGGGCAAGGACACCGAGTGGGTGGCGGTGCGGCCCGAGCTGGTCTGCGAGGTGACCTACGACAAGCTCGAGGCTGGCGAGCGCTTTCGCCATGCGACCGGTTTTGTGCGCTGGCGCACCGACAAGCCGCCGAAGAAGTGCGGCTTCGACCAGATCGCGTCAGCGGCCGAGTTCGACGTGCGAGGAATCTTCCGGAGCAAGTAGCAGAGGGCGAGCGCCGGGCCCGCCCGGTCCGTAGTACTTCATCGCGGCGCGACCCAGACCTGTGACGGCGACCCAGTCGAAGCCGGCGCCGACGCCGATGCCGACTCCGAGCGGTACGACTCGCGCTGCGACCTTCGCGGCGCCGGTGGTGGCGAACCGAGTCAGGATGCGGGTGAGGAGGCGGCCGCCGGCGTGCCGCAGCAGCACCTCGGGCAGCCGGCGAAAAGCGGCGAGGGCAAGACGCTCGCCGCCGACGATGAGCACGTCTTCGCGCAGCTTGACCGCACCGCTTGATATGCCGACAACGACCAGAGCCTCTAGCACGCGGTCATCAGAGCCGCCCAGCTCGTGCCCGAAGATCATGGCGATCCCGAGGACAAGCTCGATCTCCTGCTCGAGCGCGTAGAGCGTCTGGCTCGTGATCGTCCCGAGCGCGAGCGCGGTGCCAAGCCCGGGCGCGATGGACGCGGCGCCACTGAGCGCGCCGGTCGCTGCGACCCTGCGGCGCGTGGAGCGGATCAACTCGAGGGCGAGTTGGTGGTTGTTGTGGTTCGGATGCGCCGACCGAAGCCGCTCTACCTTCGCGCGAATCGCGGGCTCGCGCGTCTTGACGGCGGTGTCGAGCGAGTGGATCACGAACCGCAGCTGGGGCGGGAGCTGGTCCAGGTCCATGGCGGGGCTTAGCCTAGGCGCTGCCCTGATCGGATGGGAGCGTCTTGCGCAAAAGGCACGGAACTCCCGAGGTCCAAAGGCGCGTTTGGCGCAAAACGTACCGAATTCCGGGAATGAGTCGCAACAGCAACGGGCGAATCCGAACCCACAGTTGCGACCTTGTCCCGATAAGGGTTAGGCTCTGAGCCGATGGCCTCAGTGAAGGGGATGCTGACCCAGTCCTTCGACCGGGCCGAGCGAGGCCGCCTGGCCGGCTTGTTCGGCTCGGTGGGGCTGCTCCACATCGCGGGGTGGGGACTGCTGCTCGCTTATGCGGCCAACCACCCGGGTTTCATCTGGCTCGGTGGAGTCGCATACATGTTGGGCCTGCGCCACGCCTTCGATGCGGACCACATTGCGGCGATCGACAACACGACCCGCAAGCTCCTGCAGAGCGGCAAGAAGCCACTCGGCGTCGGTTTCTTCTTTTCGCTCGGCCACTCGACCGTCGTCTTTCTCATCGCGGTCGCGCTAGGTCTTGCCGTCAGGTGGATCGTCCAGGGCGTCGTCGCCGATAGCGGCGAGCTTCGGAGCATCGGTGGCGCAATCGGAACTGTCGTCTCTGGCGGCTTCCTGGTCTTGATCGGGATCTTGAACCTGCTCGTTCTGCTCGACATCATCCGCGTCTATCGCGGAATGCGGAGGGGCGACTACGACAGCGCGGCGCTGGAGCGGGAGCTCACCGCCGGCGGTCTGATGACCAGACTCTTCGGCCGTCTGTTTCGTGTGATCGAGCACAGCTGGCAGATGTATCCGATCGGATTTCTGTTTGGACTCGGCTTCGATACTGCGTCGGAGGTCACGTTCCTCGCAGTATCGGCCGGGGCAGCTGCGCAGGGACTGCCCTTCGCGGCGATCATGTCGCTCCCGCTGATCTTCGCCGCCGGCATGTCGTTGATGGACACGATGGACGGCGCCTTCATGGCCAAGGCGTACACGTGGGCCTTTGCGAGCCCGATCCGCAAGGTGTTCTACAACATGACGATCACGTCGCTGTCAGTTTTTGTGGCGCTGTTCATCGGCGTGATCGAGCTGACCCAGATCCTGATCCAGGTCCTGGGACTTCATGGAGGCATTTACAGCGCGATCGCGACGTCCAACATGCTCGTCTACGCGGGATACGTGATCGTCGCGGCTTTCGTGATCACGTGGGCCGCCGCGCTTGTCATTTACAGGGTTCGCCGGATCGACGAACGCTGGGGCGCGATCATCGACAAGGTGGCTTAAGGCAGCCCGTAGACCCGGGCAGCGGTCTCGCCGAAGATCGCGCCGTCCAGGCCCACGATCTGCTGCAGCGAGTCCATGACCTGCGCGTAGCTCGCCGCGAGCAGGCAGACCGGCCAGTCGGAGCCGAACATGCACCGAGTCGGGCCAAACCATCCGACCACGCGCCTTACGTAGGGCTCGAGCTGCTCCGGTGTCCACGATTTCCAGTTCGCCTCCGTGACCAGGCCCGACAGCTTGCACGTTACGTTCGGCTGGTCGCTGAACGTCGCAAGACCCCGCTCCCAGTTCCGGTCCCACGACCCAGACGCGATGCGCGGCTTGGCGGCGTGGTCGATCACAAACGAGACGTCGCGATGCCGCCGCACTGTCTCCAGCGCGGCCGGAAGCTCCCGCGTGCGGACGAGCAGGTCGTAGACGAGGCCGGCTTCGCCGACGGCTTCGATGCCACGCTGCACGTCCTCGCGCAGCAGCCAGCTCGGATCGGGTTCGTCCTGCACCTGGTGGCGGATGCCGACCAACAGATCGCTGACCAGAGACGCGATCTCGTCAGCGACCTCGGCGGAGGTCAGGTCGACCCAGCCGACGACCCCCGCGATGAAGTCGGTCGCCGCGGCGGTCTCCAGGAACTCGCGCGTTTCGTCGACGCTCGAGATGGTCTGGACGAGGATCGTCTTGTCGACGCCGTTGTCCACCAGCTCGGGGCGCAGGTCATCGGGCGTAAACGGCCGCCGGATGGCAGCGAGCTCGTCGCCCATCCACGGATAGGTGCGGCGCACCGGGTCCCAGAAGTGATGGTGCGAGTCGACGATCACGGCCCGAGCTCATCCCACAGCTCGTCGGGGATCGAGGTCTGAAACTGGCGAACATTGTCCTCGAGCTCCTCCACTGAGCGGGGACCGGTGAGAACGGACGCGATGGCGGGGTGGCGCAGCGGGAACTGGAGCGCAGCCGCCTTGATGTCGACACCGTGCTGCGCGCATCTCGCCCTGATGCGGCGAGCTTCCTCCAGGAGCTCGGGTGGCGCGGGCTGGTAGTTGTAGGTTGCCTTCGCACCAGGGTCGGCGAGGATCCCGCTGTTGAAAACGCCTCCTGCAACCACGGCGATGCCGCGTTCGAGGCACAGCGGCAGCAGCTCCGCCGCCCCGCTGCGATCGAGCAGCGTGTACCGGCCGGCCAGCAGGAAGCAGTCGAAGTCGGCTTCTCGGGCAAAGCGCGCGAGCATCTCCCACTGGTTCATCCCCGCGCCGACTGCTTTCACAGTGCCCTCGGTCCGAAGGCGGTCAAGCGCGCGATACGCCCCAGCCAGCGCGAGGTCGTGATGCTGGTCCGGGTCGTGGATGAGGAGCATGTCGACGTGGTCCATGCCGAACCGGTCGAGGCTCTCCTCGACAGAGCGCATCACGGCGTCGTAGGAAAAGTCGAACACCGGATTCAGCGGCGGCGTGCCCTTCCACGCCTGTCCGGGTTCGGCCGGCGCGCCTTCGCGCAGCAACCTGCCGACCTTCGTCGACAGGACGAACTCATTGCGAGGCTTGTTCTGCAGCACCGCGCCGAGACGCTGCTCGGAGAGTCCGAAGCCATACAGGGGAGCGGTGTCGAAGTAGCGGATACCGCGCTGCCATGCCGCTTCGATGACCCGGTGCGCCTCCTCGTCGGTGACTGCCTCGAAGAGCCCGCCGAGCGGAGCGGTGCCGAGGCCGAGCCGGGTCAACTGCAGTGAGGTCCGGCCGAGCTGTACGCGTTGAGTTGGGATCAGAGCTGGAAGATCATGGGTAGGCGATCGGTGCTCTGGCCGCTGAAGTCGTGCGCCTTGGCCATCATCGGCGCCATCTCCGCCTGCCAGCGAACGTTGACCGGGTCGTCGGCCAGCTCCGCGATCGCGCGGTCATAGTCGTCGCACTCGATGTAGTGGAACAGGTCGAGCCCATCGCGAAAGATCACGTACCTGGTGATCCCGACCCGCCGCATAGCCGCCAGAACGTCGGGCCAGACCGCGCGGTGGTACTCCTCGTATCGTGCCTCAACGCCCGGCTTGAGCCGTGTGTGCAGGCCGACCTCCATCAGACGGAGTTGCCCGCCGCGAGCTGCGCTTTCAGCCAGCGCTCGCCGCTCGCGATGTGCGCCGTGGCCGCGGCGCGCGCAAGCTCAGGATCGCCCGCCGCGATCGCCTCGTAGATGCGCCGGTGCTCTTCGCGAGTCTCGTCGAGCGCGTCGTCGGCGGTGCGGCCGTGCCACAACCGGACGCGCATCGTCCGCGTGGAAAGGCTCGCGAGCAGCGACGCGAGGAATCCGTTGCCGGCCGCCGCCGCGATGACGGCGTGGAAGGCGACATCGGCCTCCACGAGCTCCTCGACCGTGTTCGCGGCGCGCATACGCTCGAGGATCCGCCTCAGCTCCTCCTTCTCGCTCGTGTCGATGCGGCCGGCGGCGAGCGAGGCCGCGGCCGCTTCCAGGATGCGGCGCACCTCGTAAAGCTCGATCTCGGTCTCGCCGAGGAGCAGATGGCTGATGAAGCCGGTGCTCTCCAGGAGCAGCCGGGGCTCGAGGCTGCTGACGTAAGTCCCGTCGCCCTGGCGGACCTCCAGCACGCGCAGCTGGGACAAGGCGCGCACCGCCTCGCGCAGAGAGTTGCGGGACAGGCCCAGCTCGGCCGCCAGCGCGCTCTCCTTCGGCAGCCGGTCGCCGGCTCCCCAGGCACCCGTGACGATCCGTTCGCGGATCTTGTCGATGGCCTCCTCGGTGACCTTCGGGGGCCTCCCCGGACGCCGGCCGCGGCGGGGTGCGCTGGCGGTGCTCAAGTCGTTGGGATTGTCGCCGAAACCGAGCGTCCTGCCAAGAGGTCGGACGTTAGGCAGCCTTTATCAACATGGTCTGGCGCGGATTCGGCCCTCGGGTTGACAAACATCGGAGCTTTAGCATAATAACCCCAAGGTGGGCACCAGGATCCTCCGGGCTTCGGCGCACGATATCCGTTTCCCGACCTCGCTGACCCTGGACGGCTCCGACGCCATGAACAGGGCTCCCGACTACTCGGCAGCCTACGTGATCCTCGAAACGGACCACCCCGATCTCCTGACTGGACACGGCTTGACCTTCACCATCGGCCGGGGCAACGAGCTCTGCGTGGAGGCGATCGAGCTGCTCGCGGACCACGTCGTGGGCCGGACGCTCGAGGACATCGCCGCCGACATGGCGGGCTTCTGGCGCAGCCTTGTGGCAGACAGCCAGCTCCGCTGGCTCGGCCCGGAAAAGGGCGTTGTGCACCTCGCCACAGCCGCGCTCGTCAACGCGGTCTGGGACCTGTACGCGAAGGTCGAAGGCAAACCGCTCTGGAAGCTTCTCGCGGATATGAGCTCCGAACAGCTGGTCGCGTGCATCGACTTCCGCTACATCGACGACGTCCTCAATCCCGCGGAGGCGACAGAAATGCTGGAGCGCATGCTCCCAGGGCGGCGGCAGAGGGAAGAGGAGATGCTGCGCGACGGATTCCCCGCCTACACCACGTCCGCCGGATGGCTGGGCTATTCCGACGAGAAGATCCGCAAGCTCGCCGGCGAGGCGATGGCTCAAGGATTCACGCACTTGAAGCTGAAGGTCGGCGCCGATCCCGCCTCGGACCTTCGGCGAGCGCGAATCCTGCGCCAGGCGATAGGGCCCAAGCGCCATCTGATGCTCGACGCGAACCAGGTCTGGGGTGTCGACGAAGCGATCAGCTCGGTGCGCGCCCTCGCCGAGGTCAACCCATGGTGGATTGAAGAACCGACCAGCCCGGACGACGTGCTCGGCCACCACCGGATCCGCGAGTCGATCCGTCCGATCGGCGTGGCCACCGGCGAGCACGTCCAGAACCGGGTCATCTTCAAGCAGCTCTTTCAGGCGGAGGCCATCGACTTCTGCCAGATCGACAGCTGCCGCCTGGGTGGGGTCAACGAGATCCTCGCGGTCCTGCTGATGGCGTCCAAGTTCGAAGTGCCGGTCTGCCCGCACGCCGGCGGGGTCGGCCTGTGCGAGTACGTCCAGCACCTCGCGATCTTCGACTACATCGCGGTGAGCGGGTCGCTCGAGAACCGGACCTGCGAGTACGTCGATCACCTGCACGAGCACTTTGTGGAGCCGGTCCACCTCCGCAACGGCCGCTACCTGGCGCCGCGAGCGGCCGGCTACAGCGCCGAGCTCAAGCCGGCTGCGCGCATCCGCTTCGCCTTTCCGGGAGGAGCAGCCTGGGCTGAACATCGGATGCCTGAGGGTACAGAAGTGGGCACTTGACACTCAATCGGCAGCGAATTATGGTGCGCTACGTACGAAACATCGGATTACTGGCAACGTTAGAGCAGGAGGAGGCAAGTTGAGATCGGGATTCGGCAGACGGAGTCTCGCCACCGGGATGACGGCCGTGGCGGCTGTCGCGGCGGTGGCCTGCGGAGGCAGCCCAAGCACTGGCAACACATCATCGACGCCGACGATTGGCGTCGTCCTGACATACAACCTTCCAGGTTTCTGGGGCAACTACCTGAAGTACGAGAGCCAGTACGAGTCGCAGCTGGGCGTGAAGCTCGTCGGCCCGAAGGTCGCCAACGTCGAGGCGAATGGAAACGAGGCGGCGCAGCAGATCATCGACGTCAAAGCGCTGATCGCGCAGGGCGTCCAGGCGCTGATCATCAACCCGGCTGACAGCGCCGCGATCGGGCCGGCCCTCGACTATGCGAAGAGCAAGAACATCCCCGTCGTCACGGTCGACGTCGCCCCGAGCCAGGGCAGCGTCTACATGATCGTCCGGGCGGACAACACCGCCTACGGCAGCAAGTCGTGCGACTACATCGCATCGCATGCGAGCGGCCCCGGGACGATCGCGATGGTGGAAGGCGACCTGACGTCGCTGAACGCCCGCGACCGCGCGAGCGGATGCACGAGCATGATCTCGTCCAAGTACCCCAACTTCAAGGTCAAGTCTTACGAGACCAAGGACTGGGGCACCGACCCCGCGGTTCAGAACGCCACCACGGCCCTGACCGCGATCTCCGACCTGCGCGGGATCTACGTCCACTGGAGCGTGCCGGAGGACGGCATCATCGCGGCCGAGAAGCAGAAGAGCAAATACTCGGACGTTGGCGCGTCCAACCACATCATCCTGGTCGGCAATGACGGATCTCCGCACGAGTGCGACCTGATTCGCTCCAAGACCCTCGACGCGACCATCGACCAGCCCGCCGACAAGTACGCCTACTACGCGATCTTCTATGCGAAAGAGGCGATCAAGGGCACGAAGTACAGCGAGGGCCAGAAGACCGACCACAACAGTACGATCGTCAACGTGCAGGGCAACCAGGAAGACGCGCTGGCGGCGCCGCTGGTGACGCTCGCCGGCGACAACGGATCGACACAGGTCACCAGCACTGACCTGTGGTGCAACAACCACTAAGGAAACCTCACCTCCCAATGCAGCGGTTCTCGTCCACCGGGCCGGCGACATCTCCGGCCACGGTGGGCGAGGCCGAAAACGTCTCGAAGTCGTTCGGCGAGACGCACGCGCTGGTCGACGTCTCGCTCACCGTGCAGCCAGGCGAATGTCATGCGCTGGTCGGCCGCAACGGTGCCGGGAAGTCGACCCTCGTCACGCTGTTCACCGGCCTGAACAGGCCCGATCGCGGAGCCATCCGCCTGGCCGGCGAGGCCGCGCCGAGCCTGGCCGACCGCGGCGCGTGGCTCGCGCGCGTTGCATGCGTCTACCAGCGGTCGATGGTCGTGCCTCCGCTCACCGTGGCCGAGAACGTCTTTCTCAACCGGCCGGTCCAGGGTGAGGGCGCGGTCATCAACTGGCGGCGCATGCGGGCGGAGGCCCATGAGCTGATGCTCGAGTGGGGATTCGACATCGACGTCGACCAGGAAGCCGCGACGCTCACCGTCGAGCAACGGCAGATCGTAGAGATCGCGCGGGCCCTTTCCATCGGGGCGCGTTTCCTGATCCTCGACGAGCCGACCGCGGCGCTCGAGAAGGCGGCCGTGGACCGTCTCTTTGAGCGAGTGCGCCGCCTGCGGGAAGGTGGCGTCGGCGTGCTGTACATCTCGCACCACCTGGAGGAGATCTACGAGATCTGTCAGCGCGTCAGCGTCCTGCGGGACGGCGAGCTCGTCCTGAGCGGGCGGGTCGGCGACATCAGCCAGGCGAAGCTCGTCGCGGCGATGGTGGGTAGCGCACCGCCGCGACGGGCGACCGAGATCGAGGCTGTGAGGGTCGATTCGCTTGGCGGCACGAAGCTCGAGGTCAAGCAGCTGACCGTCGCATCGAGAGGCGGTTCGGTGATCGACGTCGACCTTTCGGTCCGCGCCGGCGAGTGCGTCGGGCTCGTGGGCCTTCGCGGCTCCGGCACGGCGACGGTGGCGGACGCGGTGGTCGGCCTGATCAAGCCGCGGCGAGGATCGATCGCCATCGACGGATCACCGGTCCCTGTGGGCAGCGTCCACGCGACGCTGCGGCGCGGTGTCGGTTACGTGCCACAGGACCGCCACGCGCGCGGGTTCTCGCCCCAGCTCGGCGTGGACGAGAATCTCACACATGCGGTGCTGGACCGGATTGCCGACCGGTTCGGTTTCGTCTCTGCTCGGCGGCGCACGCGGATCGCGCAGGAGGAGGCACAGGTCCTCCAGATCGTGGCCCGCAGCCTGGATCAGCCTGTGTCGAGCCTCAGCGGCGGAAACCAGCAAAAGGTCGTCGTCGGTCGCGCCCTGGCGTCGAAACCGTCAGTGCTGGTCGCGGTCAACCCGACAGTTGGCGTCGACGTGGCGTCGAAGGAGGCTTTGCTGGACGCGCTCGGACGCGCCCGCGACGAAGGAGTTGCCGTCCTGCTCGTTTCTGACGATTTCGAAGACCTGCGGGTCTGCACGCGGCTCGTCGTGATGGTGCGCGGCCGTGTCACGGCGCAGTTCGACCGCGGTCCGTGGGATCGCCAGAAGCTGATCTCCGCGGTGGAAGGCCTCGAGGTAGCGGTTTGACAGCCGAGCGTGCGGTCGAGCGAACGCCGGGCACGCCGCGTGCGATGGCGAGGCGCGATTTCCGTTTCGTGGTGCTGAACTGGTTCCGCGAGCTGACGCTCGTCCCGGTGATCGTCGTGATGATGTTCGCGGGCTCGCTCGTCAACCCGGTGTTCTTCACCACCTCGAACCTGATCAACGTCGCCGAGGGAGGCGCCGCGCTGGGCATGGTGGTCGTCGCCGAGTCTCTGATCCTCCTGACCGGCAAGTTCGACATCTCGCTGCAGGGCACGTTTGGACTGGCGCCTTTGCTCGGGGCGTGGTTGATCGCGCCGAAGGCGAGCCAGGGCCTCGGCACGGAATGGAACCCCTGGCTCGGTCTGCTGGTCGTCCTCCTCGTGGGCCTCGCGGTGGGAACCTTCAACGGGTTCCTTGTCATCAAGGCGAACTTCAACGCTTTCATCTTCACGCTCGCGATGAGCATCCTGTTGACCGGCCTGCAGCTCGGCTGGCTGGGCGGGCAGACCGTGTACAACCTGCCCGAGGCGTACATCTACCTGGGCGCCGAGTCGTGGTTCGGCGTTCCGGTCGCCATATGGCTCACGATCGCGGCCTTCGCCGCCGCCGCCCTGTTCCTGCGCTACCACCGCATAGGCCGCGCGATGTATGCGATCGGTGGCAACCTCGAGGCGGCAAGGGCGGCCGGAATCCAGGTGGACCGGATCCGGATCGGCGTCTTCATCGTGGCCAGCCTCTTGGCAGCGATCGGCGGGCTGATGCAGGCCGGTCGGGTGACCGCGGTCACCGCGGGTCAGGGCTCAAATTTGATCTTCGGGGTCTTCGCGGCCGCGGTGATCGGCGGTATCTCGCTCGAGGGGGGACGCGGTCGCGTTGTCGGCGCGCTGACAGGGGTGATCCTGCTCGCCCTGGTCACCAACATCCTCACGCTGTCCGACGTCAGCTCGACGTGGATCGATGCAGTCGACGGCGCGATCATCCTGATCGCATTGGGCCTGGCCAAGCTGATCGGCACCGAGCGCGCTTAGAAACCATGGGTCGGCTCGACGGCAAGGTCTGCGTCATCACCGGGGCGGGGTCGGGCATCGGACGCGCCAGCGCGCTCCTCTTCGCTGCCGAAGGCGCGCGAGTCGTGGTGGCTGACGTCGACGTCGACGGTGCGGGGGAGACGGTCGCCACGATCGGGCGCGCGGCAATCGCAGAGCAGCTCGACGTGACGGATGAAGCTCAGACGGTGGCGTTCGCGAAGAAGGTCGCCGAGCGAGAGGGCCGCATCGACGTCCTCTTCAACAACGCGGGCATCGCCGGCGTGGGAGACGTGGTCGAGACCGAGCCCGACCTGTTCGACCGCGTCATGCGCGTGAACGTGCGGGGTGTCTACCTGATGAGCCGCGCGATAGTCCCTTACATGATCGAGCGCAAGGCCGGCTCCATCATCAACATGTCGTCCTGCATCGCCGAGATCGGGCTGGCGCGCCGCGTCTCCTACGCGGCTTCCAAAGGCGCGGTGCTTTCGATGACGAAATCGATGCAGGCGGACCTGGCCCAGCACGGGATCAGAGTCAACGCGCTCCTGCCCGGGACGATCCTGACCCCCTTCGTCGAGCGCTACTTGAAGGACTCGTACGCGGACCCCGAAGAGGGGATGGCGTCGATCCGCAAGCGCCAGCTCAGCAACGATCTGGGCCGGCCCGAGGATGTTGCCAACGCGGCGCTCTACCTTGCCTCAGACGAGTCACGATTCGTCATGGCCTCAGGCCTCATCATCGACGGCGGTGTCACCGGCGCCAAGTAGGGCGCCGCGTTACTTCTTGTCTTCGCCGGTCGGTCCCGTGAGCTTCCAGCCGCTCTGCCACGGCCAGTTGTGCTTGATCTGCAGAAGGACGTGGAGCAAGCCCATCCCCTCGAGTGCGCGCGCCATCGAAAGCGGTCCGGCGTCGATGGGGCGGAAGCCGATCGATCTGGCGAACTCGAGCGTCTTTTGCTTGGCGGCCTCATCGTCGCCCGCCACGAATCCATCGAGCTGCGTCCCATTCGAACGCGGATTGGCCATCCTCGAGGCGAATGCGTAGTTGAACGCTTTCACGACGTGAGCCCTGGGCGCTTTCTTCTGGATGTGCTCCGCGACGGATGATCCGTCGAGCACCTGGCCGGGATCCTGTGGGTTGACGCGATTGGTCACATCGATGATGACCTTGCCATCGAGGTCCGAAGAGAGTGCGCCGACCACATCGTCGACCTGGTCCGCGGGCACGGCGAGCACCACGAGCTCGGCATCCTTCACTGCGTCCTTCGGCGAGCTCGCGGGCTGGGCGTTCGTAGCTCTGGCCGCCTCCTCAGCCTTCTCGTGATGTCGAGAGGCGATGGTGACCTCGTGCCCGGCGCGCGTGGCTGATCCAGCGAGCGCCTTGCCTACATTCCCCGAGCCGATGATTGCGACCTTCATGTTTATCCCCTCAGTGAGCCCGACACGGTTGAGTCCAGAATACGGGCCTGAATGGGCGGACTTCATTGGCACGCGGCGAAGATGCCCGACCGTACGCCGATCGAGGGCGACACCGTCACACTCGAGCCGCTGGATCCAAGCCGCCACGCAAGTCGGCTCTATGCGGCCGTGGCCGGCTCCGACGAGCTGTGGGGGTTCCTGCCCTACGGCCCTTTTGAAGACGAGGCGGCCTTCAGCGCGTGGATCACCGGGTGCGCCGCCTCCACGGACCCGCTCTTCTACGCGATCCTGGATCGCGCTTCAGGCGAGCCGCGCGGCCTGGGCAGCTACCTGCGCATGTCGACGCAGCACGGCGTGATCGAGATCGGTCACCTCCTGTTCTCGCCGTCCCTGCAGCGGACGCGCCACGCCACCGAGGCCATCTATCTCTGGTCTCGTCACGCCTTCGACGACCTGGGCTATCGGCGGCTGGAGTGGAAATGCAACGCAGCGAACCTGCCGTCCCGACGGGCCGCCGAACGGTTCGGCTTCACGTTCGAGGGCGTGTTCCGTCAGCACATGGTGGTCAAGGATCAGAACCGGGACACCGCCTGGTACTCGATCATCGACGGGGAGTGGCCGGGCCGGCGGGCAGCCTTCGAGGCCTGGCTGTCCCCGGAGAACTTCGACCCGGCCGGTCGGCAGCGCCGATCGCTCGCTGAGCTGCGCAACGGAATAGAGGCCGCGGCCGGCTGATATGCGCCACTGACATGGCTGTTACCCAGGACGCAATCAACGCCGCGCTGGAGCGCGGGCACACGATCGACATCACGACCACCGGACGGCGCAGCGGCGAGCCTCGCCGGCTCGAGATCGTGTTCCACAACATCGACGGCCGGATCTACATCAGCGGCACGCCCTACCCGAGGAAGCGCCGCTGGCTGCTCAACCTCGAGGCGGACCCGCACCTGACGTTCCACCTGAAGGGAAAGACCCGAGCCGACCTACCGGCGACCGCGCGAATCATCGACGACGAGGCCGAGCGCCGCGAGATCCTGCCGTATGTCGCCCGCGCCTGGAAGCGCGACGACCTGGAGCGGATGGTCCGCTACAGCCCGCTGATCGAGGTCAAGTTCGACCCGAGCGCATCCTAAGCGTCGCCGGATAGGCGCGTTTGGCGCCTAACGCTCGGAATTCCCGCGGGTCAGTGGCGCGTTTGGCGCCTAACGCGGCGAATTCCAGTGCTCAGCTGCAGCCCGTTGTTGCTCCGCAGTTCAGGCACTTGTAGCACGACCCCGAGCGCACGGTGATGGCGCCGCAGTCGGCACACGCGGGCGCGTCGCCCGTGTTGACGAACGTGATCTTCTGCGTCGCCGTGCCGTTGATCGTCTTCGGCGCCGTTGAGGCGATGACCTTGAACTCAGGCTGGATCGCCTTGGGTTCGCTGCTCGCGGCGGGGTCGTCGCGGCGAATGACGCCGGCCTCGTCCTGATCCTCGACGGGGAGGAAGTGGCTCGCCATCCACCGGAAGATGTAGTCCACGATCGACTTGGCGATCGGGATCTCCCTGTTCTTGGTGAAGCCGGACGGCTCGAAGCGCATGTGGCTGAACTTGTCGACCATGAACTTGAGCGGGACGCCGAACTGCAGCGCGTATGACGTCTGCGTGGCGAAGGCGTCCATCAGGCCCGAGATCGTCGAGCCCTCCTTGGCCATCGTCACGAACAGCTCGCCCGGCATGCCGTCCTCGTACAGGCCGACTGTGAGGTAGCCCTCGTGGCCGGCGATGTCGAACTTGTGGGTGAGAGCCTTGCGCTCGTCAGGAAGCTTGCGCCGGACTGCCCGGTACTCGACTTCCTGCGGCGCGGCGTCCTTCTTCTCTTTGTCCATCGACGTCGACAGCGGCTGTGAGCGCTTGCAGCCGTCGCGGTAGATCGCGATGCACTTGAGACCGAGCTTCCACGACTCGACGTAGGTCTGCTGGATGTCATCGACCGTCGCGTCGGTCGGAAGGTTGACCGTCTTGGACATCGAGCCCGAGATGAACGGCTGCACGGCGGCCATCATCCGGACGTGTCCCATCGGCGCGATGGAGCGCGTCCCCTTGACCGGCTTGAACGCGCAGTCGAAGACCTTGAGGTGCTCGTCCTGCAGGTGCGGCGCGCCCTCGATGGTGTCGTTCTCGTCGATGTACTCGACGATCTCCTTGACCTTGATCTCGTCGTAGCCGAGCTTGCGCAGCGCCGCCGGCACGGTGTTGTTCACGATCTTCAGCAGACCGCCGCCGACCAGCTTCTTGTACTTGACCAGCGCGAGGTCGGGCTCGATGCCCGTGGTGTCGCAGTCCATCATCAGGCCGATCGTTCCTGTGGGAGCGAGCACGGTCGCCTGGGCGTTGCGGTAGCCATGGGCGCGGCCGAGCTTGACGGCATCGTCCCATGTCGTCTGTGCTGCGGTCACGACCTCAGCGGCTTCCTGCGAGGTGGAGAGCTGGTAGGCCGCGGCGCGGTGCTTCTCCATGACCCGGAGCATCGGCTCGCGGTTCTTGGAGTACTCGCTGAACGGGCCCTTGACCTGAGCCATGCGCGCGGACTGGGCGAACGCGCGCCCGGTCATGATCGAGGTGATCGCGCCCGCGAAGCGCCGGCCCTCGTCCGAGTCGTAGGCCAGGCCCATCGACATCAGCAGCGCTCCGATGTTGGCGTAGCCGAGGCCGAGCGGGCGCAGCGCCTCAGAGTTCTTGCCGATCGCGGGAGTGGGGTAGGAAGCGTTGGAGACCAGGATCTCCTGCCCGGTGAAGCACACGTCGACCGCGTGCTGGAAGCGCTCCACGTCGAACGTTCCCTGGTCGTTCTGGAACTTCATCAGGTTCAGGGACAGCAGGTTGCAGGCGGTGTCATCGAGGAACACGAACTCAGAGCAGGGGTTGGTGGCGTTGATCCGGCCCGTGTTCGGGACGACATTCCAGTCCTGGATCGTGGTGTCGAACTGGAGGCCGGGGTCGCCGCAGATCCACGCTGCGTCGGCGATCTCTCGCCACATGTCTCGCGCCTTGTGGGTCTCGATCGTCCGGCCGTCCACGACAGCCTTCGTCTTCCATTCCTTGTCGTCGAGCACGGCGCGCATGAAGTCGTCCGTCACGCGGACAGAGTGGTTGGCGTTCTGGAACTGGACCGAGTCGTACGCGCCGCCGGGCACGTTGAAGCCGGCGTTGTACCCCGCCTCGATCAGCGCCCACGCCTTCTTCTCTTCCTCGGCCTTCGACCGGATGAAGTCGAGGACGTCGGGGTGGTCGGCGTTGAGGATGACCATCTTGGCTGCGCGCCGGGTCGTGCCGCCGGACTTGATCGAGCCGGCGAAGGAGTCGTAGCCCTTCATGAAGGAGACCGGGCCGGACGCCGTGCCGCCGCCCGAGAGCTGCTCTTTGGACGAGCGCAGGATCGACAGGTTGGTGCCGGTGCCGCTGCCGAACTTGAACAGCATGCCCTCGGTCTTGACCAGGTCGAGGATCGATTCCATCGAGTCCTGGACGGAGTTGATGAAGCACGCGGATGCTTGCTGCGAGCGACTCGGGATACCGATGTTGAACCAGACGGGGCTGTTGAAGGACGCGTGCTGGGTGACCAGCAGGAAGCGCAGCTCCTCAGCCCAGTTCTCGGCGTCCTCTTCGGTCGCGAAGTAGCCGCCCTCGCGGCCCCACTTCGCGATCGTGTCGACGACCCGGTCGATGATCTGGCGGACGCTCGTCTCGCGCTCGGGGCTGCCAAGGCTGCCGCGGAAGTACTTCTGGGCGACGACGTTGATCGCCAGCTGTGACCAGGAGCGGGGGACCTCTACGTCCTTCTGCTCGAAGATGACCTGGCCCTTCTCACCTGTGATGGCCGCCGTCCGTCGGTCCCACTCCACCAGGTCGAAGGCGTGGCTGCCCGGAGGCGTGAAGAAGCGCCCGAAGTGGAGTCCCTTGGCTTTGCTTCCATGCCCGTTCCCGTTCTTGGCTGGTCGGGCCCCAGTGAGGTCGGCTAGATTCTTGGCCATTTGATTAGGAGCGCCTCCTTAAATCATCCCCGGAGAGGGTGTATTTGAACCGCTTTGCCAGGACGTTTTCTGTGACGTTGAACTTGTTTCGTTTGGGGATGCAAGAGGCCCCAGAGCATGCCCGCCACTTATGCCCCAGGGCCTCGATGTAACGATGTCGACTATACGACCGGCTTTTGGGCTTGTCAAGGCCTGAACACAACATATTTGGCCTCGAGTGGAGCCGACCCCCTACATGTGGGTGGATTACCTGTGGATATCCCTGAGGACGAGTTGGGCACAGGGTGGGTACAGCCTGGGGGAAAGGTGGCAAAAGCGGACCTATTGGGCCGAGTCGAGAAGCGCCAGGTGGAGGGTCTCTGTGGAAAGCTCCGGGCTACTGGCGCCACGCCCGATTTCCCCGGCCCCTGTGGAAGCTGTGGAAAGGCTGTCCACAGGCGACCCCTCTGAAATTTGGACCGCCTGGATTGAGGCCCGGACCTTGGCCGAGGCCTGCTTGCCCTCGGTGTACGCGTTCTGGAGCACCGTCAGCGAGCGCTGGACCCTGTTCTCCAGGATCCCCTCCAGGACGTCGACCTGGCGCTCGATGTCGATCAGCGCGGACTGCAGCTTTTCCATGTCCACGGTGCGGGCGAACTGCATGTGCAGCTGGTAGAGGGTCAGGAGGTAGGGGAGGGCCATCGCGTAGCCGACCACCATCACGTGGCGCTTGTGGGCGCTGACGATGGCGCTGCGGCACACGTCGTAGGCGGCGTCGGGGATGACCGCCAGGGCGAACGGCGATGTGGTGGCCGGGTCGATGTACTGGCTGACCTCGCGGACCCGCCGCTCGACCTCCCGCTCCACCGTCGCGGTGAGCTGCGCGCGCCGACTGGCGTCGAGACTGGTGTCGGCCAGCTGCTCCAGGGCCACGCTGGAAACCCACTTCGAGTCCATGGGCAGAAGCTTTCCACCGGGAAGGCGCAGCGCCAGCTCGACCACCTTGCCGCCGACCCAGACGTTGCGCTGCAGCATCTCGGGCGGCAGGTGGCGAAGGGCCTCCTCCAGGATGTTCTCGCCGGCGGCGCCGCGGCTCGAGCTGCCGGCGATCACGCTCTCCAGCCGGCGCAGGCTTGCCCGCGCCTCCTCCTCGATCGGCTGCCGCGCCGTCAGGGCCGAGCGCAGGCCTTCGACCACCGCCTGGGTGTGGGACAGCCGCTCCCGGAGCTCGGCCGCCCTGGATTCCTCAGTCTGGCCGCCCGATTCGAGACGGCTTTTGAGCTCCGCGACGTCGCGGGCGTTGCCTTCGGCGCGACGGACCAGACCCCAGGCCAGCGCCCCGACGAAACCCACCCCTGCCACGAGGCATACCAGAAGCAGCGCGAACAACAGTTCGAGCACCGACATCTTGCGCATTGTAGCCCCGAACCGGGGTATAAACAAGCCCGTTAACATGAGCCCGATGGCCGAGATTCATCCCCTTCCGGAACCCGGGCAGGCGCCCGACCGGATCCCTCTCGAAGAGGTCTACATGCGCATGGCGGAGGAGCTCGCCAAGCGCTCGACCTGCGCCCGTCTGCAGGTCGGCACCGTGATCGCGACCTCGGACCTGACGCAGGTGCTGGGGATCGGCTACAACGGCAACGCGCGCGGGCTGCCGAACCGCTGTGATGCCACAACGCCCGGGGCGTGCGGCTGCCTCCACTCGGAGCAGAACGCGCTGATCAAGGCCGGTGCCCAGCTGCCGGGCAAGGTGATGTTCGTCAGCGCCTCGCCGTGCGTGATGTGCGCCAAGATGGCGATCAACGCCAACGTCGCGCGCGTCTATTACAGGGAGGCGTACCGCGACCCGGCCGGCCTCGACACGCTGCGCCAGGGAGGAGTGGAAGTGATCCACTACAACCAGTGGCGCGACAACTGGCGCTGAGGGACTTCGGCGCGACAGCTTGCGCTGAGGGGCCCTTCAGCCTCCTCGGATAGGCCCCTTTTGCGGAAGTAGGCGAACTTAACGGGCGCAGTTTTTTTCCCGACACGCCGCCCGCATGATCGTGGACCATGCCTCGAGCTCCGCGGGTTCCAGTCGAGCTCACCCGCGGGCCTTTCGACCTCGCGGAGGCTCGGCGCTACGGGCTCACCAGGTATCACCTCCGTGCAGCCAGCTGGCGGAGCCTTGGCGGCGGTTTCTATGCGGTGCGCGAAATCTCCGATCTGCCACTGGTCAGGCTCGCCGCCGCCGCCCGGCGTCTCCCAAACGGTGGGGTATTCTCCGGTCGTACCGCTGCCTGGCTTCATGGTCTTGACCTCGCGCCATGTAATCCCATCGAGGTCACTCTCCCGCTTGCAAGCCTGCATCGTGGGCTCGCCAGCATCTCGATCCAGCACTCCGCGGAAATTGAGATGTCGATCGCTAAGGGTCTCCCTGTCACGCCCCGCGTTCGCACCGTTGCCGATCTGGGCCGCCACCTTCCGTTGGTAGAAGCCGTGGTCGCAATCGACATGGCGTTACACAGCAGGCTGATCACCGCGGAACAACTGCACAGGTGGGTCGAGACGCATGTCGGCTACCGGGGGATCAGCCGCCTGCGGCAAGCGATGGGCCTCGCCGAGCCTTCCGTCCAGAGCCCGATGGAAACGAGGCTTCGCCTGCTCCTGATCCTTGCGGGCTTGCCCAGACCTCAGGTCCAGGTTCCTCTTCACGACGACAGGGGCCGTTTCATCGGACGACCGGACCTGTATTACCCGACGCAATGCCTCGCGCTCGAGTACGACGGTTCGGGCCATCGTGAAACCATGACGGCCGACCACCGCCGCCAGAACCGACTGATCAATGCCGGCTACCGGCTCTTGCGCTTCACCGCGGCGGACGTCCTGTCCACGCCCGACTCCACAGTTCTGCTGGTCAGGCAGGCTTTAGTCGCGCACGATCTCCCAGCCGTTCGCGGTCTGGACGATCCGCGGCTCGACCGTCGGAATCTCCTGCAGCCCCCGCGCCCATTCGAAGAGCGCATCCGCGTAGCGCTTCCCGGCCACTGACTCGAGCACCGTGCGCGTCGCGTAGACCAGCGTGATGTCGGGGCTGGCCAAAGCCCTCTCCGGCGAGGTCCAGAGCCAGTCCGTGACCTCCCCTTCCTGGGGCCGCACCGATTGACCCTCGGGCAATCGAGCCAGATAGAACCGCGCATCGAACCGCCGGCGCATCTGGGCGGGTGTGACCCACCGCGCGAAAATTGCCAGCGCCTCGAAGTCCGGCGTCAGGCCGAGCTCCTGCAGCGCCAGCCCAAACTGCGCGCCGCCCGCGACCAGCTTGCGCACCTTCGCGCATTCGGGGTCGCGGGCGTTGTGCGCGAGCAGGATGCCCGCCTCCTCGAACAGCTCGCGGATGGCGGCGGCGCGAATCTCGTCCTCCCACATCCGGTCGTCGGCGTGCACGGTCCCGCCCGGGAACACGTATGCCCCCGGCGCAAAGTCCGCGCCGCCCGGCCGGTGCACCATCAGGAGCTCCCACGGATCGCCGTCCCGAACCAGCAGCACGGTCGCCGAAGGCCGCGGAGTGACTGGCGGCCCGTCGAGGTTCAGGTGCCCAGAGAGGTCAGCCATCACTCGACTCTAAGGTCACTAGCATTCGGCGGGTGGACCTCGGCATCGCGGGCAAGGTCGCGCTTGTCACCGCGGCGACAAGAGGCATCGGTCTCGCCATCGCCCAGGCCCTGGCGCGTGAAGGCGCTCGCGTGTCGGTCGTGGCCCGGACCGAGGCCGATGTCCGGCGCGTCGCCGAGTCCATCGGCGGCGCGGGGGTCGCCGCGGACGTGCTGACCGAGGCAGGCTGCAAGCGCGCCGTGGCCGCGACGGAAGAAGCGCTCGGGCCGATCGACATCCTGGTCAACAACTTCGGTGCGCGGGCCGGCACATCTTGGAAGGACACGGGAACGAAGGAGCTCCAGGCCGCGTTCGAAGGCAACGTCGTGGTCAGCACGCGGATGGCGCAGCTCGTCCTGCCCGGGATGCTCGAGCGAGGCTGGGGCCGGGTGGTGATCATCACCTCGGTCTACGGGCGAGAGTCGGGCGGCGCGCCCGCGTACAACGCGGCCAAGGCGGCGGAGATCAGCCTGGTCAAGTCTTTGGCGCGCGAGGTCGCGGCAAGGGGAGTCACCGTCAACGGCATCGCACCTGGATCGATCTTGTGGGAAGGCGGCGGCTGGCACCGCCGGCAGCAGGCAGACCCGGAGGGCATCGCGGAGTTCGTCCGCCACGAGATGCCGCTGGGACGCTTCGGGACCGTCGATGAGGTCGCAGGCGTGGTCGCGTTCGTGTGCTCGAAGCAGGCGAGCCTGCTGAACGGCGCCTCCATAGCCGTCGACGGAGCCCAGGGCCGGTCCAACATCTGACAACACGAATCGCTCTTCTGCTGGCGCTCGTGATCACGATCGCCTGCTCGCAGACCACGGTGAGCAAGCAGGAGTCCGATCCGCACAGCTTCCACGGGAACATCGGCGCGGCGGCATATCGAATCGACGTGCCCGCCCACTGGAACGGCACCCTGTTCCTTTACAGCCACGGCTACGTCGCGCCAGGCAGCGTAGGCCAGGCACAGGGAGCACCCACCACACAGGCCAGCGATTGGTTGCAAAACAACCGCTACGCGGCCGCCGGGTCGGCATACAGCTCGAGCGGCTGGGCGCTCGAGGACGCGTTCAAGGACCAGATCGCGCTGCTCGACTATTTCACCAAGCACGTCGGGAAACCGAAGCGAGTGATCGCGTGGGGCGTATCGCTCGGCGGGATCATCACCGCCGGCCTCGTCCAGCTGTACCCCAACCGATTCGCGGCAGCGATGCCCCTCTGCGGGGTGCTCGCGGGCGGCATTGCGACATGGAACACCGAGCTCGATGCCGCGTACGCCTTCAAGACGCTGCTCGCGCCGAGCTCGGCGCTGCAGCTGGTCCACATCACCGATGGTGCTGCCAACCTGCAGCTCGCAGAGCAGATCTTCAACGCCGCGGTTGCGACACCCCGGGGCCGGGCGAGGCTCGCCATGGTCGGCGCGCTGATCGACCTGCCTGGTTGGTTCGATCCGACCCAGCCCGAGCCAGCGGCCGCGGACTTCGTCGCTCAGGCGCAGGCTCAGGCCACGTGGGAATCGCGGGTCGACTTTCCCTTCGCGTTCCAGTACCGCGCCGACATCGAGGCGCGGGCCGGCGGCAACCCTTCGTGGAACTCGGGCGTCGACTACGGACGCTTGCTGCAGTCGGCGCCAGGCCGGAATGAGGTGACCGCGCTCTACAGCGTGGCCGGTCTCGACGTCAACGCCGACATCCGCGCCCTGGACGCAGGCGCGACGATCAAGGCCGATCCGGCGGCGGCGTCCTATCTCAATCGCTACATCAGCTTTGACGGAAACCTTTCGGTCCCGATGCTCTCCATGCACACGACCGGCGACGGACTGGTCATCCCGCCCAACGAGTCCGCCTACGGACAGGTCGTTGGCGGTGCGGGCAAGCAGGACATGCTGCGCCAGGTTTTCGTTCACCGCGCCGGCCACTGTGCGTTCACGACCGCTGAGACGATCGCGGCGTTCCAGGTCCTGGTGAAGCGGCTGGACACGGGAAGGTGGGACGGCGCCGCGCTCCAGCCCGAAGCGCTGAATGCGGCCGCGAGCTCCCTCGGGGCAAGCGCCAACCAGATTTTCGGCAGGACGTTCGATCCTTCCTTCATCACGTTCCAGCCGGCGGCGTATCCGCGACCGTTCGCCAAGGGTTCGGCCATCCCTGCCTAGAATCGGTCGGTGGTCAAGTTCAAGGCGGTCCTGAAGCCTGACCCGACTGGCACGGGCACCTACATCGACGTTCCCAGAGAAGTCATCGATTCACTGCGCTTGAAGGGCCGGCCCAAGATCCAGGCGGTGATCGCCGGCCACCCTTACCGCGGATCGCTGATGCCGATCGGGGACGGAAGCTACGCGCTTGGGGTGCTGAAGGCGATCCAGCAAGCCGAGGGCCTGAAGCATGGAGACGCGATCACGGTCGAGCTCGAGGTCGACACTGCGCCCCGCACGGTCGAGCCGCCGGCCGACCTCCAGAAGCTGCTGACGCGTGACAAACGCGCCGCGGCGGCGTGGGAGCGTCTCTCGTTCACCGACAAGAAGGAGATCGCGCGCAGCCTGGAAGACGCGAAGAAGCCAGAGACCCGCCAACGGCGCCTCGCCTCAGCACTCTCGAAATTGCGCACGAGCCCCTCCCCGCCCTCCCCATGAATGGGGAGGGTGGCTGCGCTCCTTAAGGAGACGGAGTAATCGGGGTCGCGCCAAGCTGGCCTGCGATGAGCAGCGTCGTCGGATACAACCCCAGCAGGAGTGAGGCCGCGCCGCTCAGCACGATCGTGGCAGCGCTGCTGAGGGACGCCGGCACGCGCTCGGCCCGCGGCGACGGTGACCACACCGGGATCAACACCCGGACGTAGTAGAAGACCGAGACCACGCTCATCAATACAGCCACCACGACAAGCCACGTGTAGCCGGCGCCCACCCCCGCGGTGAAGAGAAACAGCTTGCCGAAGAATCCGACCGAGGGCGGAAAGCCGGCGAGCGAGAGCATGAAGATCGTCATCGCGACCGCCAGCACCGGGTTGCGTCGACCCAGGCCCTCCAGGTCGGCGAACGAATCGGCGTCACCATCGCGCCCTGACAGCAGGGTCAGCACCGCGAACGCGCCGAAGTTCATGAACATGTAGACGAACAGGTAGTAGAGGACCGCACGCAGGCCGTCCGAGCCGCCTGCGATGACTCCAATCAGCACGTAGCCGGCCTGCGCAACGCCGGAGTAGGCGAGCAGCCGCTTCAGGCTCGACTGCGTTATCGCCATCAGGTTGCCCACCACCATGCTGGTGGCCGCGACGAATGCGAGCAGCGTCTGCCACTCCGGCGCGAGGTGGGGAAGGCCGCCTGCGAAAACCCGCACGATCATCGCGAACGCGGCCGCCTTGGTGCCGACAGACATGAACGCGGTGACGGGGATCGGCGCGCCCTGGTACACGTCGGGCGTCCACATGTGGAAGGGCGCCGCGGACACCTTGAACGCGAAGCCGACGCCCATCAGCACGATGCCGAGCAGGATCAGCGGGTTGGTGGCGCTCGAAGAGCCGAGGCGCTGTGCGATGTCGGGGATGACCGTCGTCCCGGCGCCTCCGTAGATGAGCGCCATGCCGTAGAGGACGAACGCGCTCGCGAAGCCGCCGACCAGCAAGTACTTGGCGGCCGCCTCCTGGGACCGGAAATCGGCGCGCGCGAAGCCGCACATGATGTAGAGCGAGATCGAGAGCAGCTCGAGTCCGAGGAACACGGTGACGAGCGAGGTAGCCGACCCCAGGACCATCATGCCGATCACCGCGGCCATGACCAGGATGTGGAACTCCGACTCCAGCAGTCCGCGGCGCTTCAGGTACGAGTGCGAGAGCGCAACGGTGAGAATGCCGAGGCTC
>Ga0209806_1000311_pt1 | contig 32338 bp, 28 predicted proteins | sample GraSoiAngelo_152_FD_186166 | JGI IMG/M metagenome (GOLD analysis project Ga0209806, IMG submission 186166) | Grasslands soil microbial communities from the Angelo Coastal Reserve, California, USA - 14_1009_12_30cm (SPAdes) (version 2) | ecosystem: Environmental > Terrestrial > Soil > Grasslands ... | reverse complement strand
AGCTTGTGGGGATGGGCCGACCCGATGAGGACCGGCAGCCCTTTGCGTAGCCGCAGCTGCACGCCCTCGTTGCCGCTTGTCACGTAGGCCCAGCCCTTCGGGCCGAGGCGAACGCCCCAACCGCCGTACTCCAGGAGCGGGTTGTAGCGACGGACCTCGAGGCCGACGATGTCGTCGAACGCGATCCGGCGAGCCGGCCACACGTACCTGAACGCGATCATCACGCCTACGTCCGTGACATCGACGTCGAGGTGCGAGAGCGACAAGAGCACCGCCACGACCAGGACGACGAGCGGCCCAACGACCACCAGCCAAACCTCGGCGGGCCGCCCCGCGACCACCTCGACAACCGTAACGACCGCGACGACGACGATGGCCGCGACGAGCACCCCGAGGATCCCACCGTGAAAGTGCTGCTCCTCGTGGTACGGGCTCACCGCCCCTTCCACACCGGCTTGCGCCGTTCGAGGAATGCGGCGACTCCCTCGCGGAAATCGGCGCTCGTGTAGCAGAGCGCGACCAGGTCCGAGGCCTCGTCCGGCATCATGCGCGAGCGGATTCGGCGGACCATCTCTTTCGTCGCGTGGAGGGTGAGTGGTGCGTACGACGTGAGCTCGGCGACGAGCTCGCCGACGCGGGGTTCGAGGGCTTCCTCGCCGGCCACGACCTCCGAGACGAGCCCGATCGCGCGCGCCTCCTGCGCGTCGATGAGCCGCGCCGTGAGCACGAGCTCCTTCACCCGTCCGAGGCCCACGAGCGCCGCCAGCCGCACGAGGTTCGCCGCGGAGAAGCAGTTTCCAAGCGTGCGGGCGACCGGGACTCCGAATCGCGCGGAGGGGGCCGCAACACGAAGGTCGCAGGCCGCGGCGATCGCGAGGCCGCCGCCCACAACCGGGCCGCGCAGCGCCGCGATCGTCGGGACGCGAACGGCTTCGATCGCGCCGAGCCACGCGTCCATGCGGCGCTCGTAGTCCAGGGCCTGGGAGGCTTCTTTAAAATCCACGAACTGCGCGATGTCCGTGCCGGCCACGAACGCCTCGCTCGAGCCCGCCAGCACGACCGCCTTTACCGTGGCGTCGCCGTTCGCGTCCCGGCAGACCGCGGCGATCCGGTCGTACATCGCGAAGGTCAACGCGTTCCGCGCGGCGGGGCGATCGACGTGGATCCAGAGAGCGGCCCCACGGCGTTCGGTGCGGATCTCCTCGCTCATGCCCGCGCGATGATGCCTTCGCTGGCGAGCCGATCGATGTCGTCGTCGCTGCACCCGATCTCGCGCAGCACCTCCGCGCTGTGCTCGCCGAGGAGCGGACCCGCGCGTCGGTGCCGCACCGGGGTCCGTTCCAGACGAAGGGGCGAGCCGAGACCACGCAGCGCGCCGAGGACCGGGTGCTCGAGGTCGATGAAGAACTTCCGCGCGAGGAGGTGCGGGTCCTCGAAGACATTGCCGTAATCCGCGATCTCGCCACAGGGAACGCCGGCGTCTCGCAGGAGCGCCAGCCAGTGCGCGGCGGGCCTGGTGCGAGTCACCTGCTCGATCGCCGCGACGAGCTCCGCGCGGTGATGGCGCCGCGCGTTCGCGTCCCCGTAGCGCGAGTCGGACTCGAGGGCGCCGAGCCCGAGAACGCGACAGAAGGCCGTCCAGTTCGGGGGTGTCGTCGCGCCGACGATGAAGTGCCGGTCGGACGCGGCGACCGCCTGGTACGGCGCGACGAGTTTGTGCGCGGACCCGGCGGCCCGTGGGACCTCGCCGCTTCCGAAGTACATGCCGGCCTCCCAGACGGCGAGCGACACCGCGGACTCGAACATCGAAATGTCCACGAACTGCCCGCGACCGTCGCGGTCGCGGGCGCGGAGCGTCGCGAGTGTGGCGATGGTCGCGTACAGCGCGGCGGTGAGGTCCGCGATGGACACGCCAACCTTCACCGGCGCGCCGCCCTCCTCGCCGGTGATGCTCATGAGCCCGCTCTGCCCCTGGACGATGATGTCGAGGGCCGGCCGCGCGGCGTACGGACCGTCGAGGCCCCAACCGGTGACCGCCACGTAGATGAGCCGGGGATTGCTGTCGAGGAGCGAACGGGGCTCCAGGCCCAGGTCCTCCATTGTTCCCGGACGGAGGTTCTCGACGATCACGTCGGCCTCCTTTGCGAGCCGCCGGAACACCGCCCGGCCCTCTTCGCGCTTCAGGTCGATGGCGAGGCCGCGTTTGTTCCGGTTGAGGCGCGCGAAGTTGCCGCTCTCGCCCGAGGCGAGCGGCTCGAGGAGGCGAGCGAAGTCGCCCGCCCGCGGGTGCTCGACTTTCACGACGTCCGCGCCCAGGTCGGCAAGCTGCATCCCGCAGAACGGACCCGCCATGTAGTTGCCGATCTCGAGGACGCGGATGCCCAAAAGTGGCGGGGCGCCTAGCACGTGCCCCAGCGGTCGAGCACCCGGTCGCCGCTCCGCCGCCAGACGCCGGCGTGCAGACCCTCCGATCCGACGAACCACACCTCGACGCCGCGCGAGAACACCCCCGTGACCGTGCACGACGTTTCGAGGTCGACGCGGGTCACATCGCCTCCGGTCACCTTCAGGACGACACCGTTGTCTCCGGTGATGTAGGTGGCACCGGCGGCGCGGACCGACGCGCGCAACGGGGTCTTCACTCCGCTCTCGAGCGCGCGCCATGCGCCGTCGAAGCGAAGCAGGACGCCGTCGTCGCCAGCCGCGATCGCGTCGGTCGGAGACGCGCCTGCCACCGTACGCAGTGTGGCGGTCGTGCCGGTTTCGATCTGACGCCAGCCCGCTGGCTCGAGGCTGTACGCGACGCCTCCCGATCCGACGGCCCAGGCCGAGGTTCCGGTGAACGCCGCGACCCCGAAAAGATCTTCTGTGATGCCCTGCGCGTAAACATCCCATCCCGCCGCGCTCTCGCGCTGCACGGTCCCCTTCTCACCAACGACCAACGCGCCGTCCGGAAGGAGCGAAATGCCGTTGAGATCGGCGATGCCGAGGTCCTCGGCGCGAATTGTCTTCGCCACCGCATCGATGATGAGGACGCGACCCGCCCCGCCGACCGCGAGGACGGTGTCACGGGTGCACGCCGCATAGACAAGCGACCGGAGCGTGGTGTCGACGAGCTGCCAGCGCTGCCCATCGAAGCGGCCGATGCCGCCACCGTTCGAGACCACGAAGACGTCGTCGAGCGTCGCACAGCCCGAGGAGAGCGGCTGTTGAAAGACGGCCGGTCCGGTGTCCGGCTCCGGCGTCGCCGTCCGGCGTGGCGTCGCCGAGGGCGATGGGAGGACCGGCGTCGGTCGCGTGACAATGCCGACAGCCGCGCCCGCGCCGACCGCGACGACGAGCATGACCACGGCAGCCGCGAGGGCCGTGCTCGTGCGGAGCGCTCCGATTGGAATCAGTCCATGGCCTCGAGTCTCTTTATGCGCTCCTCGATAGGCGGATGGGTGTCGAAGAGGTGGTCAAAGAACGCTGGGGCGTCCTTCAAAGGATTGGCGATGTAAAGGGCTGCGGTCGCCTTGTTCGCCACCTCGAGCGGCTCCTTGTCTGCCGCGATCTTGCGGAGCGCGGACGCGAGGCCCGGCGGGTAACGGGTGAGGAGCGCGCCGGACGCGTCGGCGAGGTACTCGCGCTGCCGCGACACGGCGAGCTGGATGAGCGTCGCGATGATCGGCGTCAGTACAGCGAGCGCTATCGCGATGACCGCGATGATCGCGCCCCCGCCCCCACGATCACGATCGCGTCCGCGGCCCCAGAACATCGACCGCCACATCCAGTCGGCGAGGAGCGCGACCGTGCCGACGAGAACGACGACGAGGACCATCACCCGGATATCGCGGTTGCCGACGTGCGACAGCTCGTGCGCGATCACCCCCTCGAGCTCCGTTCGATCGAGCTTGTCGAGGAGGCCGCGCGTCACCGCGATCGACGCGTGCTGCGGATCGCGCCCGGTCGCGAACGCGTTCGGGGCCGAATCGTCGATCACATAGATCTTCGGTGCTGGGATCCCGAGCCCGATGGCCAGCGTCTCCACGATGTTGCGAAGCTGCGGCTCCTCGCTCGGACCGAGCTCGCGGGCCTGACTCTGCGCGAGGATCAGCTTGTCGCCGGCGAAGTAGGACGCGAGCGCGCCACCGATCGAGAGGGCGAACGCGAACGGCAGCGCCGCGATACCGCCTCCCGGTGCGAAGTACTCGCCGACGAAGTAGGCGAGCACCGCGACCAGGCCGGTGAAGACAGCGATCAGCAGCAGCGTGCGCCAGCGGTTCGCCGCGGCCGCTTCATAGATCGAGAGTCGCGCTGGTGTCGGGTCTGCGGTCACCAACTCAAAAGGCTAGAGCTTCGCTAGAACTTCACCTGCGGCGTCTCGCGCTCGGCCGCATCGGCGAGCTCGAAGTACTGCTCCGGCTTGAAGCCGAACATGCCGGCGAAGACGTTCGTCGGGAAGGTCTGCAGCGAGGTGTTGTAGTCGCGCACGTTGCCGTTGTAGAAGCGGCGCGCGAACGCGATCTTGTCCTCGGTCGCGGTCAGGTTCTCGGAGAGATCCTTGAACTCCTGCACGGCCTGCAGCTGTGGGTAGTTCTCCGCGACCGCGAAGACCGAGCGCAGCGCGGTGGTCAGCATGTTCTCGGCCTGAGCGCGCTCCGCAGGAGACGCCGACGCGCCGGCCGCGACCGCCGCGGCGCGAGCCTCGGTCACCTTCTGAAAAACCGTGGACTCGTGCGTGGCGTAGCCCTTGACGGTCTCGACGAGGTTCGGGATGAGGTCGTGACGCCGCTTCAGCTGGACATCGATGTCTGCCCAGGCCTCCTTCACGCGCTGTCGCAGCGTGATGAGGCGGTTGTAGGTGCCGATGAAGAAGAGGGCGAGCGCGGCGACGATAACGAGAACGACGACGATCTCCACGAACCCTCCCCTGGGACCCCTGCCCTGCGCCGAGGCTAGCAGAAGGCGGCGCGTCGGGCGCCGCGATGGGGATCGCTAGCCGAGGAGTGCCTTCACCGCGCGGACGATGTGGACCGTGCTGAGGCCGGCGTCGTCCAGCATCTCGGCCGGTTTCCCGGAGCCCGGCATCTTGCGTACCGCGAGGTGCTTGTAGCGCAGGTCGCGGAACCCGCGCTCGGCGAGCGCGGCGAGAACGGCGTCTCCGATCCCTCCCTCGGCCCAGTGATCCTCCACCACGACGACACGGCCGCCCGTCGCGCGCGCCGCATCGGCAAGCGTGTCGCCGTCGATGGGTTTCACCGTGTAGAGGTCGATGACCCGCACCGGGATGTCCTCATGGGCGAGCACGTCGACCGCTTTCAGGGCTTCGTGAAGGGTGATGCCGGCGGCGACGATCGTCGCACGATCCTTGTTCGAGCCACCGCGCACGACCTTGCTGCCGCCAATCGGAAAGCTCTCGCCCTTGTCGTAGATGATCGGCGTCTTCTCTCGCGTCGTCCGGAGATAGGTGATCCCGTCGCGATCGGCCATCTGCGCGACGAGCTTCGCGGTCTGATTCCCGTCGGATGGGTAGAGCACGGTGCTTCCGTGGACCGCGCGCATCATCGCGAGGTCCTCGAGGCCCATCTGCGAGGGGCCGTCCTCGCCGATCGAGACACCCGCGTGCGAGCCGGCGAGGCGGATCTGCGCGCGCGAGATCGCGGCCATGCGGATGAAGTCGTAGGCGCGCGTGAAGAAGGCTGCAAAGGTCGAGGCGAACGGGACCAGATCCACGACCTGCATGCCGACCGCGGCCGCGACCATCTGCTGTTCGGCGATGTACATCTCGAAGAACCGTTCGGGCGCCGTCTTCTTGAAGTCCTCGGCGTGCGTCGAGTTCGAGACCTCGGCATCCAGCACGACCACGTCCTTGCGCGCGGCACCGAGCGCGGCCAGCGCCTCGCCGTACGCCTTTCGGGTCGCGATCGGCTCGGTGTAGGTCCGTAGGGCGAGCGATCCGGTGCGCTGCATCGAGGGCCGCTCCCACCGCTCGGGCTTCGCGACAGGGAACGTGCGCGAGCGCGTCTCGCCGCCGAGCTCGGCGATGGCCTGCTTCGCCTGGTCGGGATCGAGGGCTTTGCCATGCCAGCCTTCCTTGTTCTCGATGAACGAGACGCCCTTCCCCTTCACGGTGCGGGCAAGCACCGCGGTCGGCCGTTCGGCCGCGCGAGCGCGCGCGTAGGCGTCGTCGATTTCGGCGAGATCATGGCCGTCGATGACGATCGGGTCGATGCCAAAGGCGCGGACCCGCGCGGCATAGGCGCCCATGTCCCATTCGAGCTCGGTGGGGCCGCGCTGACCCAGCCGATTCACGTCGACGATCGCCGTGAGATTCGAAAGCCCTTCGTGACCGGCGTGATCGAAGGCCTCCCAGACCGAGCCCTCAGCAGTCTCGCTGTCGCCGACGAGAACCCACACGTGGTAGGGCGCGTCGAGGGGGCGCTTTCCAGCGAGTGCGATGCCGACGCCGATGGGGAGGCCTTGACCGAGCGACCCCGTGGCTACGTCCACCCACGGGAGGATCGGCGTGGGGTGTCCCTCGAGGCGGCTTCCGAGCTTCCGGAACGTCATCAGCTCGTCGTCGTTGATCGCGCCCGCCGCTTTGAACATCGCGTAGACAAGCGGCGACGCGTGGCCTTTCGAAAAGATCAAGTGATCGTTGGCTGGGTTGTCCGGCTGCCCAAAGTCGTACCGGAGATGTCCCGCCAGGAGGACCGCGATGAGGTCCGCGGCCGAGAGCGAGGAGGTCGGGTGCCCGGATGCCGCCGCGGTGGAGCAGCGAATGCTGTCGATGCGAAGCTGTCGGGCTAACTCGCGGTACAGGTCGAGTTTGGTGCCGGTTTCGGCCACGGTGGCCACGCGATAACCCTAACGCACAATGCTCACGTCGACGCGTGCCATGAACGCGGACCAAAATCCGCCCGAAGGGCGATAGAAGAGGCGCGAAGCGAGTGGAGATCGGCCTTTATGGACTCGGGCGCATGGGCGGAAACATGGTCACGCGACTCGCGCGCGGCGGGCATCGCGTGATCGCCGGGAACCGTAGCCCCGAGCCGGTACAGGAAGCGTCGAAACACGGCGCGGTACCGTCGACCTCGGTCGAGGACATGGTCAAGAAGATGAAGCCGCCTCGCGTGCTCTGGGCCATGGTCCCAGCAGGCGATGTCACCGACCACACGCTCGATGAGTTCGCCCGTTTCGCTTCGCGGGGCGATGTGCTCGTCGATGGCGGCAACAGCTACTTCCGCGATTCGATGCGGCGCGCGGACAAATACTCCGCGATGGGGTTCCGGTTCATGGACGTCGGCGTGTCCGGGGGAATCTGGGGGCTCGAGAACGGCTACTGCATGATGGTCGGCGGACCCGCGGACGCGGTCGCGATCGCCAAGCCCGCGCTCGACACGCTCGCGCCTCCGAATGGTTGGGCCCACTTCGGAAAGAACGGCGCCGGCCACTTCGTGAAGATGGTCCACAACGGGATCGAGTACGGAATGATGCAGGCGTACGGTGAGGGGTTCGAGCTCCTGCATGCGAGCGAGTTCGCGCTCGACCTCCGCAAGGTCTCCACGGTCTGGCTTCAGGGGAGCGTCGTGCGCTCGTGGCTGCTCGAGCTTGCCGAACGCGCCTTTGAGCAGGAGGGCAGCGACCTGAAGAACATCAAGGGCTGGGTGGAGGATTCCGGTGAAGGCCGCTGGACCGTCCTCGAGGCCGTGACCCACGGCGTGCCCATGACCGCCATCGCTCACTCGCTCTTCGCGCGCTTCGTGTCGCGACAGGAAGACAGTTACGCGATGAAGGTGGCGGCCGCGCTCCGGAATCAGTTCGGCGGTCACTCCCTGAAGAAAGATTGAGGCCGAGCGAGGAGTGGCTCCGCCACGACGCGCGAGTCGACCAGCCTTGAGCGAGTCTCCGGCGCGCAGCGCCGAGATTGAGAAGGAATAAGAGAAGCTGGCGACCACCACCCTCAACCCGCTGCGCGAGGGGCTGCGGCTCTCACGCATCCCCGAGCCCTCGACGATCGTCATCTTCGGCGGCTCGGGCGACCTCGCTCAGCGCAAGCTCATCCCCGCGCTCTACAACCTCGCGTTGCAGCGCCTCCTGCCGGCGACGTTTTCCGTCGTCGGCACCGCGCGCAAGCCGATGAGCCACGAGGAGTATCGCGAGGAGCTCCACGCCGCCGTCGCGCAGCACAGCCGGACGAGGCCACTGAACGAGGAGGTCTGGCGCAGCTTCGCCGAGCATCTGCATTTCGTCGCGACCCCTGACGACGCCGGATACGAGACGCTCCGACGCACGCTGGATCAGCTCGACTTCGCGCTGGGCACACACGCGAACCGTCTCTTCTACCTCGCGACGCCGCCCCCCGCTTACGAGCCGATCGTCAAGGCGATAGCCGAGCACCGTCTGCGAGGTCAGACCGGCTGGGCGCGCATCGTCGTCGAGAAGCCGTTTGGCCACGACCGCGAGTCGGCGCGGGCGCTCAACGAGGTGGTCCACACCGTCTTCCGCGAGGACGAGGTGTTCCGAATCGATCATTACCTGGGCAAGGAGACCGTTCAGAACATCCTCGTCCTGCGTTTCGCCAACGGGATCTTCGAACCGATCTGGAACCGCCAGTACGTCGACCACGTGCAGATCACGGTGGCCGAGACGATCGGGGTCGAGGAGCGGGCCGGCTATTACGAGCAGGCCGGGGCGATGCGCGACATCGTCCAGAACCATCTCCTTCAGCTCCTGGCGCTCGTCTCGATGGAGCCGCCGGCCGCGTTCGACGACAAGGCGGTCCGCGACGAGAAGGTGAAGGTGATGCGCGCGCTTCGCCCGATCGCTGGGGAGGACCTTTCGACGAACGCGGTGCGGGGGCAGTACACCCGCGGCTTCATCGAGGGCGTGCCCGTGCCCGGATATCGCGAAGAACCGGGCGTCGCACCCGACTCGCGGACGGAGACCTACGTCGCGCTGAAGTCGTGGGTCGATAACTGGCGCTGGGAGGGCACACCCTTCTACCTCCGAACCGGCAAACGGCTCCCGAAGCACTCGACCGAGATCGCGATCCAGTTCCGCGTCGCGCCGCACCAGCTCTTCTCCCGCGAAGCGTTGGCGGGCCTCGAGCCGAACGCGCTCGTCCTCCGCATCCAGCCGGACGAAGGGATTTCGCTGAAGTTCGGCGCGAAGGTCCCTGTACAGGGCATCCGCATTCGCGCCGTGAACATGGACTTCGACTACGGCGCGTCCTTCATGGTCGATGCTCCGGACGCGTACGAGACGCTCATCCTCGACGCGCTCCGCGGCGACGCGACCCTGTTCACACGACACGACGAGGTCGACGAGCAGTGGGCTTTCGTCGATCCGATCATCAAAGGCTGGGGCGAGGCGCCAGGCGGGCCAGCGCTGTACGAGGCCGGCACCTGGGGTCCGGTCGAGGCGGACAACCTCATCGAACGGGACGGACGAGAGTGGCGCAAGGCGTAGTCGTCGACACGATGTTCTGGGGCGCCCGTCAGGGGGGCGTCGCCGCGCTCGAGCGCGAGCTGACCCGCCTGCGCCGGGCGCAGAGCGCGCACGCCCGTGAGCTGGGGCGTCCGCTCGCGCGCGCGTCGGTGCTCAACCTCATTGTGTACGCCGACCGCGAGGAGCACGCGCGTCGCGCGGCCCGAAGCATCGCGGACCTGGCGCTCCGCCATCCATCTCGCGCGATCGTCGTTCTCGTCGACCGCGGCGCGCGCGAGGGCGTGGACAAGCGCATCGAGATGCATTGCCGGCTGCCGATCGCGGACGGCGCCCGCCTCGTTTGCTACGAGCAGATCCTCGTCCGCGCGCACGGCGACGTCGAGGATCGCCTCGCGTCCGCGGTGATCCCGCTGCTCGTGCCGGACCTTCCGGTGTTTCTCTGGTGGACCGGAACGCCGCCTCTCGGTTCGCGGTCGTTCGGCGACTTGCTGCGTCTGACCGACCGGCTTGTCGTCGACTCCGCGGACTTCGCGCGGCCCGAGCTCACGCTGCCGATCATCGCGCGCATCTCCGAGGCGGCGCGAGGACGGTTCGGGCTCACCGACCTCAATTGGACGCGTCTCACGCCCTGGCGCGAGATCGCGACAGCGTTCTTCGACGTCCCCTCGTGGCGGCTCTTTCTGGACGGTATCACCGGCCTCCGTGTCGGTTTTGCCGTCGACATGGATGGACGTGACATCCATCCGTCGCAGGCGTTGCTGTTCGTGGGATGGCTCGCGTCGCGTCTCGGCTGGCGACCGCTCGAGACACTCGCCCCCTCAGAGGCCGGCGGACTCCTGTTCGCGATCGCGCGCCCCGACGGCGCGCGCATCATGGTCCGGGTGCGGCCACGCTTCGAACGCGGGCTCGAGGAAGGCGACATCTCCGGAATCCGCATCCAAGCCACCAGCACGAGCGAGCTGGCGGAGTTCGTCGTGAAACGCCAGCCCTCGCCACGCCACCAAACCGCCACCGTCCTCCTGAACGGCCAGCCGCGCTGGGAGCGCACGATGCCGCTCCCGTCACCCGCGATCGTCGAGCTCATCGGTGAGGAGCTCTCGATCCTCGGGAGCGACCGAACCTACGAGGCGGCCCTCGCCGCCCTCGTCGAGCTCGCCTAGTCCGGTAGCACCCGAGGTGCGGACCAACGACGGTATGGCCAGCGAGAAGAGGGTGCGGCGCGGCGTAGCCGAACCGGCACGACAGCTTGCGAAGCGGTATCGCCTGATTGAGCGCATCGATGAGGGCGGGGCCGGCGAGGTGTGGCGCGCGCGCGACGAGAAGCTCGACCGCGACGTCGCGATCAAGCTCCTCGGCCCCGATGCGGACGACGCATTCCGAGCGCGTTTCGCGGACGAGGCACGCCGCGCGGCGGCCGTCGTCCACCCCAACGTCGTCACGGTATTCGACGAGGGCCGCGACGGTGCGGACGCGTTCATGGTCATGGAGCTCGTGCCCGGAAAGACGCTCCGTGAGATCGTGGCCGAGCGCGGTCCGTTGCCTGCGCACGAGGTGGCCCGTCTCATCAGGCAGGTCGCCGGCGCACTCGACGCCGCTCACGCCGCCGGCGTCGTGCATTGCGATGTGAAGCCGGCGAACGTGATCGTCGATCGGGAGGGCGTCGCGAAGCTCACCGATTTCGGGATCGCCCGCGCGGCGCGCGACCGTGACGAGCAGGAGCTGCTCGGCACGGCGCGCTACATCGCGCCCGAGCGAGTCGAAGGTGGACAGGTCACGGCGCGCACCGACGTGTACGGCCTTGGCCTTGTCGCCTACGAGCTCCTGACGGGCCGGCCCGCGTTCGATGGCGCGACCAGCGAGGAGCTCGTGCGCGAGCGGCTTCTCGGGCCACCTCCGTCGCTCCGACTCGCGCGTGTCGGCATCGACGACCGGCTCGACGCGATCGTCGGACGCGCGCTCGCGCCAGTGCCGGACCGTCGCTACGCCAGCGCCGGTGCGTTCGCTCGAGCGTTCTCCAACGTGGCGGACGAGGACGGGGAGCCTACCTCGGCGTTGCGTTCGCTGGGCCGGGCGCGCTCGAGATCCATCAGCTGGTCGTTGCCGCGCTTCGACACCGCGGTCGCGATCCTCGCGGTGCTCGCGATCCTGCTCGCGCTCTTCCTGTTTTTCTCGTCGTTTCCGAGAGTGGCGGGGCCCGGTCCGAACCCGACCGCGGCATCGAGCGCGCCTGCGGCCGGCACGCCGAACGTCGTAGGCAAGAGACTCTCGGACGCGATCAGCGCGCTCCAGTCCGCCGGCTACCCGGTCGTCGAGTGGGCTCCCGGGCAGGGTCAGGGGAGTCAGTGTGCCGTTCTCCGGCAGGACCCGCCGGCAGGCACAGCGCTGGCGCGCGGCGCGAAAACGACCCTCTCGTACGTCCCGGGAAACGACTGCACGAAGAAAGGGGACTAGGGCTGGGAGCGCGAACCGCGGCACGCACCGATACCGGACGCGTGCGCGAGAACAACGAAGATCGCTACCTCGTGCGCGATGGAGGGAACACGACGCTCCTCGCGGTGGCCGACGGGGTCGGCGGCGAAGCCGGCGGGGAGATGGCGAGCGCCGCAGCGATCGACGGGCTCGCCGCGAGCTTCTTCGGCTCGGGCTCCGAACGCGCGCCCGCGGAAGCGCTGGCGGCCGCGATCCGCGGCGCGAACGACGCGGTGCTCAGCGCGGCCGGCAAGAGCGGTCAGCAGGGTGCGGCGTCGACACTGGTGGCGGCGGCGATCGCAGGCACAAGCGCGGTGATCGGCAACCTCGGCGACAGCCGCGCCTATCTCCTGCGCGACGGCGATATCCGCCTCGTCACCGCCGATCACTCCGGCGAGTTCCAGAGCTCGATCACGAGATTCGTGGGCGATCCCCGCGGTGTGCAGCCCGACGTGTTCGTCGAGACTCTCCGCCCTGGCGACCGGCTCCTGCTCTGCTCGGATGGCCTCACGCGACATGTGCCGGACGGGGAGATCGCTTCGACCGTGCGGCGTGCCAATCTCGAGATGGCGGCAGCGGCCCTTATCGACCTGGCCAAGTCGCGTGGCGGCGAGGACAACATCACGGTCGTGCTCTACGCGGTTCGCCGCACGTTTGGCTTCGCCGACGTGCGCCGGAACCTCGTCAACCTCGTGCTCGCCTTGCTCGCGTTGGTCGTCGTAGCCGGCACGATCGCCGCTCTCGTCTTCGCTAGCGGCGCGTACCCGACCGCACCGTAGCGAGCAGGCGGGAGAACCCCGGCGAGCCGCTCCACATGATGAGCATCGCGACTGTCGCGGCGACCGCCACCGAGAGCGCGAGCCGGCCGAAGAGCGCGACCACCGAGAAGGACGAGCCGATGGTCGGATTGCAGACGAACGTTGGATAGAACTGGCACTCGTAGGTCCACGTCGGAAGGATGAAGAACATCCCCGCTTGTGCGCCTGGGAAGGGTTGCGCCGAGATGAACGGGTAGAAGTACGCGAAAGCCGCGGCGGCGGCTGCGAGGTAGCCGACCACCAAACGGGCCCGGCCGGTCTCCCACAGGAATGCGAGCCCCGCCGCGAGAGCGAGCAGGTAGAACGGCAGCACCGTGAAGAAGTGATAGAAGAAGAGCACGCGTCCGATCGGGATCCACGCGACGTACTGCGCGAGGCCCGCGAATACCACGAACGCGAGCGGCACCGATCGCGCCCGGATCGCGGCGACGGCGCACCAGCAGAACGCGACCAGCCCGGCCCAGAACAGAACGACGTTGCCCGCGTCGTAGATGTACGCGTTGTCGCCGCCACTCGACGCGCCGAAATACCAGTAGACCGGTTTGAGCACCAGTGGCCAGCTCCACCAGGGCGATCCGGCGGGATGCGGGGCGGTCAGGCTGGAGTGGTACCAGTACATCTGCTGCGTCAGCTCGACGAGGTTCCAGCCATACGGAATCGTCGGACCGCCGAACCAGCGCAGATAGCTCGCGAGGTAGATCGCGGCCGGAACTACGGCGAACGAGACAAAGAGGATGACCGCATTGAGCCCGCGGCGCGCCAGGAGGTCGAGCGGCCCGCCCGTCCCCGGCCGACCGCGCTCGTACGCTCGGGCGGTGACAGCGATCGACGCGATGAGCAAGCCGACCAGCGTGTACGCGCCCGCCCATTTCGAGGCGAGCGCCAGGCCGAACAGCACGCCGGCGATCAGCACGTCGACGAGCGCGGAGCGCCTGGGTCTGTACGCGGCGACGACGAAGTACCAGCCGGCCACGATGAGCGTCGCCACGTAGATGTCGTTCATGCCGATCCGCGCCTGCGCGAACATCGAGCCATCGAGGACGACCGCGAGACCGACGAGCGCGGGCAGCACCGCCGACGCGAACAGGCGGCGGGCGAGGAGCACAAGCAGGAAGGCGAGGAGCGCCGCGAACAGGACGCCCGGTAGCCGCCAGGCGAGGGCGTGGCGGCCGGTCTCGATGAGATCGGCTCCGCCCGGGCCCGCGACAACGAGCGTGTCGCCCTCCCCGTCCACGCCGAGCATCGAGCCGCCGACGGGGATCGACGCGTACGGCGAGGTCCCGTGCGTCTCGACGACCACGACGCGTCCTTCGTCGAGGGCATAGAGGAAATCGGTGCGCGGCACGACCGCGAGCGCGCTCGCCCCGCTCGAGAACGTGCCGGTGCGCGGGTTCGCGAGCGGGACCGCGTCGTGTGATCCCGTCTCGAGCTCGTACACATCGAGGATCGCGGTGTCGGCACGCGCAACGAAAACACGATTCGGCCCGAGCGCGTACGCGATGGCCGTCCCTGGGCGGCCGCCGGTGAGCGCGCGCGTCTCCTTCGCAGTCTCCGCGGAGATGACGTGCACGATCCCCTGCGGATCGAGTGCGTAAAACTCGCTGCCGTCGGTCTTGGCGGTGACCGCGACCGTCGCGATCGGGACGATCGTGGGGTCCGCATCAAGCGTTGAGTACACGGCGAGGGATCGCGAAGTCCCGACGAGGACCCGACCGACACTCACGGTGAACGACGTCACCGCCGGCTCTCCTACGCGCGCCCGTACCCTGCTGAAGCTCAGGTGGCCCGACGGGGTTGCGCGGATCGACGGGGTCAGATCGATCTCATCGATCTCCTGGTCGATCACCGCGAAGATTCGATCGTCGTCGATCGCGAGTCCCTGGGGCGGCCCGAGCAGCTGCGTGAGCGTCTGCGGGCTCGCTCCGCGTTCGGCGATCTGGATCGTGCCATCCGCGAGCGCGTACACCCGCAACCCGTCGTTCGCGACCGCCGACATGACCGTGGTCGCGGGCGCACTCTCGTGTCGGGAGACTCGATCGTCGCCGAAGGCGAGGATCCCGAGCGCCATGATCTCCTTCGCGAGATGCGGGTGCGTCCACTCGTAGGGCTCGCGCTGCGCGAGGAGCTCGAACGCGGTACGCGCGTGGTAGACCTCGTCGAAGTACATGTCGCGCGGCCAGTCCAGGCGGTAGCCGCGGGTCCCGAGCACCGCGAGCGCGACGAGCGCCGCGACGGTCACGTCGCGGCGGGTCGGGGCCCGGCCGGTCCCGAGCCCGGCGGGTAGGATCCACCGCCCCTCCCGCGCGGGACCGTCGACCGGGATGCTCCAGCGCGTGTCATTCTCGAGCCGGGCGTCTCCCCGCAGGAGCCGCCAGACCAAGTACGCGGCCGCGCCCAGCAACACGAGCGCGATGCCGATCTGTCCGGCCCGGCTGAAGAGCGTCGCCTCGAGGATCTGCGGGACGCGCAGGTCGACGTACTGCTCGTAGCGCGTGAAGGCGTAATAGAGCGACAGCGCGAAGGCGAGAGCGAGCACCACATACGGCGGCAGCACGCGCTTGCGCGCGGCGGCGAACGGAAGGGCGAGCGCGAACACCGGGAAGAGATACCGCTCGTGCGCGCGTGTCGGCAGGAAGTAGAACGCGAGACCGGCCAGGACCGCGCAGGCGAGCAGCGTCGCGGTGTCCCGACGCCACCAGAGCGGAACGACCGACAAAACCAGGCCGACGACGAGCAGGACACCGCCCCAGTAGACGAGATCGGTATCCGACTTCCAGAAGTCGAAGAAGACGGACCACGCGTTGAACGCGTAGAGCGAGGTGAAGGGGTAGGTCTCGGACGCGCTGCGCACAAGGCCGACGAGCTCGGCCGCGATGCGCGTCGGGTCGACACCCCAGAACGGAACGCTCAAGGCGTATGCGGTCGCTGCGGCGCCTCCGATCACGAGAGCCACCGGCCGCGGGTGCGCCTCGCGGATGAACTCGAACGCCGCGGCCGCCCCGATCACCAGCAGACCGATGCCGAACTGCGGCTTCACCAGGGCCGCGAGCGCGCCGAGCGCCCCCGCGAGCAGCCAGCGTCGGGATCCGGCGGCGACGAGGGAGCCGAAGAGTGGCAGCGTCCCGACCGCGTCGACCTGCCCCCAGTACGGTCCGGCGAAGATCGGTCCGGGCTGGAGCGACCAGAGCGCAGCGGCGGCGATGGCGGCGGTGCGCCCGGCGCTCCGCCACAAGAGGCGCGCCCCGAGCAGCGCGATGCCGACGTCTGCTGGGATGCTGATCGCTTTGACGGCGAGCCGAAGAAGCTCGCCGTCGAAGAGCGCGCCGAGAAGCCACAGGACGTACAGGAACGCGGGTGGGTAGTCGCTGAAATAGCCCGGTTCGTAGAAGCGCCCCGGGCCGATTTCGGCGAGTCGCTCGGCCCACGCCTCGAACGTGCCGACGTCGGTCGGAAAGCCCTGCGCACGTACCGCGAGGAGACGGACGATCACGCCGATCGCGATGACGCCCACGACGAGCAGTCGCGCGCGGCGGTCGCGGCCGACGACGTCGTCGTTCATTGCCAGTACTCGAAGCGCGTGATCGCGATCGTGGCATAGATGTTGACCGCGAGCGACAGGACGATCGCGACGATGAAGACGATCGTCGGCCGACGTCTCCAGACCCCACGGAAGAGACCGTCGCCGGTGAGCGCGAGGGCCACGAGGAAGGGCTGCGCGTCGATGCTGAAGCGGTAGCCAAACTGCTGGAAGCCCACGGTGCCGTGGAACAGATCCGGTAGCAGCGCAAAGAGCGCGGCCGCCGCGGCCGCGGCCACTGCGACGTCGCGGCGGACCTGGCGCAGCGCGATGAAGATCCAGAGGAAGGCCGGCGTCGTGAGAAAGAGGCTCATCCCGATGAAGTGGGGACGCAGAAAGAACGGCGTTCCCGGAACGATCTCGGGCGCCTGCAGGAAGATCGCGTAGAGCTGTCGCGGCAGGTAGAGCGGTGAGAAGAGCCCGTGGTTGAAGAACACGTCGCCTTGCGTGAGGCGCGCGTAGCCCTCATCGAGAGGGGTGCCCCAACGCAACAGGTTGTAACCGAAGTACACCACGGCGAACGGCACGCCGCCCGCGATCACGCCGCCAAGAGACTTTCCGTACGCCGTCCCGGCGCGCCGAGCGCAGAGCAGCGCGAGCGCCGGGGCGGCGAGCGCGACAGGCAAACGGGCGAGGGCGGAGACACCGATCAGCGCTCCGATCGCGACCGCGTTGCCGCCGCGCGCTGCGATCGCGAAGGCACCGGACAGAAAAAGCATCGACGCCGCGTGTGCCGCGTACCATGCGCGACCGTCGACGCTCGAAAAGAAGAGCGTCGTTCCGAAGGCCGAGAGGAGCGCACCCGCAAGCGCGAACGTACGCGGCGCCCCGAACGCACGGAGCCCGTAATAGAGGACACCGGCTGACGCTCCGCCTGCGATCCGTGACGCCACGACCTGCGCCACAGCCGTCGAAAAGAACGGCACGAGCGGAAGCGAGAGGATCGCGGGGAGAGGCGGATACACGACACAGAAGCGGCCGTCGCCGCAGGGGAGAAGCTCGTTCAGCCACGGCGGCGCCTCGGTGAGCCACCATCGCCCGTGGAGCAACGCTTCCGCCAATCGGCCGTGGTAGTCGTAGTCGGTCGAGAGCCCAATGCCGGCGGCGACGTAGATCGCGGCCGCGATCGCCCCGATCCAGATCGCCGCTGCTCGGTCGGACACGGTCATGCGACACGAACACGCTAACCTTGCCCGCCTGTGCCCGCTCGGCTCGACGGCCTCTCCTTCTTCTTCCCCGCCCTGAACGAAGAGGAGAACGTGGCGCCGATCGTCGAAGAGGCGCTCACGGTGCTACCGCGGTTCGCGGACGATCTCGAGATAACCGTCGTCGACGACGGGAGCACCGACCGCACTGGCGCGATCGCCGACGAGCTGGCCCTGAAAGACTCGCGCGTCCGGGTCATCCATCACGGGAGCCGCCGTGGCTACGGCGGCGCGGTCCGGTCGGGTCTCGTCGCCGCGACAAAGCCCTGGGTCTTCTTCACGGACGGGGATCGCCAGTTCGCGCTCGAGGACCTCGGCCGTCTGGTGGAAGCGGCGGACGGCGCGGACGCGGTCGTGGGTTACCGAATAAAGCGCGCCGATCCGGCGCGGCGCCTGTTCGTGGCGTGGGTCTACAACCGCCTCATCCGTCTCCTGTTCGGTGGCGGCTGGCGGGATGTCGACTGCGCGTTCAAGCTCTTCCGCCGGGATGTGTTCGCGCGCGTGCCGCTCGAGCGCGTTCGCTCGAACGGCGCGTTCTTCTCACCGGAGCTTCTCATCACGCTGCGGCGTGCGGGCCTGCGCGTCCGCCAGGTCGGCGTGCGGCACTTTCCCCGGACGGCGCACGAGCCGAAAGGGGCTTCGCCTCGCGTGATCGTTCGCGCCATCCGGGATCTCCTACGGTTACGCGCTCGTCTCTGGCTCCGCCCGAACGACTAGCGGCGCTCGAGCCGCCAGATGTCCGCGATACTCTCGCGCTCACGGATGACCCGCGCGCGGCCGGCATCGAGAAGGACCACCGCGGGGCGCGGGGTCTCGTTGTAGTTCGATGACATCGCGACGCTGTAGGCGCCAGCCGCCGGGACTGCGAGGACATCGCCCGCATGTGCCGTCGGCAAACGCACCGAGCGGATCAGCACGTCGCCGGATTCGCAATAGCGTCCGGCCACGGTGACCTCGTCGGTCGCGGGGTCGTTCGCGCGTGCCGCCAGGACCGCGCTGTACTCGGCGCCGTAGAGCGCCGGACGGATGTTGTCGCCCATCCCGCCATCGACTGCGACGAACGTGCGGACGTCCGGCACGCGCTTGGTCCCGACCACGCGATACAGGGCAACTCCGGCTCGGCCCACGAGCCCGCGCCCGGGCTCGACGTACACGGTCGCACCCCGGAGCGTGCGGTCCTTCCGCACGGGCCCGGTCACAGCGCGCGCGTAGTCGTCCAACTCAGGCGCCTCCTCCGTCGAACGGAGGCGCACCGCGACGCCGCCGCCCATGCCGAGCTCCGAGATCAGAGCACTGGTCGAGGCACGGACCTCGTTCGCGAAAGCAACGAGAGCACGCGCGAGCTCACCGTATGGGCGCGCGTCTCGTACCTGGGCGCCGAGGTGGGCGTGGATGCCGACGAGCACGAGGCCCTTCGCTCGCGCGATCTCCCGCGCCTGCGCGAGCGCTTCGCCCGTGCTGATCGGCGCGCCGAACTTGCTATCGATCGTTCCTGTAGCCAGGTGCGGGTGTGTCTCCACCTGGATGCCTGGCGCGACGCGGAGCCACACCGCCTGCGGGCGGCGCCGGCCGTGCGTGAGCCGGGCGAGCCGCTCGATGTCGTGGGCGCCATCAACGACGAAGCGCCCGACTCGCGCACGTAGCGCCGCATCGACCTCGTCGTCGGGCTTCGCGTTGCCGTGCAGCTCCATGCGCGAGACGGGGAACCCCGCGCGTCGTGCGGCCTCGAGCTCGCCCCACGACGCCACGCTCGCGTCGACACCCTCACGCGCGATGACCGCACCGACACCAATGAGGGCGCACGCCTTCACCGAGTACGCCACTCGCACCGGCCGGTAACGGAAGAACGCGTCCACGTACTCGCGCAAGCTCGCGCGGATCGTTTCGGCGTCATAAACGTACAGCGGTGTGCCGTACTCCTCGGCGAGTTCTGAGAGGTCGCTCGTCCCAATGCGGACGCGGCCGTCGCGGCCGACGGCCGTCCGGAGGGGCCAGATCGCGCGTTCGATCACGCTGTCAGGAGTTCTGTTGGGGATCGTCCGGCAACGATTCGATGAACTCTTTGAACACCGAGAGCTCGTTGTCATCGCTCGACTCAGCGGTGATCGCCGAGCGATCCAGGACCGTCTCGCTCACGAGGATGCGCGCGGAGCAGCGGACGGCGAGCGCGATGGCGTCGGACGGCCGGCAATCGACCTCGATCTCGCGATCGGCGATCTGGACGAAGACGCTTCCGTGGAAGACCCCACCCCCAGACTCGTCGGCGACGAGATCCTTCACCACGACCCGGGTGATCTCGGCGCCGAGTTTTGTCAGCATGTCGAGGATGAGGTCGTGCGTCAGGGGACGCTCACTGGTGATGCCGGCGATGCGCGTCGCGATGCTGTACGCCTGATCTGGTCCGATCCAGATCGGCAGCAGTCGGCGCACGCCCTCGGCCTGCAGAAGGACGACGTGTTGATTGGTGAGTACGTGGACGCGCACCGACTCGACCGAACACGGCACGAGCATCGTCACAAGCCTACCCGGTCGAACCGCCGCGCAAGCCTCGCACCGAGCGTACGTGTGCTAGCCGAAACGGAATCGACCCTCTTCGCGCCGCTGCCTGATGAGCAGGAGCAGCAGTATCCCCGCGACAAAGCCGAAGATGTGGGCGAAGTACGCGATGTTCGCGGTCGCCTGATGCGCCGTGAGGCGGAGCTCGGCAAGAGCGTCGATCACTTGAAGCACGATGAAGAAGCCGATGACCACGAGGGCGGGCAGCTGCACGATCGTGATGAAGATCCCTAGGAACACGAGCGTCGAGACCCGCGCCGCGGGGAACAGCACGACGTACGCGCCGAGCACCCCGGCGATCGCTCCCGAGGCACCGACCATCGGCTCGGGTTGCACGAGCCCCTGTCCGATCGCGGCGACGATCCCGCAGAGCATGTAGAAGACGAGGTACGGCCCGCTTCCCAGACGATCCTCGATGTTGTCGCCAAATATCCAGAGATAGACCATGTTGCCGATCACGTGTAGCCAACCGCCGTGCACGAACAGGTGCGTGACGAGCGGCGCGAAAGTGGCGAGCGTGACCTGCCCCTGCGTGATCTGGGTCGCGAACGGCGTCCAATCGAACGAGTAGCGGTCGTAGAACGCCGCGACCGCGCCCGGCTGGCGCACCAGAGTGAGAACGTAGATCCACACGAGGATGTTCGCGGCGACAAGGAGTCGGTTGACGATCGGTGTCTTCGTCGTCGGGTTCTGGTCGCGGAGCGGGATCACGCGCGGAGCTCCGTCGCCACCACCTTCGATCCGTGGACCGTGAAAATCGTCCTGAGTCCCTCGGACACGTAGAACGCGCTCGGCTCAGGAAGGTTGGGCGGAAGCGCGAAACGCGCGATCTCGCCGCCGTCGCGGTTCATCTGGACGACCACTTTGTTCGGGGTGTCGAGGAAATAGATCGCACGTTGTACGTCGATGGCCTGCACGGCCGTCGGCCTTATCGGGGCTCCCCTCCATCGCGGGACGAAGTCGACCCGCGTGGCCGTGAAGGACGTCGTGAGCCGGCGGAAGCGGAGGATGTCGCCTTGCGTCGTCACGATCCAGATGTCCTGGTCGACGGCGATCGACCGACCCGTCCCGGTCGGGATCGGATCGGTCAGGTAGGCCTGCGCCCGCTGGAAACCGGTGCCCGGGAAGGACTCGTGTTTCCAGACCTGGCCGCTCGTGGCGTCGAGGACGTAGAGATTCGTGACGAACACCGCAAACGCGTCGGCCGACTTCCACGTCGACGAATCCTCGGGCGTCACGTCGGCCACGCCGGTGCCTTCGACACGCCAGACGTGTCTCTGGTCGTCGAGCGCATAGATCACTTCGCCGAGGTTCCCGACGAGGCTCGGCGCGCCGACACCCAGCGCCCCCCGTGTGAGCGCGGGGGCGACCTGCGTCGGGTCGCCGAAGATCTTCCAGAGCCGTCCCGCGCCCGGATCGGCCGCGTAGAGCCCGCTCACGTTGCCCACGAGCGCCGTCGGCTTCGCGCCAGGCGCGATGGAACGACCGTCGGGGCCAGTAACACGTGCGAGGTCGACGACCACTCCGGTGATGCGGTCGTCCAGGGCGGCGACCTGTTCGCGGAGCGTCGCGATCCGTGCCGGATCCGCGGTGGGCGAGCGCGCGGCATCCTCGAGGGCAATGCGGGCGTGATCGATCTTCTGCCGTGCCAGCTCGCTGTCGGGCGGCTTGCGGTCCGCGGCCCGCTGCGCCGCGGAGATGTCGCTCTCGATGCCGAGGATGGCGAGCGCGTAGTCCCCGATGACGCGGTTCTGCTGGTAGTCCCGATAGGCGAGGGTGCCGATACCACCGGCCACGAGCAGGAGCAGGACCGCGAGCAAAGAGGCGGCGCGCCGCTGACGGCGCGAGCGGTCGCGTGCCGTGTCGGGTCGGCGTGGAAGGGGGGCCGCGCGCCGCGGCATGAGCTCGAAGCCCACGGCCACGGTCTTCCCCATCGCCTTCGCGGCGGGGGCCGTGGCGGCGCCGATCGCCTGCGTGACCTTCGGACGGCGGCGCCAGATCGATTCGAACCGTGTGCGGATGCCCTCCGCGATCACCACCTCCGTCGGCTCCGCCGCCGGCGGCTCTGGGAGGACCCGGCCCGCCGCCGCGGTCGCCGCGGTCACCTCGATGAAGATCGCGGCCGTGCTGCCGACGACCCCGTCTGCGACCGCCCGGTTGTTGATGTGTTCGGCCGCCGCGCGCGGGTGCAGCGTGACCGCCGCGTTCTTCAGCGCCTCTGCGCCGAGGCCATCCACGAGCGCGCCCGATGCGAGGATGAGCGTGTCGCCGGGCTCGATGCTCTGCCGCCACACGTCCGGCAGAAGGTCGGCCACTCCGCCGAGCGATTCGGCCTCACGAGTCGTGGTGCGATGGACGAAGTCGGCAAGCTCGCCAGGTTCGTCTCCCGGGAGGAAGAGCCGGGCTCGCCGCACCAAGAAGACCTGCGCGGCACCGATGCGGGCCGCGTAGAGCTCGTTATTCACCACGACGGCGCAAGCGCAGTGGAGAGCAACACGCCCGTGTTGATCGCGAAGGCGCTGCGCGGCCCGGCGATTCGCTTGCCGCAACGCTTTTCGGAGCGAGACCTCGATCCCGGCCGAGAGGTCGTAGTAGTACTCCTGACGCGCGAGATCGGCGACCTCCTTCGCGATGTCGCCGCCGGCGTTCCCGTGCTGCCGCGCGACCTCGCACAGGAAGTAGAAGCGCCCCTTCGTTCGTAGCGTGGCGCCGAGAGTGGGTTCGCTGGCGACGATGACGTCAGCGGTGCCCGGTCGGAGCTCGACCGTCGTCCCGATCTTCGTCGCGAGACTCGCTTGTCGCATCGGTGCCGAGTTTACGGAGCGGAGCGACCGGGCCGGGAAGCCGGCACGGAGCGGATCTTCGCTATCCCGCTCCGTGGCGCGCGAGAGGCAAGCTCAGCGACGAGCTGTTCTTGGCGAAGCCGGATCTCGGCCGCCCATTGCGCGGTCGGGACCGCCACGACGAGGGTGCCGCCGTCCATGCGGAGGGCGGTCGTGCGTGTCGCGTCCGGGCCGATGACCGCGCACGCGACCGCGGTCCAGGCGCGCATCGCATCCGCTTTGGCGACGTCGCTATCCAGGCGAAGGGTCCGGAGCGCGCGAGCGATCGCGGCGGCGAGTGGCCTCATCGGGGTCTGACGATCTCCGTGACCGTAGCCACCCGCCGAAGCGCTTCAGGAATGCTCGTCAGGACGGCAGCCGTGAGGAGCGCCTGCGCGCCATCGGGAAGAGCCTGGCAGAGCGCCTCGCGGTGCGCCGTATCCAGCTCCGAGAGCACGTCGTCGAACAGAAAGATCGGAGGCTCCCCGACGTGCGCACGGATCCACTCAGCCTCGGCGAGCTTCAGCGCCAGGACGGCCGAGCGCTGCTCTCCGCGTGAGGCGAAGGTTGGCAGAGGGCGCTCGGCCACCGCGACGGCGAGATCCTCGCGGTGTGGGCCGACAAGTGTCGTCGCTTGCCAACGCTCGCGATCCCGCTTCAGGGCGATCAAGCCGCGATAGCCCTCGGCTCGTTCCGCCGCGGTCGAGCCCTGGACCTGCCCGGCGTACGCGATGTCGGGCGCCGGATCGGCGCCGAGCGCGGCAGCCGCGGCCCGGAACGCGGGACGGAGGTCGCGCACCGCGGCCTCCCGACGAAGGGAGATCGCGGTCGCGAGCCGCACAAGCTCGGTGTCCCAGAAGGCGATCTCGCTCTCGGAGACCGGCTCCTCATCGCGTCCCGCGCGAAGCAGGGCGTTCCGTTGCGTCAGGACGTTCGCGTAGGCGCGCGTGTCGGCACGATGCGAGCGATCGACCTGCGCGATCATCGCATCCATGTACCGCCGGCGCGCCGACGGGGCCGATGCGAGGAGATCGGTGTCCTCGGGAAAGAACGCGACGACCGCGATCGTGCCGATGACATCATCCGCCCGCCGTGGCGCCCCATCCGCGGTGTAGCGACGTGGACGACGGCGGGCATCGGCGGCGGCCGGTCCGAAGAGCGTGACCTCGAGTCGGTGCCGGTCCAGAGGGGCGGGGGCCCCAGACCCCGGAGCGGCCCGGCATGCCTCGACCGTCACTCGCGCGAGCGGAGCGCCCCAGCGGATCATCTCGGTGTCCTCGCCGGCACGCGAGGATTCCCCGCGCGCGATGACGTGCACGGCCTCGAGGATGTTCGTCTTCCCGGCACCGTTCGGACCCACAAATGCGGTAACCCCCGGGCCGAAATCGACCCGTCGGTCTTCGTAGCTGCGGAAGTTCTCTAGTCCGATCGCGGCGACGCGCAAGCCCGGCGACCTTCGATCAGGCCGGGATGCGAAGCGGCATCACCACATGAAGATAACTGTCGTCGCCGACGATCTTGACGACTCCGGGGGCGAGGGGGCCGCCGAGCTCGAGCGCGACCTCCGGCGCCGTGAGGCTCGAGAGCGCGTCGGATACGAAACGCGAGTTGAACGCGATGGTCGTGGCCTGGCCTTCCACGGTGGCGTCGATTCGTCCCGTGTTGTCGCCGACTTCGGCAGCGTTTGCCGTGATCACGAGCGGCGGTTCATTGGAGGGATCCACCTGGAAACGCAACATGTTCGCCGCGTCGCGCGCGAAGTACGACGCCAGCCGGGTGGCCTTGAGCAGCTCTTCGCGTTGCGCCAGCACACGGGTCGAGTGGCTCGTCGGGATGACTTGCCGGTAATTGGGGAATTGACCCTCGATGATCCGCGAGACGAGATCGGCTTCGTCGGTGTGAAAGATGATCTGACTCTTGTTCGGAGTCACCAGGATATCGACGGTGGCCTCGTCGGTGTCCTCGAGAATCCGCGCTACCTCGAAGAGACTCTTTGCGGGGATGATCACTTCGATCGCGGGGTCGACACGGTCGAGCAGACGTGCATGACGCACCGAAAGGCGATATGGGTCAGCGGCCGCCATGGTGACGAGATCACCGGAGAACGTAGTGAGGACGCCCGTGAGCACCGGACGGCTGTCGTCAGTCGCCGCGACGAAAGCAACCTCCCCGATCATTCGCCGCAGGGTCGCCTGGGACATGCGCGTGGTCGGCTTGTCCGGGATCTGGGGGATGATCGGGAACTCCTCAGCGTCCATCCCTTTGATGTTTGCTTCGTACGGACCTGATTTCAGGTGCACGGTCTTCGTTCTCACATTGAGGGAGAGCTCGACGTTACCGGGTGGAAGTGAGTTCACGAAGTCGATGAAGAGCCTCGCCGGTACGGTGATGGCGCCTTCGTCCTCGACCTTCGCTGGGACCCAGCAATTGATGCCCACCTCGAGGTTTGTGGCAGTCAGTCGAAGGCGCCCCGCGTCGGTTCGGAGCAGAACATTGCCGAGTATCGGCAAGCTGCCCCGCGTCGAGACTCCCCTTCCCGCGATTCCGAGCCCGTGCGCCAGGTTCTCTTGGAGACAAACGACCTTCACGCGGCCCTCCCCGCTCGTACCCCGGAACAATAGATACAACCAGTAGTAGTGCTAGTAGTGGTGTGGACTATGGGGCTTCCCTCATGGTTTGTGCTCGGGATGCTTTGGGACAGGCTGTGGAGGCGCTGGGGAGGTCTGTGGACGGTTCGGGGGGAGGACGTCTCTCTAAGCGACACCGGTGGCACAACCGAACAGATGAGCGGCAGGCCTGTCCACAAAGCGGGGTCCTTATCCACACGGCAGTGCCTCTTATCCACACTGCCCAGCCTTCCGAAGGCGGCCGCAGGAGGCCTCAGCCGCGGAGGTCAATCGGCGTACAGCAGCTCCCGAACCGCCCCGACATCCCGTCGGAAGTCGTCGTTCTCGGCCATCTCGCGCTCGATCTTCTCGCAGCCGTGTAACACCGTGGAGTGGTCGCGCCCCCCGAGGGCCTCGCCGATTCGAAGGAGCGGGGCTTCGGTCTCCTCGCGCATGAGGTACATCGCGATCTGGCGTGGCAGGACGACCTGCTTGTCGCGCGCCTTGCCTTTGATCTGGTCGAGTGGGACGCCGTAGTAGCGCGCGACCGTCTCGACGATGCGCTCGGGCGAGAGGCTCTTGCGGTGCGGGTTGTACAGAAGGTTCTGAAGCATCTCCTGCGCGAGCTGGGTCGTCACCGGAACCGCCTGCAGGGTGGCGAACGCGACGATGCGGGTGAGTGCACCCTCGAGCTCGCGGATGTTCGAGACGATCCGCTGGGCCAGAAAGTCGATCACGGGTGGGGGCACTGCAACGTTTTGCGCCTCCGCTTTCGCGCGGAGGATCGCGATACGCGTCTCGAGATCGGGAGCCGAGATGTCCGCGATGAGGCCCCATTCGAAACGCGAGCGCAGCCGGTCTTCGAGCTGGGTGATGGCCTTTGGCGGTCGGTCGCTCGACATGACGATCTGCTTGCCCTCTTCGTGGATCGCGTTGAACGTGTGGAAGAACTCCTCTTGCGTGCCCTCCTTGCCGGCGATGAACTGGATGTCGTCGATGAGGAGGACATCGATACGGCGGTAGCGTTCGCGGAACTCCTCGCCCTTTTGCGCACGGATCGAGTTGATGAACTCGTTCGTGAACTTTTCGCTGGTCGCGTACGCGACGCGCTTCTTCGGGTGGCGCGCGATCACCGCGTGTCCGATCGCGTGCATCAGATGCGTCTTGCCGAGTCCCGAGCCGCCGTAGACGAAGAGCGGGTTGTAGCTGTGGCCCGGCCGCTCGGCCACGGACAAGGCGGCAGCGTGAGCGAGACGGTTGTTCGAGCCCACCACGAAGGTCGAGAAGGTGTAGCGCGCGTTCAGCAGGGCGCCGGCCTCGCGCCGCTCTTGCCCGCCTGCCTGCTGGCCCGGCCCAGAGGCCGGCGCCGCCATCCCCGGGGCGGCGCTCGTGCGTGCGCCCGCCGAGGAAGTGCCGGAAGACGTTACGAACCGGACGTCGACGGTGCGTCCGAGGAGGTGCTGCAGCGCGGCACGTACCTGGGGTCGGAATTTGCTCTCGAGCCACTCGCGCGCGAACGCATTAGGCACGCCGATGAGGAAGACGTCGTCCTCTTCGGAGACGACCTGTGTGTCCTTGAACCAGGTGTCGTACTGCGCACGCGAAAGCCCGACCTGCAACTCACCGAGGGCGGCCGTCCAAAGCTGTTTGAGGTTCAACGGCTCCCCTTCTCTTCGCTCGTGCAACAAAAGCTCCCCACAAACCATCGCGCGATGACCGCCGCCCTGCGCCACACCGAAGGGAAAGACCGAGGGATCCAACGCCCGCTTTCGGAAGCCCGCGAACTATACCCCAAGGAGAAGACGCCGCGTCTACTGCTATGCTCATGTGCACACATCGTTGTTTTTTGATCGTTTTGTTTCAGCGGGAGAAGGGACTCGACCGTGAAGCGCACCTACCAGCCGAAGACCCGCCGACGTGCGCGCGTACATGGATTTCGCTCGCGCATGAGGACCACCGGCGGTCGTCGAGTGCTCGCCGCGCGCCGCGCGCGTGGCCGCAAGCGCCTCACCGTCGTCTAGAGCCGCGTCATTCGTGGACGCCGCGCGTCTGCGGCGGGATGCGGATATCGCCGCGGTGTGGAGCGATGGAATGAAGATTCAGCATTCGATGTTCGCCCTGCGCGGTCGTCCGAATGGACTCGGCGTGATTCGCGTCGCGGTCGCGGCACCGCGTTCGCTTGGCCGCGCGGTCGCGCGCAATCGCTCGCGCCGGCGGCTCCGCGAGGCCTTCCGCGGAGCGATCCGTGACCTCGCGCGCGGGCCCGGCTGCGACCTGGTGATCGTGGCACGTCCGCAGATCGCGTCCGCCGCGTTCGGCGACATTCGCGAGGCCGCGTCCGGAGCACTGGCAGCGCTCAGCAGGCGCGTGTCTGCAACATGAAAACCGTCGTTCTCGCCGCCCTGCGTTTCTACAAGTCCGCGGTGAGCCCGATGCTGCCGCCTGCCTGCCGTTACACCCCGACGTGTTCGGAGTACGCGATGGAGGCCGTCGAGCGATACGGCGTCCTGCGCGGCGGCTGGCTGGCGACGAAGCGCCTCTTCTCCTGCCACCCCTGGAGCCGCGGTGGCTACGATCCGGTGCCGGACCGGCGGTCGGGCTGATGCCACCGATCGTCACCGAGCTGTGGAACGCGCTGCTCGTCTATCCGCTCATCAACCTGCTCGTCCTCGCGGATTACTTCGTCCACGACTTCGGACTCGCGGTCGTGATCGTCACGGTGGCGATCCGTCTCGCGCTTTTCCCGGTCTTCCGCGCGCAGGTCCGCTCGTCGCGCGCGATGCAGGAGCTCGCTCCCGCGATGAACGACATCAAGAAGAAGTACGGGAACGATCGCCAGAAGCTTCAGCAGGAGCAGATGAAGCTCTACCAGGAGCGGGGCATCAACCCGGTCGGCGGCTGCCTCCCGATGCTCGTCTTCTTTCCGGTTCTCTTCGCCATGTACGCAGCGTTCCAGCAGGTTGGTGGCCTCTCCGGGGCGCATGCGCTGACGGTCGAGCAGCTCAGGGACATGGTGCTGTGGCCCTTCCTCCGCTTCACGGTCTCCGACCTACCAGCGGATTCGGCTATCGATCTGACCGCCCACTGGCTGCCGTGGGTCACGAGCCTGGCGCAGCCGGACCACCTGTTCTTCAACTTCATTGGGCCGCTGCCCGTCATCTCGGCGCTCCTGCAGCTGGTCGCGTCGATCCAGGCACTGCCACGGAACCCGCCGCAAACCGACGACCCGACCCAGCGGACGATGCAGTCGATGACCTACTACCTGCCCCTGATCACGATCGTCTTCTTCAAGGATCTGGCGGCAGGAGTCTTCATTTACTACATCACGACGACGATCTTCCAGATAATCCAGCAGTACTTCGTCATGGGATGGGGTCAACTGCCTCGCTGGATTCCGCCGCTCGCGAAGATCCCGACGCCCGCGGATCGGACGATGCGGGCACGCGAACTGGCGGCGATCGAAGAGGCTGAGCACGACATGGAGGAACCTGAAGCCGTGGCGGTGTCAGGCCAAAGCGGCAACGGCGGCGGACGCCGCCGCGGGAGGAGGAGGAGAAAGCGATGAGTCCGCTCCGTGGGGAGGAGTTCACGGGCCGTTCCGTGGAAGAAGCGATCGAGCGCGGACTGCGGGCACTTGGCAAGAAACGCACGGACGTCGAGTACGAAGTCTTGGAAAAGGGCAAGCCGGCAAATGTCCTCGGTATAGGCGGCGAGGACGCCCGCGTGCTCATCACCTTCGTCGAGGAGGAAGCGCCGTCCGAGCCTCTGCCCGTGATCGACGAGGCCGAGGTCCCGCGCCGACCCGACGCGTTGCGCGAGCGGGAGCGGCGCGAGGACACCGAGGCCGAGGAGTCGGCCCCGGCGCTCGCCGAGGAGCTCGCGGCGGGCGCCGAGGTGCTGCGCGACCTGCTCGCGCTCATGGGCGTCGAGGCGGAAGTCGCCCTGGGCGATGGCTCGGGCCGCGAGGGGGTCGAGGTCCTCGGCCCGGATCTGGGCGCGCTCATCGGGCGCGGCGGCGAGAACCTCGTCGCGTTGCAGCAGATCACGTCGGCGATCACCTCGCGCCGAGTCGGGCGGACAGTCCACGTCCCGCTCGACATCGAGGGCTATCGGCACCGCCGCGAGGAGCAGCTTCGCGAGATCGCTCGCCGTGTCGCGTCGCGCGTACGTACGAGCGGCCAGGCCGTGACGCTCGAGCCGATGCTGGCGTACGAGCGCCGGATCGTGCACCTGGCGGTGCAGGACACGCCCGGTGTGAAGACTGAGTCGGTGGGCGTTGATCCAAACCGCCGCGTCGTCATCAGCTCGACCGCTCCGGGCGCGCGCGGCCCGTCCGAATACCGCCCGCGAGCTCCCGGCGGATTCCGCGGCAGCGGAGGTGGGCAGGGCCGCTACGGTCCGCGCCGCGGCTTCGGGCCGAGACCAGGCGGATACCGACCGGGATCGAACTTTGATCCGCGAGATCGACCCTAAATAGCCCCCGCGGGGGCCTTCCGGAACTGCGGCTTGGGGCGGTAGCGTTCGATTCCTCGTATGGATGGCAACTGGGCGCCCGCGCGCGTTCGCCGTAACTTCCGGATCGACACATTCAGCGCCATCTGCGGCGGCGTGTACATCGCGGTCCTCATCACGTTCATGCCCATCGTCGTCCGCCGGCTCGGTGGATCCACGACCGATGTGGCCATTGTCATTGCGGCTCCGTTTGTCGGGCATCTGTTGTCGCCGATCTCGACGTACCTCCTCATGGGCTTTCCTCTTGTCAGAGTCGTTGCGGGCACCGTGACCGTCGCGCGCGCGACGTTCCTGGCCGGCGTCCTGGTTGCGGCGACTCCCCTCATGCTCGCCATGACGACGGTCGTCACCTTTGTCATCAGCGTCGCCAACATCAGCGCTTACACCGCGCTCATGCATGGGATCTATCCCGATCGCGAGCGCGCCCAGGCGATGGCCAACGTCCGCATCGGCGGAGCGATCGCCGGCATCGCTGCCGCCGCCGTGGCTGGCACGTTCATCGACGTCATCCCGGCGTCGTGGGTCTTCGCCGCGGCGGCTCTCGTCGGTCTACCGGGGGCGATCGCGTTCTTCTGGGTCCGCTACGAAGGCTCGGCGAAGGTCGCGGTGCGCAAGTCTCTCCCGACGATTGCGCGCGACGTCTGGGCCGATCACAAGTACCGGCGGCTTCTACTCTCGTTTACGGTTTTCGGGATCGGCAACCTGATGAACGTCGCGGTTTACCCGATCCTGCTGGTCGATCACTTCAACGCGTCGAACGCCTTCGTCGGGGCGATGATGGCGGTCTCGTCGGCCACGATGATCGTGGCGTATTTCGTGTGGGGCCGGATGATCGACCGGGGATCGTCGATCCGGCTCACGCTTCTCATCACCGTCGTGACACTGCTCATCCCGATCGGGTACATCGCGGCGGCCGATGTGTGGCTCCTCATACCCGTCGCGATCGTCGCCGGGATCGTGAATGCGGGCGGCGAGATCACGTTCTTCACGAACATCGTCCAGATCGCGCCTCGGGACAGGATCGCCGAGTACGCGACCGCGCAGTCGCTCCTCATGGGACTCCGTGGCACCGCCGCGCCGTTCGTCGCGGCGGCGCTTCTCGGGGTCACCGACCCGCGGGTCGTCCTCCTCATCGGCATCATCTTCATGACCGCGGGATGCGCAATCATGGCCGGCGCGGTCCGTCTCATCGCGCCGACAATCGTGCCGAGCGCGCGCGTGGTCGTCGAGAGCCCCGCCGACTAAGCCCGGAGGGCGACCCCGCTCGCGCGCATGGCGCTCACGAAGCGGTCCGCGATCAGCCGGTACCCCTCGTCGGACGGATGGAAGCCGTCCGGCGACACCGTCCCCGATGAGACGAGCGCGGCGCTGCCCGTGAAAAGATCGACCACCTTGACGCGGCCTGGGTTCCGAGCCGCGATCCCTGCGATGACGTCGTTGTAGGCCTGTATCCCGGCGAGTAGGCGAGCTTTGTCGACACCCGCGTAGACCGGTACCGCCCGGAGATCGGGCACGTTCCCGACGAAGATCGTCGCGCCCGTCTTCTGGACGAGGTCGTCGACGATCTGCCCGAGCGCGTCCGCGAACGACGCGGGCTCGATCGTCGCATTCAGGTCATTCACAGCGAGCCAGACCGAGACGAGGCTGGGCTTCTGCGCGATCGCGCCCGGCAGCTGTTGGGTGACCGCCTGGAGAGCGAGCGAGCCCGAAACGCCGAGGTTGACGTAGGGAGGCGATCCTGTCGGGAGGCGCGCGGCCACCAGCGCGGGCCACGACCCGTTTGTGGGATCGGTCGCGCCCACGCCGACACTGTCCGACGCACCGATGGCCACGTAGCGGATGCCCGAGCCCGCCGTGGGGCTCGCGGTCACGCTGACTGGTGCGCTGCTCGGGGAGCTCGTCGCCAGCTGTGTTGGCGAAGGCTGGGCTGCGGGTGCGCCGGAGCACGCGGTCACGAAAGCAGCGGAGATCACCATGAGGACGGCGATTTCACCTTTCCCCATCACGCAGCTCGTCCCGTCGGCTTCGCCTCCGCCGAGGCAGGGGCCCAGGGGGTTGGGGTCCCCGGACGCGAAGCGGAGCGCGATAGCGCACGCCACGAGCTCAGGGCTGACCACGCCTCGCTGTGCTCGGCTAACTGGGGGCCCTGCCCCCTCGCTCGTCGCGAACGGGGGCCCCTGAGCGCGTAGCGAATCGCTCCTCGCTCACTCATCATCTGATCGGTACAATTGTCTTGCCTCAAGGGGCCACGGGGATGCGTGGTTTCGACAGGGCAGGCAGACGGACCGCCGCGAGCCGAGGAACGCCGTTCCTCCTCGTTAATCCGAACGGCAGGCAGACA